>Ga0256884_1000114_pt1 | contig 19159 bp, 12 predicted proteins | sample MC6MC0492MT_FD_186341 | JGI IMG/M metagenome (GOLD analysis project Ga0256884, IMG submission 186341) | Metatranscriptome of enriched soil aggregate microbial communities from Iowa State University, Ames, United States - MC6-MC0492-MT... | ecosystem: Environmental > Terrestrial > Soil >... | reverse complement strand
CTTTGGCGGCATTTTAGGCATGGGTAAGAAATATGTTCCGTTGCCCTGGAACCTGCTTTCTTATGATGTTGCCGAGTGCGGTTACATCATCTCGGTGCCGAAAGAAGCACTGGAGAACGGCCCTACTCTCAATGAGCAGGCGGAGTGGCATGCCGACGTCGGTCGGATGATTGAGACCTATTATGAGATTCATGCGAAAACCCGTTGATCGCAACAAAAACTAGACGGGTTATCGCAAACCGGTTGAGTTCGACCATCAATGCAGAGACATTCGCAGTCCGCCAGCGGCGGCCGCTACGCTATGCATGAGGGATCGCTTCGCCGCCAGATTTGTGGACCGGCCGAAAAACATTTCGAAAAATGATTTGGGATCAAGGGCTCTTGGCGGAGAGAGTGTCAGCCGATTAAGAAATATTTTATTGATAAAGCTAACTTTTCTATCAGCCGCCCAACTGCACACCCTTATAATCACCCTATAAAATTGTTGGTTATGGGGGGCTGCTGGTAGCCACCTCGGTTTGCAGCTCGCAAGCTCGTGTCGGTCCGCTTTAACTAGAGTGTTAGGTTGCGAATCTGGGGGTCGTCGGTACGAAGTCTTCAAATTCCCGGGCGTGAACATGCCCACCACTCCAATCGGCTCTCGTCGAATCCCGTTGGAACTGTGAGATTTGTCGTAGGAATTTTACGACCCGCAGAAATCCGCTTTCCGAATTTGTGGCAAAGATGTGGCGAATCGCGGTCGGGTGGACGGTGAGCAAAGTCCGCGCAGCACGGCACAAAGATCACAACATTATTATGTGCATCATGCGAGATGATGCAAAATAAGTTTGACACCAAGCCTGCATCCCCTTATAGCGCATCATCGGCAATGATGCAGTGTGCGCAGATGCGGTTACAGGACACAGCCCAGATCAAGCTAGGCTACCCTTTTCGGGGATCGATAGAGGCGTTGCCCGATGGCGACGCTGCTGTAGTCCACATTCGCGATGCCGACCCCACCCGGGGAATCGACTGGCCTGCTCTGGTCCGCACCAAGCTACCAGGGCGCAAAGACCCAGATTGGCTGCTGGCGGGCGACATTCTTTTCGCAGCGCGGGGAAACCGCAACTTCGCGGCTTGCGTGGGCGAGCCTCCCGTCAAGGCTGTGTGCTCCCCACACTTCTTTGTCGTTCGGATTAACCCGGGTAGCCCCGCTACACCGGAATTCGTGACATGGCTGCTCAACCAACCAGAGGCCCAGAAATATTTCGCCCAATCAGCTGAGGGCACATTCATCACCAGCATCAGGCGGCAGGTCCTGGAAGACATCCCGCTGACGCTGCCCCCGCTTGCTGTCCAGCGAACCATCATCGACCTGCATCGCGCCGCGCTCCGGGAGAAGGAGCTGCTGGAGCAGCTCATAGCCACTCGACAGCACCAGCTCAACATCATTTCAAAACAACTTCTGAATTAGGACGAAAGCGGAAAAGGCATGAGCGACAAGGTAGACCAGGGCAAAATCAATCAGGCTGTTTGGGAAGCTTGCGATACCTTCCGGGGCGTCGTGGACCCGAGCATTTATAAAGACTACGTCCTCACGCTGCTCTTTTTGAAGTACATCTCCGATGTGTGGAAGGATCACTACGAGGATTACAAAAAGCAGTTCGGCGACAAGCCCGGTCTGATCGAAGAAATGATGAAGAACGAGCGTTTCGTTCTTCCGCCTGAGGCGAGTTTCTACGCTCTCTACGATAAGCGTTTCGAGGCAGGCAACGGCGAGCGCATCGACAAGGCGCTTCATGCCATCGAGGAATCGAACATCCACAAGCTGCAGGACGTGTTCCAGGACATCAGCTTCAACAGCACGCGCCTTGGTGACGAGGCGCAGAAGAACGACATCCTGCGTCACATCCTTGAGGACTTTGCCAAACCCGCCCTGGATCTCAGCCCAACCCGCGTTGGCAAGCTCGACATCATCGGCAACGCATACGAATTCCTCATCAAGAACTTTGCAGCCACTGGCGGCAAGAAGGCCGGTGAATTCTACACACCGCCAGAAGTGTCAGAGTTGATCGCCGAGTTGGTCGAACCGAAGGAGGGAGACGACATTTGCGATCCCGCGTGCGGCTCTGCATCCCTGCTTATGAAGTGCGGCAAGCAGGTACAGCTGAAGTTCGGCGGATCGAGAAAGTACGCTCTCTACGGCCAGGAGGCGATCGGCAGTACCTGGGCGCTCGCCAAGATGAATATGTTCCTCCACGGCGAGGACAACCACCGCATTGAGTGGGGTGACACGATCCGCAATCCGAAGCTGCTCGACACCGAAAGCAGCCTTAAGCATTTCAATATTGTGGTCGCCAATCCACCGTTTAGCCTCGAAAAGTGGGGTTTCGAGAATGCTGAGGGGGACAAGTTCGGTCGTTTTCGTCGCGGCGTCCCGCCGAAGACAAAGGGTGATTACGCGTTCGTGCTGCACATGATCGAAACTCTGAAGCCCAAGACTGGTCGTATGGGCGTCGTCGTGCCCCACGGTGTCCTATTCAGAGGCTCAACTGAGAGAACGATCCGTCAAAAGTTGGTGGACGAGAACCTGCTAGATGCGGTGATTGGTTTGCCAGAAAAACTGTTCTACGGCACGGGAATTCCCGCAGCGATACTCATCTTCCGCAAGACGAAAAAAGACAAAGCCGTACTGTTCATTGATGGCAGTCGCGACTTTAGGTCAGGCAAAAATCAAAACCAGCTGACCGAGGAAAACATCTCGCGGATCGTCGCAACCTACCGCGCCCGAGAATCCGTCGATAAATATTCGCACCTCGCAACAGTCGATGAAATCAGAGGCCACGACTACAACCTCAACATCCCCCGCTATGTCGATATATTCGAGGAGGAAAAGGAAGTCGATCTACTGGCGGTTCGGGCTGAACGCGAAAAATTAAAGACGGACCTCGCTGAACTTGAAATCCAGATGGACGGATATCTAAAGGAGCTTGGCTATGGCCGATGAGGGCTTCTTCGACGCCAAGCTAGGCGAACTCTTTACGAGTCGCAGGGAAAAAGGTGCAGCAGGCCTGCCGACGCTGTCCGTAATGATAGACGGCGGGTTACAGGATCGTGACTCGCTTGATCGTAAGATGGAAACGAATCTCTCGCCAGAGGATCACCTTCTCGTCCGTCCTGGGGACATCGCCTACAATATGATGCGCATGTGGCAAGGCGCGAGTGGCCTCTCGACGGTCGATGCAATCGTCAGTCCCGCCTACGTAGTGTTGACGCCAACTCAAAGGGTCGATCCCTTATTTGCGTCCTACTTCTTCAAGTCGTCACGCGCTATTTACCTGTTCTGGGCCTATTCGCAAGGTCTGACTAGAGATCGCCTGCGGCTCTATTTTGACGATTTTTCTCAGATTCCAGTTCGAGTGCCGAGCCTAGCGCAACAGCGCAAGATTGCTGAGATTTTGGCGACCTGGGATCGCTCGATTGAGGTGGTTGAACAGCTCATCGAGAACAGCAAAGTCCAGAGAGCGGTCCTCGTTGACAGGTTGTTTGACCGGCGCGCCGAGCATGTCTGCGACGGGTGGGAGGCAGCTTGCTTTGACGAAATCTTCGTCGTTGCAAATAACAAGCGGACCCAAGTTAAGGGGGAAGATTACTGCGCTGTAGGGCGAACACCTGTCGTTGATCAGGGCCAAGATTACGTGGCCGGATATACTGATCAGACCGCTGTCTATGGGGATATCCCGGTCATCGTTTTCGGTGATCACACCAAAGCGGTGAAGTTTGTTGATTTTCCGTTTTGCCCTGGGGCCGATGGAACGCAAATACTAAAAACGACAGATAAGATAAGCCCTCGCTTTGGATACCATCTCTTGTCTGCGCTCGAACTACCGAACCTTGGCTATAGCAGGCACATGCGAGAGCTGAAAGATGCGACGTTCCGCTATCCGACATCTGCAGCCGACCAAGCCGCGATCTCTGGAATCCTAGACGCTTCGGAAAGTGCGCTCGGTAATCTTCACTCTCAACTCGACAAGCTCCGTGCTGAGAAGTCTGCCCTCATGCACGAATTGCTAGCTGGCAATCGCCGGGTCAACGTCCGGGAGCTTGCAGCATGAAGTTTGTCTATGTCGATGAATCCGGTGACGAGGGCCAGAGCGATGTGTTTGTGATGGCCGGTCTGCTGATCGACGCCTACCGGCTCCGGAAGCACACGGAAACCTTCGATGAGAAGGTCATGGAATTTCTTGCCAAGCACCCTGGCGCTCCAAAGGAGCTTAAAACCAAAGCCTTCATAAACGGCACTGGCGGATGGAGGGAAATCGACGCCAAGGATCGCAAGGCGTTCCTGAGCGAGATCTGTGACCTCGCGGTCGAGTGCGCGAGAGTGTTTGCCGCTGCGTTCTCGTTCGCCGAATTCAAGAAGGCGGCTGCAGCCGGGCATGGCCATCCGTTTAAGGCCAGCTACTGGCTCGGCGCATCGATGTTCCTAAGCGCCCTCGTCCAGCAGAAGATGCAGGGCGAGAAGAGAAACAAAGGGCTGACCGTACTCATCTGCGACGACAACAAGATGGAGATGGCCAACCTCTCCGACGGTCTATACGAGGGCGATCCTTGGTTCGATCCGATCTTCCAGAAGAAGAAGAGAGGCAAGAAGAACGGATGGGCGGCGCGCACGGAAGAAGACCGGTTCGACCACATCGTCAATACGGCCTTTGCAGTCAAGTCCCATCACTCTTCCCTGATCCAGGTGGCAGACGCTGTTTCATACATCTATCGCCGCCACTTGGAACTCAAGAGCCAGGCAGAGGCGTGGCAGGGCGAGCAGGCATATTACGCGGAATTGGCTGCCAAGCTTGATAGCAAGCGCGCCCGTCTCGGTCGTACGCCCAGCGGTCAGTGTATCGATTTCTATCAAGCTGCTCGGCACAAGGAGTGGGCGTTGTGACCCTGACTCCTGAAACCGCCGAGGAATACAGCGCCAAGATCCCTGCGCTGCACACGTTTCTGGCGATGGGCTGGTCCTATCTGTCGCCGGAGAAGTGCATGGCGATGCGCGGCAGCGCGCAGGAAGTCGTGCTCATCGACATGCTTGTGCAGGAGCTGCGCAAGCGGCGGTTTGAATACAAGGGCCAGATGCGCCCCTTGTCGAATGAGGCGATCAAGCAGGTCGTGCGCGAGCTGACCACACCCTCGATGCAGGACGGGTTGCTGGTTGCAAATGAAAAGCTCTACAGCGCGCTCACGCTTGGCGTCACTGTTACCGAGTTCATCGACGGCAAGAAGCACTCCCCTACTATTCCGATCATCGACTGGGATGAGCCGGCGAACAACAGCTTCGTTGTCACCGAAGAACTTGAGGTGATGCGCTCCGGCGGTGTGAGCACGCGCCGTCCCGATATCGTCTGCTATGTCAACGGACTCCCCCTCGTCATCATCGAAGCCAAACGACCGGACTCGGGCAATCCCAACAAATCGATGATTGAGGAGGGCATCAGCCAGAGCATCCGCAATCAGAAGACGGACGAGATCCCGAAGCTGTTCTCGTATGCCCAGCTGCTCATGGCAATTAGTGCCACTGACGGTAAGTATGCGACTGCCCGAACGCCGAAGAAGTTCTGGGCGCGCTGGCGCGAAGAAGAGATCGACGAGGCTCGCTTCGCATCGGCGAAGAACTACAAGCTGAGCGCAGCTGAGCGCGACGGATTGTTCGCGCACCGGCCATTGGCGATAAGGAAGTATTTTGAGAGTCTCTGGGCCGCGCCGCGACTGGCCACGGATCAGGACCGGATGCTCGTCAGCCTGCTCGGCAAGGAGCGGCTCCTGGAGTTCATTCGGTTCTTTATCCTTTTTGATCAGAAGATCGGCAAAGTCGCCGCGCGCTATCAGCAGGCGTTCGGCATCAAAGCGCTGATCGAGCAGATCAACCAGCACAAGCCGGGAGGCGGGCGCGAGGGCGGCGTGATCTGGCACACTACGGGTTCCGGAAAATCCTTCACCATGGTCTTCCTGTGCAAGGCGCTGCTGCTGCACGAAAGCCTCAAGGACTGTCGCGTCCTTGTCGTGACCGACCGTACCGATCTTGAAAAGCAGCTCTCTCGCACATTCTTGTCCGGCGGCGCGTTTGGTTCCGAGATCGCAAGCAAGAAGGAAGGCGAGAAAGCAAAGGCCAGCTCAGGCCGAGATCTTGCCAAGCGCATCGGTCAAGGCGCTGAACGCATCATATTCACGATCATCGACAAGTTCCGCACTGCCTCAAAACTGCCCGAGTGCAAGAACGAGAGCGAGAACCTGATCGTCCTCATCGATGAGGGACATCGAAGCCATAGCGGCGAAAACCACGAGCGCATGCGGTCAGCGCTACCGAACGCATCCTACGTCGCCTTTACCGGCACGCCGCTCCTTAAGGACGACAAGACTCGCAACAAGTTCGGGCCGATCATTCACCACTACACCATGCAGCGCGCGGTCGAGGATGGCACCGTCACGCCCCTGCTCTACGAGGAGCGTAAGCCAGAGCTTGAGGTGAATGCCAAGGCAATCGACAACTGGTTTGAGAAGATCACCGCCAGCCTGAGCGACAAGCAAAAGAGCGATCTCAAGCAGAAGTGGGGCCGCAAGGGCCCAGTTTATGGCTCGGCCAATCGCATCGAGCTGATCGCCTGGGACATCGCCATTCACTTCGATCAGAACTTCAAGGCGCTGGCGCAGGGCGTCAAGGGCCAACTTGCTACCGACAGTAAGCTTTCAGCGATCAGGTACAAAAAGGCACTGGACCAGACCGGGCTCGTCACGAGCGATATCATTATTTCCCCGCCCGACACGCGCGAAGGTCACGCGGATGTCGACGAAAGCGAGCTGCCGGAGGTCCAGCAGTGGTGGAAGGATAATGTCAGCTCCGATTGGGAAGAGCGCGAGCGGAGAGTCATAGATGACTTCAGCACCGAAGGCCGTCCCGACATCCTGATCGTCGTCGACAAGTTGCTCACCGGTTTTGACGAACCCCGCAATACCGTCCTCTATATCGACAAGCCGCTGCGCGAGCACAATCTAATCCAGGCAATCGCGCGCGTGAACCGTCTCCACGACAGCAAGAAGTTTGGTTACCTGATCGATTATCGGGGCATCCTGCCGGAACTCGACACTGCCATCGAGAAATATCAGGATCTTGCAGACAAGACGCAGGGCGGGTTCGAGATTGAAGATCTTGAGGGCCTGATCCATCAGGTCAGCACCGAATACAAGAAGCTGCCGCACCTGCACGAGCGGCTGTGGGCCATTTTCTCGTCGGTGAAAAACCGGCAGGATCTTGAACAATATCGCCAGGTCCTCGTCCCGAAGTATCAGGATGATGAGGCGGGTCATTGGTACGACGCCCACCAGAAAGTACGCGAGGACTTCTATCAGGCGCTGACCGAGTTCGGCCTCTGCCTCCAGGTCGCGCTGTCATCGCAAAGCTTTTTCGAGGACGCGAGTTTCTCAGAAGCCGATATCGATCGTTACAAGAAGGACCTGCGCTTCTTCACAAACCTGCGCAAGATCGCGCGACAGGACTCACAGGAAACAGTCGACTACAGCGCCTACGAGGACCAAATTCGCCGCCTCGTGGACAAGCATGTCGTCGGCTCGCAGATCGCCGAGCCTGACGGTTTTATCCTTGTCGATGAGCTTGGGAAGGAACCCGACCCGGCGAAGTGGACCAAAGAGAAGGCCCGTAACGAAACGGACATTATCAGGAGCCGCCTCAAGAAAACCATCGAGCAGGAGCTTGCCGACGATCCCTACGCGCAGCTCGTGTTTTCGCAGCTTCTGAAGCAAGCCATTGCCGAGGCTGAGGCTATGTTCGATCACCCGAACAAGCAGTACGTCCTCTTCAAGGATCTGGAGGAGCGCTTAGCCAAGCGCGATGTTGACAGCGTGCCGGATGTCTTCGCTGACAACCGCCATGCGCAAGCATACTACGGCACGTTCCGCCTCGTCCTCGGCGATGCGCATTTCGCGTCATTCAAGAACGGCGAGGACAAAGCCTATATCGACGAAGCCTATGCCATCGACAATACAGTGCGCGGCGCGGTCGCCGAGAACTCCCTCAATCCGCAGAACATCGAAGCGCAGATCAGGCAGGAGCTGCTGCCGCGCCTTTACGAGTTGGTCGGTCTCGATAAGGCCAAGGACGTCATCGAACGCGTGATTCAGATCACCCGTGTCGGACTATCCCGGGGGGGCTTTGAGGTATGACCCGTCAAAGCTTCATCTACGGGGACGAGCGCTTCGACTACGATGTGCTCTTCAGCAAGGAGCGGCGCGGCAAGATCGCCATCCATGTGCATCCCGATGCATCGGTTCAAGTCGATGCTCCCGAAGGTGAGGCCCTCGCCAAAATTCATAAAGCCGTTCTCAAGCGTGCGCGCTGGATCGGCAAGCACGTCAACGACGCGAGAGATCGCAGACGGCATGTCCTGCCCCGCGCCTACGTCAGCGGAGAAAGCTACTTTTATCTCGGTCGCCGCTACGGACTTAAGGTTCGCGGCCCGAACGGCTCTTCTCAGAGAGTCAGGTTCTATCGAGGCGCAATCCACGTCATCGCGCCGGGTAAGGATGCAGGCGCTATCAAGAAAGCATTGCGTTCGTGGTATCGCGAACGCGCGGCGCTTGTGTTTGCGCAGCGCTTTGAAGATCTAGCCAGCCGCATCGTGTGGCTGGATGCCCAGCCACGTTGGCGACTAGTTGCGATGAAAACCCAATGGGGAAGCTGCTCGCCCAAGGGCGTGATCCTCCTGAACCCGCATCTCATAAAAGCGCCGCGTGAGTGCATCGATTACGTCATCCTGCACGAGCTTTGCCACCTCAGAGAACACAATCATAGTCCGCGATACTACCGCCTGCTGTCTCAACTCATGCCGCATTGGAAATCCGTAAAGACGCGGCTGGATGGCATGGCCGAGCTTTTGTTGAATGAATAATAGACTCGCGTTTTTTGATGATCAGCTCATTGCGATTGGCTGCGCCGAAACTGATCTCGAGCTGCGATCAAGAGGGGCCGCCCCTTACATAGACTGAATGTTTCAACTTTATTTAAGAAGTACCGCCGTGGATGACCTAACGAACAAGAAGAAGATGAAAGCTGCCGGACCCAAGCCGGCAGCGCCCTCAATGAAGCTGCCCGACGCGTTGCTTTCACAGCCTGTTCCGATTGATGCCAATTGCGGGGGCGAAAGGTGGGTTATTGAAGACGCTGATCGCCTCGCCCGCCTGATCGCCATCGTTGCAATGGGTCAGGCCATGCATGCTGCGAACATCATCCACGAGTTGCAGCCAGCATCTCCTGCCTTCACCCACAAAGCTCTCTTCGACGCTGCTAGACGGCAACTCCGTATCGTCGGAAAGACGGAGGAAAAAAAAGATGCCTCGCGCTGGCAACGCGACGGCTTCCTCTTCGAGGCGATCTCGTGGGTAGCTGCGCGACAATCCTCAGCTCCGAACACATACCTCAAAGATCCTCACCTAAAATCAACCACGCAAGGTATCGACGGGCTGATGATAGAAATGGACGGTGCGAAGGCAGAAGTCACGCGCGCGACAATCTTCGAAGACAAGTGCTCAAACGAGCCTCGCACTATGTTTCGCGATGAGGTCTTGAGGACTTTCAAAGATCATCACCGCAACAGCCGAGCCCCAGAACTTGTCTCCACTGCCGCCACGCTTATCGAGCAAAGTGGTTTGCTCGGCAGCGCCGCAGTCGCTGCTGCGTCTCGTGTGCTTGACCTTGCTTATCGACGCTATCTGGCAGCGTTGACAGTTGCCCAGAAGGACGACACGCCCACCAGACGGCAGGCCATCTTCAAAGATTACGATGAGTTGGACGCGATTGGTCAGCAACAACGCATCGGAGCCTCTTTGATAGTGAATGGCGACTTGCGAGAGAATTTTGATGACTTGGCCGCCCGAACCATCGCGGTGCTGGACAATTGGGAAGCGAAAGAAGCCTGATGTTCGATCCAGAAACCTCAAATATGTTACGTTCGGCTCCTGCTGTCCCCGGCCTGAACCCCGACGACATCCCGCAACTGATAACGCGCCATTACGCGACGCTAGTATCGGCTAGACTTCGCGGGGCTTCTGACGAAGCCTTGCTCGATGACGCCGGCTGGACGCTAGAGCGCATTGCAGACACTTACGAACTCATCACGTCGACAAACCCAGACCCAGCTGTCAGGCGCGCTTCAGCCTTCGTCGCGGCCACTGCTCATCAGGTTTTGTCGAGGCGGAAACTGCTAAGCGCCGTGGAGCCCTCGCAGACCTGGTCAGTCAACCGAGAAGGAGTCGACCCCGGAATCGCCGCTGCGCTATTATTCCTTGCCGCCGAGCAATACGCAGATGCTCACGAAGCGGCATCTGCGATCATTCTCCCTAAAAGCGGCATCTTATATGAAGCGCGAATCCTCGCTGAGCACATCCGAGATTTGGCTCGCGGGCAGCTCAGTCCCATCCTTGAGCGCGCAGGCAGGTGGCGCAGGACAGAACAACCTAATTTCACAATCCAGACGCGCGCGTTAGTTGCGTTGCTTGAGACGCTGATCACTGGGATCGAAATTTTTGCTGCGCAGGCCATGTCGCTGCCAGAACTCGACGTTACTGGGCGGCACTTCGCCACCGCCAGCGAGGCGTTCTCAAAGGTCCTGAATCTATCGACGAATACAAACAACACATTCGTCGACGACCTGAACGGTGAACTCTTTACTACCTATGCAGGCCCTCGCCACCTCGCTGCCCTGCTCCTCGCCGCCGATCGCGGAATGCGCGACGCCGCTCTCACAAGGCTGCCACCGCCTGAAGGCGCCAATGAAAGTTTCTGGCTGACGTGGCTTCAGAACAGAGCACAAAAATGCCCCTTCGTATGGCCCAATCATCGGGAAGCAATTGCCAAGGGGTTCCACCAAACAGGAAAGTCCGCCGTTGTTGTGTTGCCCACCGGGGCGGGCAAGACGACTGTCTCTTCTCTCAAGATCGCCGGCGTGCTCGCGAGAAAGAAAAAAGTCGTGTTCCTCGCGCCCACCCACGCACTCGTTGAGCAGCTTACCCTGGACCTGCAAGAAATGTTTCCCCAGGACGTGCTGGGATCAATTGTTTCGAGCGACTTCGATTTGCTTTTGATGGCCGATACGCAGCTGAAGGAAATCGAGGTGATGACCCCGGAGGGGTTCCTCGCCATGCTTTCTTTCGCCCCCGAGGCATTTACTGACGTCGGTCTTTTAGTCTTCGATGAGTGCCATCTGCTAAGCCCGCAATCGGGTAAAATCCGGCGGGCTCTCGATGGGATGTTATGCTTGCTCGCCTTCAATCGGCTGGTCCCCAAAGCCGATATGCTTTTCCTCTCGGCCATGCTGAAGAATGGCGAGGAATTCGCCACCTGGGTCGGCCAGCTCACTGGCCGCGAGTGTGTTTCTGTTGATCTACTCTGGAAGCCCAGCCGCCAGGCTCGAGGGGTAGTGATCTATCAGGACAATGAACTCTCTGAAATCATGAAGCAGGCCAACGCTGTACAGACCGCACAAGACGCAAAGGCGAATAAGAAGGCTAAGGGGCTGAGGGTGGATGCACAAAAGGAGCTGCGAGCTTCCCCGTGCGCAATCTGGGGGCTTCAACACAACTGGCTGTCGACGGATACCGCTTACTGCTCTTTTACGCTTCTTTCCGATGACAAGGTGAAGCTTGCCGGAGATCTGAAGTACGGATTTCGCCTCTTGCCGAACGCGAACCAGATAGCTGCTTCGCTAGCCGTGACAGCGGCGCGAAGCGGGCTCAAGACCATCGTTTTCGTGAATACGAAATCTGATGCTGTATCGACTGCGAAAGAAATTTCTTCACAGCTCGGGGAAGCTCTCGAGCCTACCGAAGCAGAACAAGAGCGATGGGACGCACTCAAGGCTGAGCTGGGCGGCCTCAAGCATTCCCTTTTGGGCAGCGCAGCGTCCGCAGTACCTCACAACTCTGCGATGCTGCATCTGGAGCGGGACCTTGCTGAGCGAATGTTCCGCCGCTCGGACGGCGCGAAGGTCATTGTTGCTACACCTACGCTTGCACAAGGCTTAAATTTGCCGGCCCAGCTAGCGATACTCGCAGGCGACAAACGCGCCAACGTCGAGCAAGGTGGCCGTGAAAATCTCGAGGCGCATGAAATCCTAAACGCCGCTGCCCGCGCCGGTCGGGCTGGTCATCTTGCCAACGGTATAGTGCTGTTGATACCGGAGCCGATAATAAGCTTTACACAGGGCCAACCGCTAACGACGGACGTCGTGGAGAAGCTTCGTTCGGTGCTACCCGAGAACGACCGCTGCGTAACAATATCTGATCCGCTTGAAATCGTGCTCGATCGATTGATGGAGGGCAAGCTGCTTGATCGTGAAGTTCGCTACACGATCAATAGAATGGCTGCGATGGTGGAGGGAGCTGGCGATACTCCCGCCTTGTTCGACTTGCAGAAATCGTTTGCAGCATACGCCGCTAAAGCGAAGTCTCAAGAACAGCAATTCAATAACAAAGTAGCGTTCCTCAAGGCAGCCATCGATAAGGACAGCCTTACCGAGGAGCTAGATTTAACGGTTGTTGCGCTCGCTTCCCAAAGCGGCCTTCCCGGCACCTTGCTCAAAACTCTTAAAACCAAAATTCAGGCGCAGGTCGGTGCGCTTCCCGCGTCGGTGGGCGGCTGGGTGGGATGGGTTCTTGAGTGGCTTGCCACTGATCAGCAAGCCAGAGAGCTTCTGTTATCTGATGTTGCAGGTGCGATTGCCTCCGCGACCAAAACCAAGAAGCCTGACAAAGGGAAAGCTGCCAAGACCATTCAAAAGAAGGAACCGATGCAGATTACACCTGCGATGGTAAGCGCGCTCCTCCCCGGGGTGATCGCTTGGATCGAAGGAAAGCCTCTGCGTGAGATCGAGATCATCATGGGCGGCGATCCGGACTCCGACCTGGATTCTATGCGGATCTGCCCCAGAGCAAGAGAGCTCGCGCGGAGCGTGATCCCGCGTGGGCTATCTTTTGTCATGGGCCTCATCGCACGCGTTGTTGAAGACATCGACCCGTTTGACCAACAAAAGGGCTTGAGCCGCGAGCTTGTCGAATTAATAAGTACAGCTGTAAGGCGCGGTTTTGATACCCCCGAGAAATTGACCTTCGCAAACGAGAACAAGACCATCCTAAGCCGGGCTCAAATCCACGCTGCCTTCGCGCAGCAACCACGTGGATTCTCGCCTATTGAAATCGATGATTTGTGATGCGCCTGCCGTGCGGCGATCTGGATAACTCTAAGTACCTGGCGTTTTGGCGTTTGTTCGCCGTCCTACTCAATCTATCTTGATCATATGAAATCGGTTTTCACTATCGGCCACTACCCATGAATTTCGGTGATCTTCTCCTTGCCAGCAGCATCGACCCTGAGCAGGTCATCGTCATGCGGCACCGGCCTCCTGAACGCGAACTCAATAAAGTATTGCCATGGCTCGCCGCTGAGAGGCCCGACGTTTTCAACGCTTACCAGCAGACGCAGGGTGAGAAGGTTGAAAAGGCGATGCTGAAGGCTCGCTACGTCGCATCGTTTATCGGCCATCAGCCGGGCAAAGCGCTCTTCATCGGCCTCTACCGAATTGGTGATTCGCATCCGTTGACGTATGAGGAATACTGGCGTGTGCCAGCGTATGAGGAGATGAAAGCCTTCGGTATGCGCGGCTTTGTTGAAGCCAGCCGCGATTATTGCCTGTGGTTCGACCTTCAATTGCAGGACTTCTATAAGCACTGGAAAGGCAAGCTCGTGATCGGCTGGCCACCGCCGGAGCTTTCGTGGTGGCGCAGAGCAGAACGCAATCAATTCCCCGTCATCGCCGTGACGGAAGACAGCTCACTAGATGCCGCGATGCCCGACTGGAACGATCTCGTGCTCAGGTGGGACGAGTTATCCGTGCTGCCTGTCAGATGGCGCCTTGTACTCTCCCAGTGGCGCGGCATCTATTTCATTCGCGATAGTAGCGACGGGAAGGCATACGTAGGCTCCGCGTACGGAGCCGACAACCTGTATGGACGTTGGCGCAACTACGGAGCTGTAGGACATGGCGGTAACGTACTCCTGCGCCAACGCGACCCGCACAACTTCTCTTTTTCGATACTTCAGCGTGTTTCACCCGACATGGACGTCGAGGATATCGTCCAGATAGAATCCTCCTGGAAGGATCGCCTTCACACGAGAGCCCCATCGGGACTGAACGACAATTAGCCCAAACATGAACTGTTCAGCGACGCGATCAGAAGGGTAGCGGCTGATAGCGTTGACGGAAGCTGATTTCCGAGCGAACCAGCGCGAGATCGGCAATGACGCGGCGGCGCGGCTCGCTGCCCTCGGAATGCCTTGCATAAGGAAGAGTTCGGAACGGTGCGACGAGTAATTCACAGGGAAATGTTGCTTAATTTTCAGCAGTTTAAATCAGAAACCTGCCGATAGGCGACACAAACGACTTATGGATGTTCCCAAGTTGTTCTAATATGCTGCAATGTCTAAAACCATCACGAACGGCCAGCTTCTGGGGGAAATAGGCGAGACGGCAGTCCGCCTGCGCTTTCTCAATATGGGGTTTCAGTTCGATGGACGCTCCCGGCTGGAAACGGGCATCGACGGCATTGCGGAGGTCATGGACAAGGGGAAGCCACTCGCCCGGATGATCGCTGTGCAGGTCAAGGCAACGGACTCGTCGCTGTACACATCCGAAGACGACAATGGCTTCAGCTACCTTTTGCGCCCGGATGATCTCACCTACTGGCGCGGCTCGAACCTTCCGATCATCCTTGTTCTGTTTCGTAAGTCCGACGAGACCTTCTTCTGGAAGGAGATTGGCCTCGATATTGGCGATGGTCGCAAGCTGCAGTTCGATAAGCAGCGCGACGTTCTCAACAGCGATGCTGTGGACCGGCTTGCCGCGCTCACCGTCCCGAAAGCCGGCTTTGGCTATTACGTCCCGCCGCTGGGCGGCGGCGAAGAGGCGCTGGTCAACATCCTGCCCGTGACTTTGCCGACGGAGGTGTTCGTCGCGTCAACATCGCGCACAGCGAAGCAGGCTCTGGCGATCATGTTCGACGGAGATGAGCCCGTCCGCTTCGACTGGACGATCAAGGGCAACACATTCTGGTCGTTCGCCGACCCGCGCGAGACGGCGTGCAGGCATATCGTTGACATCGATCAGGTCGAAGCAATTGCAAGCTCGGAGATCGCCTTCCACGAAGACCCGGACGAGCTGAACAACTTTGCTTTTCTCTTGCGCAAGGCGCTCGATTATCAGGTGCGCGCGGACCTTGTCTGGAACAAGGATCGCAAACTGTATTATTTCAGGGCGCTGGCGGCGAACACGCCCCGCTCATTCGTTTATGAGGCGTCGAAGAAGAAGGCTTCGACCGAAGTCGTGAATGTTGTCTTCAGCAAAGCAGACAAGTCTCGCATCGACTTCGTGCGCCACCACGCGTTCGCTCCTCGCTTCGAGCGCCTGTTCGACCAGTGGTATCTCGTTATCAACCCGACATACTTCTTCACGACGAACGGATTGGTCCCGCACTCCTATCCGGCAGCTTTGCTTGCCGGCAAGAAGCGCCTCGACAACAGCGCATCCCTGCGGGGACAGGTCGTCATGTGGCATCGTTTTCTCAGCCTCGCAGACGGTGAGAAAGGAAACCTGTTCGGCGAGGCTTCGACCGAGCCGCGCCTGGCGTTCGGCGAGCCGCCTAAAGTTACACTCGCTACCCGAGTGCCCGAAGACGTCTGGGGTTCCCAGAAGACGCCGGCAGAGGCGGACGAACAACAGGGGCGCATGTTCGGATGAAGTTCGAGACCAAGATATTCGAAGAGCCGCATCTGGAATTTGGTGACAAGCACCATCATCCCGATCCGCGCCTTGGCCTCTTCGAGGCGGGTCCGCTTCAAACACCGCTCGGCGATGTCGTCAAGGTCGCCGTCGTCGGCGACGCCAAGACCATTGAAGATGCGAAGGAGTTTTTCGCCGACGCAGCCACGGGTTTCAAGGGCAAGGGTGAAAAGCATCCCAACCTGCATCCGGATTTCCCCGGGCTTGGCAACCAGAACCCGTTCCGCTGCAAGTTCGAGATAGAGGAAGGCGCGACAGCGGCAATCGCGCAGTCGAAGATCGACAAGATCCGCAAGGAGCCGCACCACTGCAAGGCCGTGGAAATGGCAGTTGACGAAATCGTCCAGCAGCTTGAAACGCTCGATGAAGGCAGCCATCGACCGCATGTCGCCATCATCGCTCTGCCCGTCAGCCTGATCGAACGGGTCTGGAGCGCGAAGGTGGACTCGAAGGCCACCATCGAGGCCGAGGATAGCGGCGGTTCAGACGCGCCGGACTTCCGGGGCATGCTCAAGGCCCGGGCGATGCATCTCAGCTTTCCGATCCAGATCATCTGGGAAGACGTGCTCGATGAATCGGCGAAGATACCGCAGAAGGTGAAGGAGAGCCGATCCCGCAAAATACAGGATCAGGCAGGAAGAACCTGGAATCTTTTAACGACGCTTTACTACAAAGGCACAGGACGCATTCCTTGGCGCAAGATGCCCCACGTTGGCGAATTCACCGCTTGCTACATCGGCATAAGCTTTTATCGGGAAGTCGGCGGACAGCAACTTTTCACGAGTGCGGCGCAGATGTTCGACGAGCGCGGGCGCGGTTTTATTCTGAAGGGCAAGCGCGCCCACACAGAGAGCCGGGGCCGGCATCCTTATATGACGCGGGCCGACGCGCATCAGCTGATTGCGGACGCGCTGACCGCTTACAAGAACCACCACAAGAACTACCCGGCGCGCGTGATTGTCCTCAAGACATCGCAATTTCGCGCGGAAGAAGCAGACGGCATCATGGAAGCGCTGGACGCTGCGGGCGCAGAGCTGCGCGACCTCGTCTGGGTGCAGGAATCGTATTCCGTGAAGGTTCTTCGCGACGGCAACTACCCCGTCATGCGGGGGACATTTGTTGAACTCGATGGCAAGGGGCTTCTCTACACGAACGGAAGCATCCCGTACTACGGCACGTATCCCGGGATGTACGATCCGAGGCCCTTGCTCCTTTGCCCCTACCAAGGCAGTGACAGCACCGTCGCCCAAATTGCGAATGAGGTGCTTTCCCTCACAAAGATCAACTGGAACTCGACGCAGATGAACCAGAAGCTGCCCATCCCTATCCGGGCTGCGCGGGCTGTCGGCGAAGTGCTAAAGTACGTGACCGATGAGAAAGTCAGCTCAGACTACGCCAGGTACATTTAAATATGACGAACCAGACTGAATGGTATGCCTTCATCTCTCATTTCTGAAGACAAGGTACATTTTGGCAGGCCGCTTGTGGAAGCCTTGTCAAGCATGGGTGCTGCGGTCTGGTATGACGGGTTCACGCTCAAGATCGGCGACTCTCTTTCGCAATCCATCGACAAAGGTCTGGGCGGTTCTTGTTTCAAGATAGTCGTCCTCAGTCCTCACTTCATGACGAAGGGTTGGAGGCAGCACGAACTGCGCGGGCTGGTCACGAGGAAAGTTGACGGCCACAGCAGCATCTTACCGGCGAGGATTCTGAATCCGTCATCCCCTCCTTGAAGGGCTACACCGTCTTCGGCCTCGAGCGGCGGGGCGATGAAGGCTATGTCGCCGAGGAATTCGTCGCTGCACTTGGCGCGGCGTTCCTGTGCGCCGATCTCAAAATTCAATATTTCTTTTTCGAACGGCGGCCCGCCAAATGCGCGAGGTCGGCCCGCTGTTGCGCAACGAACTTCCCGACGCGCTTGCTCGCCTCGCGCATGTCGAGCGCAGCATAAAAGCTCATCGTCGTCGAGATATCTGTATGACCGAGAAGCTCGCGAACGGTCTCATAGTCGCCTGGATGTTTTTTTAGATACAGATACCCGATGACGTGCCGAAACTGTTGACCCGTCAATGGAACACCGAGTTCATCCCCGGTAAAATGTTTCATCTGTTGACTCAGGCTCGTCCCAGATTTGCGTTCAACATCCCGGCCAGGATAGAGAAACGGATTGTCATTCAGAGCAAGAAGCGGCCGCGCAATTCTCATGTAGTTCTCGTAAAGATCAACCACCGATCCACATAAATCGAATTGCAAGTCACGGGTGTTCTTCACCTCGCTCGCCGGCACTCGGATGGATAACCACGTTGTTCCTCGCTCAGCGCGCAGAAAAATCTGCGTCCCCATCGTCAGTCCCATTTGATTAGCCGGCCGCATTGGCGCTTCGATCGACTGCGCGACAGCAAAAGCAAGCATCAGTTTGACGGCATCGACGCGCCGAATCTCGGATTGCTTGAAAATTCTATCAAAGACGACCTGCGGCAGATGGAGGAATCGCGCAATCAGCTTTTCGTCATCGAAAAGCTTGAGCAGCTCACTATTCTTTTCAGTCATGCCTTTTCGAATGGGACAACGACGGCAGGCCATTCGCTTGAGTTCGAGCACCTTCTTGGCTCCGATCTCGTCGACGAAGAACCTTTCGGCAATCGTCGCCAGAAGTTTCGCGGAGCCGTGTACGTCGGACGATTTCCTGACCTCGGGCTTTCGCCGCTGCGTCCATGTGATCATATAATCGAGAGCCATTTTGGCTGCTTTCGGATCGAGAAATACGGTCAGCGAATGGATCGATGCTGGATCGGATTTTGTCGCCGCCACGTAAGCGGACATCGTGCGAAAAAGGCGCGAGCGATAAGATTTTAGCGTGAGCGGTTGGATCGGGTCGAACTCGTCGGCATCGACATCTGGATTTTGGAATTTCTTGAAAACGGAATCCACGTCCGCGATTAGAGCGGGTGACCACCGATCCAAGCTGATCGAATAGTGTTCGCGCAGGCGAAAGACGGAAGAAAGCTTTCGACCCCTCCATATCGGATAAAGCGCTACGACCTTGTTCCACTCAAGCAACGCTTTGGAATAGCACTTCGCGGTGTAATGCTCGCTCTTCCACCCCTGTAGCCATTTGCGAAACTCACTCGCCATCTCGGTGTCAAATTGAACAGGCGAAACGCCTGCCAGCGTTGCCCACGCTCCGAGAAGCCGCATTGCTGAGTATGCTGGCCGCAACGTTGCGATTTCCTGCCACTCGGCCGACATAGAAATTTTCGACGCCCGAAAGAGGCTCCAGG
>Ga0256884_1000098_pt1 | contig 20393 bp, 16 predicted proteins | sample MC6MC0492MT_FD_186341 | JGI IMG/M metagenome (GOLD analysis project Ga0256884, IMG submission 186341) | Metatranscriptome of enriched soil aggregate microbial communities from Iowa State University, Ames, United States - MC6-MC0492-MT... | ecosystem: Environmental > Terrestrial > Soil >... | reverse complement strand
CATCTTATGAAGCTAAGTACGCGGACTGGGGCCATTTGCCATGTGCTATGCATTGGGCGGGACATAGCACATGCAGAATTCGATCACGGGGAATCAATGCAGCGGATGTGCGCCTTCACGACGTGTGACCGCGGATATTTTCCGCATGCGGTTGTCGCACTTACCGCAATTCGTAAATGGATGCCAAAATTAGATCTTGTGGTGATCACAGATGCCATTTCCGATGAAGATCAAGCGCTTTTTGAGCGCTACAAAATAAAAGTCGAAGTCACCCAAGTGGAAGGCCATTTTGGGACTAGTTGGTCCTATCCACGCCACTGCTACTATTGGTTTGCTGGCGCTGAAATATTACATCGCCTCGGCTACGAAAAGGGCGTCTATCTCGATGCTGATACCTTGGCAAATGGTGACTTAAGCGACTGGATCGATGCAACTGACACTTTGGGCGGTGTCGCCGTCGGGCCAATAAAAGACATTCTGTCAAACGACATAGACAAACTTGAATCTCATTTTGGGCCACTACCGGACTCTGACCGAATACAGTCGGGGGTCGTAACAATGAATTTTCCGGCCCTGCGCCAGAGGCAGTTCCTTAAAGCGATGAGTGGATTGTACGATCAATGTCTTTCCATTGGTGCGCCACGTAAAGGCGATGACAGCTTGCTGGCGCTGGCCCTCGGTAGATATCCCGATCTCAAGCCAACAATTCTGGATCCAAATTTCAACATTATTGAATACGACGCGATGGTCGAGGGAAGCGAAGAATGGCATCGAGTAGGCGAGAAGTGGATTTCCCGCGATGGAATTTTCCACTTCACTGCCAGGAGCAAGAAACCTTGGGACAATCCAGCGACGTTCCCAACCTACCGCGCTAAGTATTTCACCAAGAAGTGGGAGCGCCACGCGGTCGACACCCTCCATGATCACGATCTAAAAAGATATTTTCCGGAGCTACATAAAAAACTCACTCGCCGGCATCTGAGATTTTACTGGTATCCAGCACAGAACCTTGGCGATCAAATTACGCCGTACCTTCTGTCTCGAACCCGCAACCGAACGCTGCCCACAAGCGGAATAAAAGAAAAAGAAATCCGTCTTATAGAATCCAAAGGCCGCAGCAGATTATCGAAATTCTTGTCGCGTGTATCGCTTCGGAGAAGTTCAGAGAAGCGCGCTTCTTATATTGTATCCACAGGCAGCGTCTTTCGCCTTTGCGGCAACCACGCCTTGGTCTTCGGAAGCGGAATACGATCGCGCGAGCAGGACGTCACCGAACCTCAGATTCGATTCGTCCGAGGCCCAATCACTCGAGAGCGCGTTCTCTCGGTTGGCAGTGAGTGTCCTGCTATCTATGGCGACCCTGCACTTTGCCTGCCTCGTATTTTTAACCCCAGCATCGAGAAGGAATTTGAACTCGGGATCATTCCGCACTTTACGGAAGTCGAACATGTCAAGAGGAACTGGCCTCTAAGTAAGGGGATGCGTGTCATCGATACGAACACTGATGACATAGAGGCGTTTCTGATCGAACTTATGAAGTGCCGGAGCACCCTATCAAGTTCGCTCCACGGGCTAATCTTATCCCATGCGTATGGCATTCCGACGCGTCATGTTCTGCTTTCAGACGGCATCTTCGGCGACGGTACCAAATTTAGAGATCACTACGCCGCGGTCGGCGTTCCGCACGAGCCGCTGGATCTGCGGGAGTCAGTTCCAGAAAAGGCCGAACTGATAGATCATGCCACCGAAAGGATGACATCCTTCGATGATCGTTGGCTATGGGATGAGATGTTTTTGGATCTTCAGGGGCTGAAGAATTCCACTCTGCTGCCGTTTTGATGGGCGGCCGCAAGTCCGACACCGCCGAGCGGAGACGATGACGATCCGAGCTATAAGAAATGAGCCTCATCACCGGTGTTGATCTTGGTGCCGATGGGAGTGGGGCGCATGCGACCTGCGACGCGACTGGGCTGGGGATTATTGCAACGGAGATGTTGGCGATGTGGCAACGGTGGCTACATTACAGTACATATCCCCATTGATGACGTTTGGGGGAATTATGGACCGTAAGCCCGGCCATCTGAAATCATTTCTTCAGTTGCGCGGGTACTTCCGACGCCAGAATCTTTTTTGGTCCTGGTATGAGCCGAGAAACTTTGGCGACTGGATCGGACCCTATCTCTTTGAGCGGTACACTGGAACACGGCCATTGTATTGTTCCCGACGTACTCAAGCAAAAACGCAGTGCCTCTATACGGCAGGCAGCATCTTACGCCATCTCAGGCACAACGATTGCGCGACCATCTGGGGCAGCGGAATAATCTCCAAAGCAGACACGTTCGCAAGACCCCGCAAGGTCCTGGCGGTCAGAGGCCCGCTGACACGCGAGCGACTTCGGTCCTTAGGATATAATTGTCCGGCGGTTTATGGCGATCCAGCTGTGCTGCTGCCCAAGTTCAACCTCGCTCCACCACGTATCCCCGGAAAAATCGGAGTTATCCCACATTTTGCGGAATATACCGATTACATAGCATGGCGATCTAACCGTGCGACGATCATAGATGTGTGCAAGCCGGTCGATGCAGTGGTTTCTGAAATCGCATCTTGTGAGATCACATACTCCTCATCGTTGCATGGCCTCATTGTCTCCCACGCATTTGGGGTTCCATCGATATGGATGGAAGCGAATCGAAGCCTTGATGGGGATGGCACGAAGTTTTGGGACTACTTCGCGTCTTGCCGGGCGAATGCCACTCAGCGCAAGTCTCTCTTAGCTTCGGACTTCGCCAGGACGGATGACGCCCTGGCCTTCTTGCCTGATCAAAGCGCACTGCAACGCGGGCTGCTTAATAATCTTCCAAGCGGATGGACCACGCCATGATTATCGCCAACCTCGCGACATATCCGCCCCGGAGAGCTGCATTAAAACAAGTCATTCAAAGACTGTCGAACCAAGTTGATAGGCTGAATGTCGTGCTCAATGAGTACACAGAAGTTCCGCAATGGCACTTGCCGCAGAACGTCAATTTAGTAATCCCCCCGGAGGACTTGAAGGATTGTGGCAAGTTCTACCCCACGGTAGGCTCAGACGATGTCGTGTTCCTCGTCGACGACGATATCCTCTATCCGCCGGACTACGTCGCCAAAACTTTGGATTGGCTTCTGAGAATGCCGAGCGCCCTGTATGCCGTCGGATTTCACGGTAGTTTATATCGAGTCCCGAAGAGCGACCCTGCAAAGACGATCTTAAGATGGCTGCGACTTGCGTCTGATCAAAACGCGCTGGAGATCGAGCGGAAGGTGTTTTACTTCAGGAGCAAGCTCGACAACCCAATCCTCGTTGACCAGCTTGGCACCGGGACTTTGGCGATCCGCGGCCGGCACCTGCCTCCATTTGAATACATGCGGACCAGCCAGAAATTTGTAGATGTTCGATTGGCTAGGTGGTTTTTCGATCGGGGAATTGCACCGGTCTGTCTGCCGCGAAAGGAAAACTGGCTCGCGCCAATCGAGCACGCGGAAACCATCTACAATCAGTTCACAGTGTCGGCACCAGCGCACATTGGGCGCGAAATTCAGGCTTTTTCCCTAAAACGGAAGGACATTGGTACGGTGATTGGCCTCGAACCGACATCGCGCTTGGAAACCCAGGCCCTCGACTCCTTCTAGATTGGTGCATGTGCTAGTTGATGCTTCTATCGCTCGACCCTGCAAAAAGGTCCGGAGTTGATTGCGATATGAATGAAATTACAGCTCGAACCGGCTTCACAACGGTCAAAGTCCTCGATTTCTCTAGTGGACACAAAACGAACATAGCTCAGCTTACGTAAGCGATCGAATGCTCCTAAAGCTGACACTCGCACACTGGCGCTCATGCCGAACTCGCCTATGCTGGCTCCCGATCCGCTGAAATTTTCTCCTTATCAATGATCAGGGAGCGCCGTTCTGACACCGCTAGAAATTTTTCACGTGTGCGGCGCGTCAACACTTGCTGCCATAGCGCAGAAGCTTAAGACCGTTCGGTCGGCAGAGGAGAGGGAAATTGGATATATATTCTAGCGGAGCCGCAGCCGCGTTATTTGCTGCGATGCTCGCACTGATGGCAAGTCCACTATTTTCTCGCGCTGACATAGGAAGTCCCGTCTCGAGGACGCATCAACGGTTGGAGGCGCTCGAGGGGTTGCGCGGCTTCCTTGCACTCAGCGTCGCGACACATCACGGCATAATATACTATGACTTTTTTCGGTCCGGCCAATGGCGAGCGCCACCGTCCGCGCTTTTTAATCAGCTTGGGCAAGCTAGCGTTGGGCTTTTCTTCATCATCACTGCATATCTGTTCTGGGGAAAGGCGCTTCGCGCGCAAGGCGTGAAAGGTTTTATAGTGTTGTTGACTGGTCGGCTTTTCCGCATAGCTCCCGTTTATTGTTTCCTTATGTTTCTCGCCAGTGTGGCCAGTTTGATGGCAACGGGATTTCTACTTCGGGAAACGATGCAAACTTTATTCAGTGAAGGTATTCGAAATTTTGCTTTTGGCATTTTTTCGGTCACGTTTTTCAATGGCGCAAATATTCCTCACCTTTTCGCTGGCGTTACCTGGACGCTGGTTTATGAGTGGCGTTTCTATCTTTTACTTCCTCTTGTAGCGCTGCTCACACGGCGTAGAAGCCTTGAAGTCATTATCGCGTCGTTGTTGAGTACATCCTTCATATCTTGGTGGACAAGCGATAGGGAAATTGGGGTTATTACTCTTTTTCTGTGGGGAATTTTGTGCGCCGCTGCAAAGCGATATAATGTTTTTGGTGGGCACCCCCTCTGGTTATACTCTTCAATTTCTTTCCTCGCGTTTTCGGCGGCCTATCTGCTATGTGCTGAGACGTTTACCAGCCCCATTCCTGCGGCTCTTCTGGGGGTCGGATTCTATGCCATACTTTGCGGAGGGAACATATTTGGTCTGCTTAACCTCAAGTCGGCAAAACGCCTGGGCGCGATTAGTTATGATCTCTACCTTGTGCATGGCCTGATTTTCGCCGCAGCCTTTGCTCTTCCAGAAGTTAGTGCAACTGCGCTTTCTTCTCCAATTGCTTATTGGATAAGTCTTACTGTCATCATATTTACTGCCCTTACTGCGGCACTGGTACTTCGAGTGTACGTTGAATTGCCGGCGCTCGCCTTTGGTAAGAGGGTGACTACATCATTAAATCTGGATGTTCCCGATCTTTCATACGAAAGACAGCGGAACATCTATAAGACGACCTAAACAGATATAGCACAGGAAGCCGAAATTCCCTTAGGCCATGCCACATTTTACGGTCGCGATTTGCACAGCGAAACGGCCCGCGATGCTCGCCGCCACATTAAAGAGCATCTCGGAACTCGTCCTCCCCGAGGACAGCACATTATCAGTTGTCATTGTCGAAAACGATCTGCTCCCTCGTTCACGCCATGTCGTAGAGCACGTCCAAAAAACTACACCTTTCCCTTTGAAATATTATCTTGAGCCGAGGATCGGCATTCCTTATGCGCGCAATCGCTCTCTTTCTGGAGCATTGGCAGAAGGCGCTGATTGGATTGCAATGCTTGACGATGACGAGACGGCTCAGCCGAATTGGCTGACACGACTTTACGATGCGTGCAGAACTTTCAACGCGGATGTGGCCACCGGCTCTGTGCGTCAAGTTCCTGAGGTCACTCCGCCCCATTGGTGGAAGCCCCTATCCGAGCTAGGAAAGCCGACAGGCTTTCTTCGCCGCGACGCCTACACCAACAACGTCATCTTCAATGCCAAGCTAATCGCCCCGGACGGGTATGCTCTGAGGTTTGACAACCGGCTGACCTTCGGTGCGGATGATGTCGACTTCTTCAGACGCGCGCACGTCAAGGGAGCACGCATCGTCACTGTGGCAGATTCACTAGTGACTGAGCGAGTATCAGCGTCGCGGCTTACAGTGAAACGGGCACTCAACCGAACATTCATGGTTGCAGCCGCCAATTCGTACCTCGGAGTACTGACGGAGGGTCGGATGAACACGACGCTTAAGCGCTTTCCGTCCATCATTCGTAGATCGCTGATCGGGATTTTACTTTTGATCGGAGGAGCTGTGGCTTGGCCGATCAAAAAGCTTTCAGCCGAAAAGATGCTATTCAAGGGCACTTCCAGCCTCACAAAGGCCTACGGCAGCCTTCATGGCCTGGTGGGCGGGCGCTCTCGCTACTACGGGCATGTTGATGGCGTTTAATGCCGTCCACCCAATTACAAGCGTCAAAAAAATTTCATGTCGCGATCCCAGCATTTTCATCGCGACCTCGTGGGAACGCTTTCGAGTTCTGCAACGAGACTGGCAGGATATACGTTGAAGCCCCAGCCGGACTAGCCGTCTTGCCTAATCGAACAAAACACAGATCTTCTGTATCAGTGCGGTACGAACATTCTACTTGCACATGGATCCGCGTGGGGGAGGGGGCCGAACAGGCCGTCAATTTTTGAAGATGGATTCGAGATTCAAGCTCACACAACAACACATTCCCAAAAGAGCGAACGGAAGTTGGCTGATGCAAAGATTTGCACGACTAAGGGATACACGTCTGCGGTCCAACACGAGTGAAAATTTCGCATGAGCATTCGAGCGTCCGTCGAATATGCCGCGAAAGCCTGGGGCGATAGCCCCTACTATAGCGAGGCCGAACGCTGGACTTATCTTTTTTGGGACCAGTCGTTCCCATTTCGACGTTACTTTGATCGTCTCGACTTAAATAAAGTACTGGAACTGGGCTCAGGTCACGGGCGCCATGCGGCACAAATTGTGGATATGGTTGGACATTTGACATTGGTGGATATTGTTATGGACAATCTCGATAAATGCCGTGAGCGACTCAGGAATAGGTCGAATTTGTCATTTCTTCTGGGAGATGGTTACTCCTTTTACCCGCTCGCCGACGAGAGCCTAACTGCGATTTATTGCTACGATTCAATGGTGCATTTTGCGCCAGATGTCGTGTGCTCGTATTTACGCGACACCAATCGGGTCCTCGCTGGCGGTGGGATGGCGCTTTATCACCACTCCAACTATGCTGAGACGCCGCCAGGGATTTCCTACGAGCGTAATCCTCATGCACGCAATCACATGACACAAAAAATGTTTTCAGATCTTGCGCAAGCCACGGGGCTTGAAATCATCGCTTCAGAGATCCTGGACTGGGGGGGTACAAAAAGCTTGGACTGCCTGACACTAGTTAGCAAACCCTCTTCTCAAATGCAGCTAGCTGGATGTGCACGATGAAGGCTAACGAAAACTTAGTTAGGTTTCCTACCAGAGCCACCTCTGCCGAACACGTGACGCAATTATCTTTTTCGAATAATGTATAGATCTTGATGCTCCCACCAACCGGCTCGCTCATAAGTCAGATACTCTACAGACGATAGCGTAGCGATCTGGCTATCTACAAAATCCTTTGCGGTAATGGTCTGCCCGTAGTCAGCAGAATCGAGATCTTTCTGTTCGCTGGATTGTTCAAACCAAAAACCCGAAGCATCGAGCTTGGCCTGCGGAAAGTGCTTCAGACTTTCACGGCCATGAGTGGTGAAAAGCAAAATTCCGCCGATATTGATACAGGAATACAGCTTTTGCAGCCATCTCAGCCACGTGGCTCTAGGCATGTGCGAGAAAAAGGAAAGTACAAAAATGACGTCGAATTTTACCGGTAATGACAGTCGTTCGGGAACCACATTGGACGCAAGCGTTTGCACTCCGAATTGCTTAGCGATGAACTCGTTTGCATCTGGGTGAATATCTGAGCTGCAAAAATAATGAGGTCCGACAATTTGGCTGAAATGTCGGGTAACAGCACCATATCCTGCGGCGAATTCAAGGACAGACATTCGCTGCTCGCGTTTCTCGCACCACCTATCGATTGCCGTTTTTACCTTCGCAGCCGACTTTGCAGCATCGTCGAAATAATATCTTACCGCCGCTTCTTTCGATTGAAATCCGGGATGGTTGTAGACAAACCGGAAAATAGCGTCATTTGGATGAATGTCGGCGGGAACCCCATGGAGTTTCGCCATTCTCGCGCAAACGTCTTCAACCTCATAGCTCACGTTTAATACGCCCTTCCACCAACCATTGGCTCCGCTTGTTGATTAACAGTCTTTTCCAACCAAAATTTGGACAAACCTCACCGAGACTTGCGCGCTATGTGCTCTTACACAGCAACAGAGCGCCCACTTCTGCCCTCGTTGTGTTCCGTCAATTCTTCTGACGCCAATGGCAACACCACGCCTTCGACACATTTCAAATCGGGATGCACCGCAAAAGTGGGATAGTCGTCAGACGCTAGGCCAAACTGTTCATAGAGCTTCTGTGCATATGCGTTGGCAAGTTGAGCATTAGCTGAAGGTAAGCAAAACCGCTTTAGCGCATCACGCTGAACAGAAACGATCTCACGCAACTGTTTGATGTTGAAGTTACCCAGTGTAATGCTGGCCTTGTGACGCCGATGATAATTCATCGGCTGGGGCGTGAATGCAATGCCGCCATTTTCAAGCAAGCGAAGATAAGTAAGCCAGTCGCCCGCGTGTCGGTAGGATGTGATTTCATCGCCGAATTTCATAAGGACGTCGCTCAATGCTTCCCGCCGAAACAAAACGCCGCTAACGTTGGGAATGGTATTTTTGATGCAGAGAGCTGAGCTAACTTCATCTCGACCATCAGCTATATAGGCGTGCTTCCAACGCTCTCCGCTCACATCCGCCACATAGGCATGGTAATTTTCTGCTATCGTTTCGCCATATTCATCGATCTGACGCGACTCACAATAACTTAAGGTGACCTTTGGGTCTTTGAAGCCCTTAACTACTTCGATCAAGAAGTTGGGATCGGCAAGGTCGTCCGCCTCTGCAATCCATACGAATTCTCCGCGCGCGAGTTCAACGCCTCGTCGCCACTGCTTGAAAACTGATCCGGAATTAGAATCGTTCATCACGAGGCGCGATGGAATGGAACACTTTTCAACAAAATCACGGATAACGTCGCGGCTCCGATCGGTTGAAGCGTCATCGAGAACGATGAGTTCGTAGGGAGCAAGCTTTTGGCTCGTGATTGATGCCAGTCGCTCGCGAATATAATTCGCGTAATTAAAATTTGGGACAATCACTGATATTTTCGGAAGTGGACCTTCGGGAACAGCAAGCATATCGTGAACGTATTGTCGAAAATTGAATTGGCTCTTAATCAAACTTTCCCCTCTCGACGCGAGCTGGTTTCGAAGTTTAGGGTCGTCGAGGAGTCTTATGATGAGTGCCGCCATGGAATCGGTATCGAGGTTTGGCGCCAACAACCCACAACTGTCCTGAATCAACTCCTCGCAGCCAGTAGTGTCGCGGAAAGCAACTACTGGAAGGCTAACATTCAAAGCCTCTAGTACGACCGAAGGAAACGGATCCTCACGCGAACTCAATACGAAAACGTCACCCGCCATGTAGTATGTGCTCGGGTCGTCAACATGCCCTGGAAACATAAAGCGGCATGACAGTCCTGCGGCCTCAATAATTTTAACCTGCGCACTAAACGCGTGAAATTCGTGGTTACCGACCCAAACAGCCATCGCATTTGGATATTCTTTCATAACCTTGATGCAGGAGTCGACGAACAGATCGAAGCCTTTTCGGTAATCGGCATAGCCAACGCCAATTATAACTTGGGCGTCGGACGATAGGCCCAACTGCTCACGGACCAACCGACGACTCTCCGCTTTCGAGCTAGAAGGTACTGCGCCACGATAGAGCCCCTGAGGCCTGATGACTGCCTGTGAAACGCGTTCTCCAATGAACGCTTCGAATTTTTCCTGAACTACTTTTGCAGGAAAAAAGATATGATCCGCGAATTCGGCGATGAGTCGCGCATTTTCTTGCATTCCATAGGCATTCAAAAGAGCCGGTAACTCGTGGACCAAAGAGATCGTCTTAAATCCTGCTTCCTTCAAAAACGGTACAATGCGGCCAGAAACAGTAGAGTTCACGATGGCAAGCTCTTCACTTGCATCACGAAGCTGCTTTAGTCGTCGGACTACGGTTCCCTCCGCTTCAACTTCGAGATCGATCTTATGAACCGTCGCCGCCTCTTCAAAGCGCGGCAGTAAGGCCCCATCACCAAGGGTTATTAAATCTACGGCGAATCCGAAGTCTTTGAGCATTTCAGTAATGGCGAGAACGAGTAGTTGAGCGCCATATGGATGCGCGTCATGTGAAACCACGACAATGCGACCAAGCCTACGGTCGTCACCTAGCGCAGGGTGAATTGACTCACGGACGGCTTCAAGCCACGCATAGCCATACTTCGCGTCGGGTTCCAAATAGGCACCCTCCGCCCATTCATTCCATGCGTTGACAAACAAAAATCTTTCCGATTTGGAGTGTCTTCTCGCACGGATAGCCGCATGATCGAGCCAGCGACGAAACAGGGCCGGCGTCGCACCATGGTAGATGTGGCCATCGTGCGGCCGGCGAGCGCTGTTATCCCACGCGGGCATGACACCTGGATGCACTACACCGTTCGGCGTGTCTTTAGCTAGCTCGTTCTCGACAACAGATGAGTACGAATATACCCGTCCCCCCGAACGGGTGGATGCCATTCTCAGCTCAGCGTCGATCAGGTTGGGCGAAACCTGATGTGGAGGAAATTCCGAAAGAGCGTCAAATCCCAATTCGTTATAGTCACAGAATGCGAAAGAATTCGTCGCAATCAAATATAGATTCGGATATCCCATCTTGCGCGCCTCGTTGCGCCAACGTTGGAGAGTTTCCTGGGGATCTGGAAGTAGACGAGGGCGGTACACCGTCAAAACTGGCTTACCATCCACCTTCATATAACGCGTGTCCCGGAAGTATTTATCCAAATACCGGATAAAGGAAACATCGTCCTCGGGTGAATGATCTTGGGTAATCAGTAGTTCGTTATCGCCCCCGTCCCAACGGCGCGACCAATTTTCATTGGCCCAACACAGCGAAAATCGAAGATTTAGGTCCTTATTATTCAAGAAGTTCAGAATTGGAGCTTCGAGAAGTCTATGTCCGCCAAACCAGTAAAAATGAAAGCAGAAGGCATAGATTCCGTAATGCCTTGCCAGCTCCACCTGCCGCTTCATTATTTCTGGTACGCGAAGATCATAATATCCTAATTCGCCTGGCACGCGCGGCTGATAATGGCCATCAAAAACTGGAAATGCCCGCGCCACATTGCGCCATTCGGTGAACCCCTTTCCCCACCACTTGTCATTTTCCACTATCGGATGAAATTGCGGCAGATAATAAGCCACGACTTTGATGTCAGCTGTCATAGTGACGGCTTGAGTAGAAATGTCCCGATAATCCGCTTTGTCCGCACGCCCAGAATCGTTCTGAGCATACCGTCGGTACAGAGCAGCCTCTGTCGTGCTGTCAGAGACGTCGATACGCTCTGTTTGAGCGTGCACTACGTTGAGTTCATGCGGTTTGGAACTTCGCTCTCCCCTCATTTGGGAAGGGAAAAAGCGAGATTTGCGGAGGCTGCTTGTTGTCGGACGCATTGCCTCCGATTTCTGGTAGCGCTGCCGAAATATTCGTCTTTTTTGTGAACTGGTAGGATGACGCCAAATAGCAAGAAGGCGAGCTTGCACCTTTTGTCGTTCTAGGAACCGCAGATTGCTTGACTGATCAAAGCGACGCCGAAATACCCTTCTTTTTTCCGAACTTGTAGGATGACGCCAAATAGCGAGAAATTTAGCTTGCAACTTTTGTGGCTCTAGAAAAGACGGCCGACCAAACTGGCTGTATCGCTCCCGAAATGTCTTTCTTTTCTTCGAATTGACTGGATGACGCCAGATAGCGAGAAACTTGGAGCGCAACTTAGATCGCCCTAAAAGAGTGTGCCTTGACTTATTGATGCATCTTTTGAACATCAGACTCGATCTTGATACTTTTTGAGAGTCTTTTTCTCCGATATTGCGCTCCATCAATTGCGAAATGAGCGAATGGAGGAAGGTAACCTCCTCTCTAGACTTTGCCGAATGAGCATCGCGTTGAGCGAGGTGGGCAACCAGAGCCTCCAACTGATCGTGAAGAGCCGCAAGTTTGCGATTTTTTTCGCCAATCTCGCTTTCCATTTGCGACCGCAAAGTGTCGAAATTCGATTTTTGTGTGGAAATGTCTTGTAATGTTTTATTCGCTCGCCGTTGTTCTTCCGCAATTCGGCCCTGCAGATACCCAATGTACGCATCGTTAAAGAGAATGTTGCTGCATATATCTGGCAACGAAATCTTAGAAGCAATCGCCACAAAATAATGGGGAGATGGGACATTATCTCGATGCTTGTAATTCAACCCATCGACGCTTTGGAACACCTCCACACCATAAGCTGATTGTTCGGGGACTAGCACCGAACCATCTACGGCGCGTTGCTCAAGTATCCTGACATTCGGAAAATGCTCTTGTAGCGCTGCTCGAAATTGCTCTCTGTCCAATTCTCGGACATGAAACGGATTTTCGTGTTTATTTTCGATGGTGTAAACTGGGCTGTTTGGAGATGAAATGATCAATAGCCCATCGGGGCGAAGCACGCGGACAGCTTCCCGCAAGAACGCTTCATGATCACGAAAATGTTCTATTGTTTCGAAGCTAGTGATTATGTCTACGCTTGAGCTTTCGAGCGGTAGCGCTGTCGCATCACAGGTAACAAAGCTTAGCTTAGAGGAAGCATAGTGACTTTCTGCGTATTGAACAGTAGCGCTGTCAACATCCCCTCCGATAACTCGCCGCGCCACCTGCGCTAAAAGATGGCAACCATAGCCCTCTCCGCACGCGATATCGAACACGTCTTTATCGCTGCAAAACAAGGACGCGAACAAATAACGATGATAATGTTCGTGCTGAATTTGACCTCTTAAGCCCGAAACATAACGTTCGCCCGTGAACTCAAGCTTTTGCTTCGGATCCGGAAACGAAAGTTGCAAAAGGTCGTTGGGGAGCTCGCGCACTGGCTTTACTCTAAATGTGTAGTGTTAAAGTTAGGGAGGCGGTATCTTTTATATCAGGAAAAAAAAGGGTCAACACCCCCGTGGTGCGATCTTTCATAAACAGATCGCGAAATATAATCATATTCCAAGGAACGCCCGGTACGTTTTTTCTCGTCGCTGCTTACTTGGCAGGGAATGACGTAGGCCAATTTCTCGAAACAAAGAGCTTATGATCGGTATTTTCGCCACGCTATTCAAACTAGACTCAGAAGATTGGAGCTCGCTGATCGCGTCTCATAAAATCGCCATACTCGCTAGCGTCCCATGGGTGATGCCAGTTGGCGATAGGCTCAAACCAATTCTCTCCGTAGGTCGCCGCCAGATACCTTTTTGGATCAGCAGGTATTGGGCAGAGCTGCCCCAGCACCTCAAACTCTTGGGTTGGGAAGACATCATGGACCCTTAAATTTCTGCGGCGACTTGGAAACCACGATACGCGCTGATCTTCAACGAAACCTATAAACACGTCGATTGATCGTTGTGAGGGACGAAAAACATTGAAATGACTTGGATAGTCTCCACTTACCGACCAGCCTTTGGCATTCAAGTGCTTCTTGAGTTGCTCTTTTGCGCCGCAAAAACTTGCATTTGACGCGGGAAATGCAATGAGCGTATCAAGATCGTCGTCGTGCGGAATTAGGTCACCATCCCTAACAAATCCCAGCACGGCCCCAAAGCCAAACGACACTAACGGGGAAAGAGCCAGCAAATCGAGGACGAGTTCATTCGCTCTCTCGATGTATGCCACTTTCTGCTCCCTACTCCAGAACCGAAATGTTCGCGCTATTCCGTGAGTGGTCCACTCTAACTCTTGATCAAGCAACCACCCATCGTTTATCGCAGCTATGATGGATCTTTTTTCATTTTCTGATAGTAATTTATCAGTGCGTATTCCATTGACGGCGGCGGAATGTTCCCCGACACGAACCAAATCGCAATAATGATAAAGCCGCGTCTCCAACTGAGATAGGTTTTTCATGCTACCGGCATAGTCAGCCGCACCCCTCAAGTAGCTCGCCGCCAATAATCGAAGCATTAGCAATTACCCCTTTGGAGAAGGCACCGCGCGACATACGCGTCGTCATCCCCATATTTGGCAAAGCCGTATCCCTCTACTGCATACGTTACCAAAAAACCTCTGCATGCAGCCTTACCAAAGAGCGTTGGAGGCTGCACGAAGCGGCGATAGTGCGCTGTTGTAACTTTAGTTCCTGGAGCATCACGAACCGTTCGAAATTCAAAAGCAACAATGTCGCCGGGCTTTAGGGTTCTGGCTAACTCGTCGAGTAATGCGTCCTCCTCAGCCTCGGTAATAGCGTGTAAAAAAAAACGAGCGTAGACCATGGTTTGAAAAGTTCTTTCAGAACTCAGGGCCTCACGGAGCACCTTTTTGAAAGCTGTTGTGCCGATCGACGCGCAGTGAAAGGAAACGCCCCGCAAGCTCGCAGACGAGTCCAAATTTTGACAGTGTCTGATTGCAGATTCTGAGCCATCGATCGCAATAACTTTGAAGCCTTGTCGCGCAAAAAAAACGCTATCGCGCCCCGTCCCGCAACCAATTTCAATAATTAGTCCGGCCTCCGGCGCCTCGTGCAACACAAATGCCGCGAACTGCGACGGCGCCGACAGTTTTGAGGCTTGACGTAAGTTGTAAAAATCTTCCCAGTATTGGCGCTTAGCCGCTTCGTCGGCTTGAGCATAATAAAGCACGATAATCCCCCGGCCCCGTTGTCGTCAGCCCAGTATGCAACTTTTATGACTGTCCGCAAGCGCCTCTAACAAGAACTTGCATAAGAATGCTTGCAATAGTCCCGCGTATGCGGCGCGGCGCGGTGACACGACGCATCTGAAATTCTCAGAAGTCTACCATCGCAGCCTACTTAGTCCTGACACGAGAACGTATGTTAGGCACCATTCTCGTCCTTATGTGGTTAGCCCACATCGGCCACAGCACTTATCCCGTTTCGCGACGACAGTTCTTTGCTAAAAGGGCTCAGGATAAGGAACGCCCGGATATTGAAAGATGCTCAAGAAAATCCTTGGGCCTTCTTCCTGCAGCGTTCGCGCAGTGGAGGGGGAGCACCGACATGCATCAAAGGAATCTCGAAGGGATAAATGCAGCACGGTTCTACGCTGCACTATCGATCGCGCTATTCCACATGGCAGTGCTCGCAAAATTAGATTTGCCGCCATGCCTGATATTCATTAGGAATTACGGCGCATTTGGTGTTCCCCTTTTCTACATTTTAAGTGCGTTTGCGCTATCCTACGGCTATATGGGGAAACTTGGATCGACAGAGTCTGTTTGGCATTTTTGGGCGCGCAGATTTTTTAGAATAGCGCCGCTATATTATGTCTTACTAATCATATATCCGACATACTTGTGGCTCTCTTATGGGATGCTCTTCTCACCGTTGAGATTCGTAAGCGCAATCACGTTTACGTTTAACGCATTACCTTATCAGACCGACGGTATCGTTCCGGCGTCCTGGTCAATCGGCGTCGAAATGTTGTTCTATGCGATATTCCCATTGATTCTGATGTTCGCGACGAGTGGGCTCCGATCCGGCATTCTATTTTGCGGCAGCATGCTAGTCGCAGCGATCTGGCTTCACTTGTTCGACTCACAAGTTATGAAGCACTTCGCCAGCAACTCACTACTCGCTAATTTCCGGTATTTTAGTGCCGGAATTCTTGCCTATTTTGTATGGCGTGATATTGCCTGGACGCCATTGCGCCATCGAATTTGCATCAGCATGGCATGCGGAAGCTTTGTGATGCTGATCCTTTACGCTGGCTCGATCATCAACTTCATCGCCGGCTTTGGTTTAAGCTATGGTGGAGCAGTGTACGCTTTCAAAGAATTATGGATATTTGCACTTTCGTTACTCGTGATCGGACTTGCTTTCAGTCGATTCAAGAGTCCGATCCTAGCAGCCACCGGAAAGATGGGTGAAGCAAGCTTCAGCATGTATCTGTGGCATCCGATCATTATCGCCCTTCTTATTCGTGGCAGTGTCTACAAGGGCATCATGGAAAGTGTATCAAACCCATTCGCCGTCTTTTTGGCATCCACCGCCATAACATTCGCCGTCCTGTTTCCTGTTGCATGGGCTAGTTTTCATTTTATTGAAAAGCGCCTTGGAGTCGCCCTTCGAAACATTGCGACGAGCAGTCGCCTTTTCCAAAGACGCCCTGCCTACGCGGGGAGCTAAATCGAGAATCAAGAAGCTGTAGCACTCACTACTGACCGCTATAAGGACCACACGGATGGCCGACCGCGTGCGGGTGCAAGTGCCAGAGAGTGTATAAACCGGAAGTAAAGGTCTCCCCTGGTCGTACCCTGCCTCTTCTGCAGACGGGCTTCACCGCGATTCCGCGGCTTCGCTTAAAACGGCTTAGAGCTTCCTACACACGATAACATCAAGGAACTCAGCAACCAGTCCCTGCGTCGCATCGTTAAAGCGAACAATCTCAACTGCAAAGGGAGCCCATCCGCTGATCAGCTTTGGGAAGTCTCGGCCGAAATACCAGGTAACGAGAGCACGACCATCTCCAATCGGATTTCCGTGATATTCCGGGTCAAACAAATGTACGATTTTGCCGTCCTTAATCTCGGCCCGTCTCGAACTTTTAGCGTGGTCCAGATAAATCGGAGTTGTGTGAATATGCAATCCGCCCGATTTCAACGTCCGAGCAATCTCGCGATATGCGATATCCGGATGGAAGACGTGTTCCATGACATCTTGTGTTATTACCAAATCAAAGGAAGCGTCGGAAAAGGTTTGATGCTCAAGGTTTTCGCAGCGCATTCCACCATGAAATGTTCCACCAGGAACGTCACTGAAGTACTGCGTGGGAACATAACTCGGACACTCCATTTTGAGGACTGACGAAAGACCTCTAGCACCGGGTGAACTTTCATGAATCGCAAGATTTCGCCAATCCGGCCGATGGCGCTCCAGGACAACCATCATTGCCCTCTCTCTAGGAATCGATCCGCCAGGGCATGTGGGACACAAAAGACTGTCGCGGAACCAGGAATTTTTCGCAGTAAATTTCACGTCCTGGTTACAAATTGGACAGTGACCTGACCATGACGTGGCGTTCGCCGTTTCCGCTTCTGCATGCATTGCGTTGCATTCGTTATGTTACATTTACTTCCGCTACTTCCGCGCAGGTGCGCGTCTTATCAAAGTCTTCTTTTTCCCGATCGGAACGACGCAGCTAGATTTCCGAAATCTCCTCGCCGCCCTTCTTATATGGTCGCGTCTGATTAAAGGATTCGACGACGCGCATCGGGTGAATTCCAAAATTCGTCCGATTCACAACTTATTTGCCCAGCACGATTCATGTTGCGCCCGCTTGAACGTATCATCCGGTAAATCCGCAAAAACCTATACCAGCTGAGCAACTGTGCATAGCGTAGGCCTGTGAGGCCTCCTGTGAAGTGACGGCGGACGATATAGTACTTGAAGAAGTGCATCGGAAATTCAGTCAGCAGCCTCGGCGTCAACCGAAGCATCGACAGCTCCACGGAATGCTGCGTTGACATCCACATCCGCCTATCAAGCTTGCGTCTCATATCGCCGAACGAGCGAATAGAAAAGTGGTGCAGGGGGGCGTCGATTCTGCCAACTTCGTGACCTTCGGTCACTACCGAATCATGAATGGATGAATCGCGGAAGCGCATGATCCTGCGGTTGTATAGCCGGACACACCAATGATCCCGAGCCAAAATGCGCGGCTCTTGCGCGCCTGGATACACAAGACGAATGGGCATGCCGTAGCCCGAAAGCGACGGTGCTCCATCTTTAAAAAGTATTTCTATCTGCTGCCGCAGCTCTGGCGTCACTACTTCATCAGCATCGATATTCAGAATCCAATCGTTGCAGCAATGATCTTCGGCAAACCGCTTCTGTTGGCCAAAGCCCGGCCAAGAATTACTAATCACACGCGCGCCTTCGCGCTGTGATACAGCAACCGTCGCGTCCGTACTGCCGCCATCAACCACCAAAACTTCATCGACCCATTCGATAACAGAGCGGATGCTCCTGTCGATGCGATCATCTTCGTTCCTGGCAATAATGAAGCATGATATCGGTAGTTTGGCCATTACGCTCCTCGCACGCGTGCTCTCGAGTAATCCAGGCCATCCAGCATATCTTCCACCGAGAGAATGCCGCCAAATCTTAAATGCACGAGATACCTTGGCTTGGTCGCAAACCCCGTTACCCGCCGGTTATTTACACTTGTGTGATGACGATGCAATAGCACATCGAGCCCCAAATCGTGCGCGGTAACACGCGTCCCCTAGATAGATCCCTGAGGTAGTTACAGGAAGCATGAATCGAACCCTGCTTTGAGAGATTCGTTCCAAGAAAAATGCTGCGAGGTCAGGATGCCGCGACCCGCACCGTCCTGAATGGCAGCTTCTGACACGATCTAGGCGCACTTATGCATCGAAAACACGCAAGCTTGGCTAATTTCTGGACCGTGAATTTGCCTGCCTCAGGCGCTAAACTCCTTGCGAGTTTTCTGCACCCTAAGGATCGATTGAAACGAAAAGCGACCCGCCATCACCTAGCTGATAGCTGGGAGACCCGCGGATTTTGTTCCTTCCCTGTCAAGCCCTCGTTGCGCCCTGGACAACAGCGAACTTGCGCTGGGAGTTCGTCCGTCACGGCAATCGTCCCGAACTATAACCACGCGCACTTTCTCCAAGAGCGCATAAGCTCAATCTCGAAACAAATCATCTCAGTCAGCGAAATCATCATCCTCGATGATGCATCAACCGATCACAGCCGGGACGTCATCGCAGAGGCTGTTAAAACTTCTCCCGTACCGATCAAAACTTGTTTCAATCCTGTAAACTCCCGAAACATTTTTGCTCAATGGGAAAAGGGTCTGGCGCTCGCTTCCGGAGACTTGATTTGGATCTGCGAAAGCGACGACACCTGTGATGCAGAATTTCTAAATTTCCTGGTACCTCACTTCGCCGACACCGGTACCATGTTGGCATTTGGCCGCATCGAATTCATCGATGAGACCGGCGCTTTGCGCTCAGCTGTCAACGACAATGTTGGACTAGATCGATTTTCAGAGGAAGCCCGCGTTGCCTCTGCGTCGTCCTGGTTTAATGGCCCGTTTGGTCTGAGTTGCGTCATTCGTAATGTTGGCGGCTGCGTTTTTCGCCGGCAGACGATCAGTGAAAATCTTCTGGCCGAACTCAAGTCATACAGGATCTGTGGAGACTGGTTGCTGTACAGCCGCCTCGCGCGTGGCGGCCAAATCGTCTACGATCCCCGAGCGCGATCTTATTTTCGTCTTCACGGCGCCAATAGTTCGGTACAGGGCTTCGAGACGACCGGCTTCTATGATGAGCATGTGCGCATCGCCTACGCATTAAGACGCAACTATGGCGTCAAGATCAGAACCTTGCGCACAATGCTTCGTAAGGTTTGGCATCAGTGCAAGTCGAGATTAGGCCAGGCCGCTGCCGCGGAATTCGCCAACCGCATTTCACTCAAAGCTATTGCTGCCCAGGCCCGCGTCGTCGAACACATCCTGATCGGGATTGATCAGAGCCAGCAACAGACCGGCAGCTCTTTTCTGCTGCCTTTCGTTGACGAACTTCTGCGCCAGGGCCACGACGTCTCCCTGTTAATCATCGGTGCGAAAACGCCGGATCTTGAGGTTCAATCCCTCCTCAACATGGGCATCCCGGTTTTCACCCAAGCGCACGTCGACAGGGCTGGGTTGGATAATTTTATCCGCGATTTTGGTGTGACTCTGATCAACACGCAGCATGCGCGCGTCTATGACTATTTTTATCAGCTCAGCCCCAGGATTGCCGTTCCTTATATCGTCACCGATCACGCATCCTACGGGACGTGGCCGATTGACGAAAAGTTTGCGCATTGGCTCTGCCGTAACGTCGACGCGTGGACGTCAGCAGGGTGTGACAGCGGGATGCCCGAAGTAATTGCTTGCAAGACACAGACCTGGCCCCGCCACTTCATCACCCAGCGATTGAGACGCTCAAAATCCAGCGATAGGAAAAACATTGATCTGTTGAAGGCCTACGTCGCAGCTCAGGGCAAATTTTTTTCCTCTGATTAAAATCGAGGGCTCAAAGAGCTGGCTTCCGCGGCGCTGTTCCGACCGCTGAGATTGCATAATTCTCCCTGCAATAAGCGGCAGAAGGAAAATTGCTCGTGCACGGAGATCGCACACAATGTGAGGTCTGAACGTGACGAGCATTGACCAATTCGCAGAAGCCCGGCATGTGTCGGGCCGGATCGAAAGAGATTAATTGAAAGTAGGATCGAGAGTACATTCGTGAAGAT
>Ga0256884_1000094_pt1 | contig 20822 bp, 19 predicted proteins | sample MC6MC0492MT_FD_186341 | JGI IMG/M metagenome (GOLD analysis project Ga0256884, IMG submission 186341) | Metatranscriptome of enriched soil aggregate microbial communities from Iowa State University, Ames, United States - MC6-MC0492-MT... | ecosystem: Environmental > Terrestrial > Soil >... | reverse complement strand
TGTAGTGGCGATAGGGGCCCAGCTCGGCGGCGCCGGTGTGCACGTGCACGGTATGCACTTCGCGATCGACGTTCTTGCCGGCGGCATCCACAATCCAGACGCGCGAGAGCTGCAGGTCAACGACGTCGCCGTCTTCCAGGTAGATGATCTGGTCGGTCGTGCCGGCCAGCGCCAGCGCGTCGGACGCAAGGAAGTTCTCGTTCTGGCCCACGCCCACCACCAGCGGCGAGCCTTGACGCGCGCCGACCACACGGTGCGGTTCGTCGCGGCAGAACACGGCAATCGCATAGGCGCCATGCAAGCGGCGAACGGCGTTCTGCACCGTTTCGAAGAGGTCACCCGAGTACAGGTGATTCACCAGGTGTGCGATGACCTCGGTGTCGGTCTGGCTTTCGAAGACGTAGCCGACGGCTTGCAGCTCGGCGCGCAGTTCGTCGTGGTTTTCAATGATGCCGTTGTGAACGAGCGCGATGCGCGGCTCGTCATTGCCCAAATGCGAGAAGTGCGGGTGGGCGTTGTGCGTGGCGGGCACGCCGTGCGTGGCCCAGCGGGTGTGGGCGATGCCGGTGAAGCCTTGGATCTTGTCCTGCGCAACCTGGTCGGCCAGCTCGGCCACGCGCTGCGTGCTGCGCGTGCGGCGCAGATGGCCGTCGGCGTAGACAGCGACGCCGCAGGAGTCATAGCCGCGGTATTCCAGGCGCTTCAGGCCTTCAACGAGGATCGGGGTGATGTCGCGCTGGGCGACGGCGCCAACAATGCCGCACATAGGAGTGACTCCGGGTAAGTTCAGTACCGACGCATTGTGCGCGACCCTTAAAGAAATTTGATTTCTTTATGTGCGCCAATTTGGCAGTTAATTCCCTTACACAAATGTGATTAAATTATCTTTCGCTAAAAACGACGTTTTGAATTAATCATGCAAAACACGTCCATTCCCCTGCCTGAATTGGATGATCTGGACCGCCGTATTCTTGAACAGTTACAAGAAGACAGTTCGCTGACCAATCAGGATCTGGCCGCGCGAGTACACGCCTCGCCCCCGACCTGCCTGCGGCGGGTGCGGCGATTGGTGGAAGAAGGGGTGATCGACCGGCAGGTGGCCATCCTGTCGGCCGAGAAGCTGGGCAGCACGCTGACGGCGATTGTGGAGATCACGCTGGACGTGCAGGCGGCTGAAAGCCTGGACGCGTTCGAGCAAAGCATGCTGACGGAGCCGGCGGTGCTGCAGTGCTACCGCGTATCGCCCGGTCCGGATTTTGTGGTGATCGCGCAGGTGAAGGACATGCCGGCGTATCACGCGCTGGTGCACCGCGCCTTCACCGCGCAGGCCAATGTGCGTAATGTGCGCACGTTTTTCTCGGTGCATCGCGCCAAATTCGAGACGCGGATTGATGTGCGGGGGTGAAGTGCCGGCATGAGGTGCGGCTATCGAACAGCCGCAGAGAAACGCGGCAGATGAAGCGGCCTACTTCCGCCCCACCAACCGCTCAAACTGCGCCAGATACCGGTTCCCCATCTTCTGCACGTCGTGCTCATTGCGCACGTACTCATACGCACGTTCGGTGACCTCGTGCCGGAACGCCGCATCATCCAGGCAGCGCGCCATGCCGGCCGCCATGGCCTGATGATCGCCCACGGCGCATAGCACGCCGCGGCCGTCGGCCAGGCTTTCCTTCAAGCCGCCGGCGTCGGTGGAAACAACGGGCACACGTTGCAGGAAGGCGTCGAGCACACTGCTGCCCAGCGCTTCTTCCTCGGAGCTCATGACGAAGACGTCGAGGATGCTGTAGAAGTCTTCCACGCCCTTGCGAAAGCCGGCAAAGCGGTAGACGTCTTCGATGCCGAGCTTGCGGGCCTCGTCCTTGGCCTGCTGTTCGCGGTCGCCGCCGGCGCCGAAATGCAGGAAGACGAAGTCGCGGCGCGTCTTGGCCAGTTCGCCGACGGCGCGCACCAGCGTAACGGGGTCCTTGTCGCGGATGAGGGCGGCGGAGGTCGCCATGACCTTCTTGCCCTCAAGGTCGAACTCGCGCACCAGGTTGGCGACGTTCTCAGTGTTGATCTGATGCGGTTCGACGGCGCTGCGGATGATGACGGGCTCGATGCCCAGTCGGCGCGGCTCGCCGGCGGCCATCTCGCTGATCGCCACAAACAGATCCGTGTGGCGCCACTTGTACCCGGTCTTCCATTCGTCGCCCGGCTTGACGACAAACGACGTGCGGCGCGAGAACACGACCGGCCGGCGGTGCAGCCATTTGGTCAGCACGGCCCACGTGATGGTGTTGGCGGTCTGCGCGTGGATGATGTCGTAGCGGCCGGCGCCTGCCAGAAACGCGAGCTGTCCGGGCACGTTGCGCACGGTGTGGGCGACGAATCCTTCCTGGCGGGCGCGCTCGGCCAGCGGCGCGCCTTCGCGGCACATCACTTCGACGTCATGCCCGGCCTTGCGGAACGCGCGCATGCAATACAGCGTCTGGCGCTCGCCGCCGCGCCAGCCTTTCTCGAAGTTCAGTTGCAGGATCTTCATGCGCGGCCGATGCCTGAATACTCGAAGCCCAGGCCGCGCACGTCGGCCGGCGTGTACAGGTTGCGGCCGTCGATGATGAGCGGCGTCTTGAGCAGGGCCTTGACGCGATCGAAGTCGGGCGCGCGGAAGACCTTCCATTCGGTGGCGATGAGCAGGGCGTCCGCGCCGTCCAGCGCGTCGTACATGTCGGTGGCGAAGCTGACGCCTTGATGGCCGGCCAGCACGCGGCCGGCTTCGTGCATGGCCACCGGATCGTAGGCGCGCACCTCGGCGCCGCGGCGCGTGAGTTCGGCGATGACGGTCAGGCTGGGCGCTTCGCGCATGTCGTCGGTGTTGGGCTTGAAGGACAGGCCCCACAACGCAATCTTGCGGCCGCGCAGGTCTTCGCCGAAGCGCTCGACCAGTTTCTCGGACAGGCGGAATTTCTGCGCGTGGTTCGCGGCTTCGGCGGCTTCGATGACGCGCATCGGCAGGCCGTGCTCGGACGCCGTGTTGACCAGCGCCTGCACGTCCTTCGGGAAGCACGAGCCGCCGTAGCCCGCGCCGGGATACAGGAAGTGATAGCCGATGCGCGGATCCGCGCCAATGCCGCGGCGCACCTGTTCGACGTCGGCGCCCAGCACTTCGGCCAGGTTCGCCATCTCGTTCATGAACGAGATGCGCGTGGCCAGCATGGCGTTGGCGGCGTATTTGGTCAGTTCGGCGGAGCGCACGTCCATCACCATCAGGCGGTCGTGCGTGCGCTGGAAGGGCTCGTAGATGCGGCGCATGACGCCGATCGTGTAGTCGTCGTCGGCGCCGACGATGACGCGGTCCGGGCTCATGAAGTCGTTGATGGCCGCGCCTTCCTTCAGGAATTCCGGATTGGACGCCACCGTGAACGGCAGGTCCACGCCGCGCTCGGCCAGTTCCTTGGCGACCACGGCGCGCACCTTGTCGGCCGTGCCGACGGGCACCGTGGACTTGTCCACGATCAGCTTGCGCGAGGTCATGTGGCGCGCGATGTTCTGCGCGGCGGCCAGCACGTACTTGAGGTCCGCGGAACCGTCTTCGCCGGGCGGGGTGCCCACGGCGATGAACTGGACGTCGCCAAACGCCACGCTCTGGGCGACGTCATCGGTGAAATGCAGCCGGCCGGCCTGCACGTTGCGGCGCACCAGGTCTTCGAGGCCCGGCTCGTAAATGGGGATGCCGCCCTGGCGCAGCAGCGCTATCTTGGCCGCGTCCACGTCCAGGCACATGACATCGTTGCCCATGTCGGCCAGGCACGCTCCCGACACCAATCCTACGTAACCGGTACCCACGACCGTGATTTTCATGCCTGTGCGCCTTCAAATAGGTAATCTTTGCGCCCGGAAAGTGAAACCGGGCGCCGGCCGCCATTATAGAAGCGGCCCGCGCCCGGGGGTCCGGACGGGTTTAAGGCGGCGCCAGCGGCTGCTAAGTCCGCAGCTTGTTGAAGCGGACGGTGTTGACCACCACGGCCAGCGCCGCGCACACCGTGCCCAGCACAAGCGCCAGTCCCGGCCCGTGGGCCGCGCTGACGCTGAAGGCAATGGCCACCAGCGCGGTGCCGAAGCTCTGCCCGAAAACCCGGGTGGTGGCCTGCAAGCCGCCCGCCGCGCCGCTGCGCAGCCGGGGCGCGGCAGAGAGCAGCGCGCGGTTGTTCGGCGTCTGGAAGAAACCGAAGCCTACGCCCGCCACGAACATGCCGGCGATGACCGGCCAGTTCGACACCGTGGACGGCAGGAGCGCCAGCCACAGCATGCCCGCGACCATCGTGGCCGCGCCAATGCCACTGAGTGTGGCGGCGGAATAGCGGTCGGACAGGCGTCCGGCCAGCGGCGCGATGATGGCCGTGCCGACCGGCCACGCCCCCATCAGCATGCCCACTTCCAGATACGGCCGGCCGAGCACCTGCTGGAAGTAGAACGGCAGCGACACATACGAGGCCATCTGCGCGGCGAAGGTGCACGCCGACGCGCCCACCGCGAACGCCAGCGGCCGGATGCGCAGCAGATCCACCGGCACCAGCGGCGCGGTCTGCTGGCTGGCGCGGCGCACCAGCACAATACCCGCCACCGCTGAAATCGCGACCAGACCGATGCCGCGCAGCAGATCCTCGCCCATCATGTCCACGCCGGAGATGAACACGCCCAGCGTCGCCATGCAGAGCAGCGCGCTGATCCAGTCCAGCTTCACATCGTTGCGCGGCACTTCGGGCAGATGGCGCAGGCCGAACATGGCAAGCGCGCAGATCGGCAGGTTGACGGCAAAGATCCACGGCCACGGCGCGACGGACAGAATCGCCGAGCCGATGGTGGGACCCAGCACCGACATCACCGCCACCGTGGTGGCGTTGATGCTGATGCCCCGCCCCAGCATCTTGAGCGGATAGATGTTGCGCACCAGCCCGCCAAACATGCACATGAGCGTGGCGGCGCCCAGCCCCTGGAACACGCGCGCGGCGGTCAATTGCCACAGCGTGCCGGCCAGCGCGCAGCCCAGCGAGGCCAGCGTGAACAGCACCAGTCCGAACGTGAACATGCGGCGAAAGCCGATGCGCTCGGCCAGCGCGGACAGCGGCAACAGCGCCATCACGACGGCCAGGTTATAGGCGTTGACGATCCACACCGCCTGCGCGGGCAGCGCGTTCAGATCCTTGGCGATCGTGGGCAGCGCCACGTTGGCGATGGTGGTGTCCAGCACCGACAGGCTGATGCCCGTCATCACGGTGGCCGCCGCCCAGTACCGGCGCGGCGCCGGCAGGCCGTCGGGCGGCGCGGGCTTGGCCCCGCCGCCCGCGGCCGCTTCCTGTTCCTGCGTCACGACTTCTTGACCGGGCGCTGCCATCCGTCGACGGTGACCTGCTTGGGACGCGACACTGTCAGCTTGTCGGCCGGTGCGTCGCGCGTGAGGGTGGTGCCGGCGCCCAGCGTGGCGCCGCGGCCGACGCGCACGGGCGCGACGAGCTGCGTGTCAGAGCCGATGAAAGCGTCGTCTTCGATGACGGTGCGGTGCTTGTTCACGCCGTCGTAGTTGCAGGTGATGGTGCCCGCGCCCACGTTCACGCGCGCACCGATGTCCGCATCGCCGATGTAGGCCAGGTGGTTCGCCTTGCTGTCGGCGCCCAGCACGCTTTTCTTGATCTCGACAAAGTTGCCGACGTGGCTGCGGTCGCCCAGTTCGGCGCCGGGACGCAGGCGGGCATAAGGACCCACGCGCGCATCGCGGCCGACTTCGGCCTGCTGCAGGTGGCTGAAGGCTTCGATCTGCGTGCCCGCACCGACGCTGACATCACGCAGCACGCAATGCGGGCCGACGCGCACGCCGTCGGCCAGCGAGACCTGGCCTTCGAACACGCAGCCCACGTCGATGAACACGTCGCGGCCGCAGGTGAGCGTGCCACGCACGTCAAAGCGCGCCGGGTCGGCCAGCGTGACGCCGGCTTCGAGCTGGCGGCGGGCCTGCTCGGCCTGCCAGCGGCGCTCCAGTTCGGCCTGCTGCACACGGCTGTTCACGCCCAGCGTTTCCCAGCCGGCGCCCGGCTGGGCCGCCCCCACGGGCACGTCGTCGACCACGGCCAGCCCGACCACGTCGGTCAGGTAGTACTCGCCCTGGGCGTTGTTGTTGTCGATGCGGGTCAGCCAGTTCTTCAGCTTCGCGGTGGGCGCGCTGAGAATGCCGGTGTTCACTTCCTTGATTTCGCGCTCGGCATCGGATGCGTCCTTGTGTTCGACGATGCGGCACACGTTGCCGTTGGCATCGCGCACGATGCGGCCGTAGCCGGTGGAATCGGCCAGCACTTCGGTCAGCACGGCGGCGCCCTGGCCGCGCGCGTCCAGCAAACGCTGCAGCGTTTCGGGCTGCACCAGCGGCACGTCGCCATACAGCACCAGCGTGACGTCGTCCTTGCCGTCGCCTTCCAGCAGCAGCGGCACGGCCTGTTGCACGGCATGACCCGTGCCCTGTTGCGGTTGTTGCAGCACGAAGTGCAGATCCGGCTGGCCTTCAAACGCCTGCTTGACGCGTTCAGCGCCATGGCCGACCACCACGATGATGCGCGCGGGCTTCAGTTGGCGCGCGCTGTCCAGCACGTGCGACAGCATGGGTTTGCCGGCCAGCGTGTGCAGCACTTTGGGAAGGTCGGACTGCATGCGTTTACCCAGTCCGGCGGCAAGAATCACAACATTAAGCATAGGTTCCAGTAGGTTGAGAGACGGGCGGGCGGCCTTGCGGCCTACCCGCGTGTCGATTGAAGGATGGGTTCAGGGCTTGCCGTCGGCAGGCCCATTTTTCTTGGCGGTCTTGGCCGTGCGCTTGGCGGAGGGCTTGCGCGCGGCGGCGGGTTTGGCGGGCGGCTTTCCGGTCTTGGCGTCCGGCTGGGCCGACGCCTTGGGGGCCTCGGAATCGGATTTGGACTTGGACTTCGCGGCGTCCGGCGCGCCTGCTGCGCCCGGTGCGCCGGCCGGCATGGATGCAGCGGTAGCCGCTGCGATCTGATTGAACTGCTGCTGCAGCAGGTCCCACCACGCCTTGGACGCCGACTGCGCCGCGGCGCCCATCTGTTCGCTCATGGCGGCCGCCGATTCCGGTCCGGTCCCGGCGGATGCGCCCGCGCCTTCCGGTTGAGCACCCGACTGCGCGGCGGCATTTTCCTTTTCACTTGCAGGGGTCGCATTGCTGGACTGCGCAGAAGCGGCACTGGCAGACCCCGCCGTTTTCGGCGCCGGCTTCAACCCCAGCGCAACTTCCAGCGGCGACGCCGCGGCGCCGTCCTGGCTTGCGCCCATATCCATACGCGATGCGCTGTCCACGAAGGCGCGCAAGGTGCTGATGGTGGAGCGCTGCACTTCCATGCCCTGGATGGTGCTCGAGAGCATGCTGAGATTCATGCGCAGCCAGTTTTCCACCGAGCGAAGCTCGGCGATGCGGCGGTCCAGGTCTTCCAAATTCATCGGCGGGGCCATGGGCAGGCTGCTGGCAAGGCCGCCGGGACCGGTCAACCCGGCCCACGCCTGACGCATCATCTCCATGCTGGCCAGCAGCGGATTGCCCGACAGATCAGAGCTCTGGCCCATGCCGGGCAGGACGAACGGGTTGTTGTATTGGTCGCTCATTCCAGGTGTCTCCATAGTCGGGTGCTTGCTGCCGGCGGCCGGGGTCACCCGGGCAGCAGTTGATTGTTCTCCACGCGCACGTGGTCGCCGGAGGCGAACGCGAACGGCTGCGCGCTGCGGAACTGGCGCGTGCTGCCGTCATTCATGCGCACTGTGAGTTCATAGTGCGTCACTGTTTGTTGCTGTCTGATATTACGCTCAACTTCACGGCCTGCCAAAGCACCGCCGACCGCGCCAAGCACCGTCAACGCCGTCTTGCCGTTGCCTCCGCCAAACTGATTACCCACAACGCCGCCGGCCACGCCGCCCGCGATAGTGCCGACAAGATGGTTGCTGTCGTCCTTGGTGGGCACCTGCACCTGGCGGATGGTCTGGACCACGCCGCAGGTCGCGCAGGCCTGCTGCGCCGGCGCTGCGGCCGCACGCTGGGGCTGAGCGGGTTGCGATTGCTGCGCCTGATGCATCTGGCCGGCGGGCCTGCCCGCGCCCGGCGGTGCGGTATTCGCGGCGGTGGGCGGTTCAGCGGCCGGCTCCGGCGCCAGGTTGGCGTCCTCGGGTCCGGCCTCGGCCACGGCGGCCTCCGCGTGCGGATTGGCGGACGGCGACGGCAGCCAGCCCAGCACGGCAGCGACGCCTACCGAACACATGACGATGACGGCGATCGCCGCGGCGGCAAGCAGCGGATGCAAGCCGCGGCGCGGCGACGCGGAAGAGGTCGAGGTATTCATGACGATGCTCCATCGTAACTAACCGGCAGTGGTATAGCACCCGCGCGCGGTTTCGGCATGTTGCGATGGTGACCCTTCATTGCAGGGCAGATGGAGGGTGGACAGGGTGGGGCATTCGTGGACAATAGGCCCCATGGATTCGATCACGCTGACCCAACTGGAACAGGCAATCAACTACTGGCGCAACACGTCGCCATCAGTGGGAGAAGAGTCTCGCCTGTGCCCCGAGGCGGCCGCGCTGGCCACCCCTTACGCGCTGATGATCATCAGCCATCAACGCGAAATCGCCGCCGCCGAACTTGGCGATAAAGCGCGCGCGGCGCTGGCGGCCTGGGCGGCTGCAAAGGTCTGAGCAGGCTGGCGGCCAGTTCCGCCGCAATCAACGCCGCCTTTATCCCTTCAGCAGCGCCTGGATGTCATGCGTCAGGGCATCGACCCCGACATTGTTGTTGACCAGCACGCGCGACTCGCCCTTGCCGTCCAGCAGGTAGAACGCGGCCGTGTGGTCCATCGTGTAGTTGCCGTCCTTGGTGGGCGCCTTGGCGTAATACGCCTTGAACGACGCCGCCGCCTTCTTCACCTGGTCCGGCGTGCCGGTCAGCCCCAGGAACCGCGGATCAAACGCCGTGACGTACTGCTTGAGCACCTCGGGCGTATCGCGCTCAGGGTCCACCGAAATCAGTAGCACCTGCACGCGATCGGCGTCCGGACCCAGCTTTTTCATGACTTCGGTTAGTTCGGCCAGCGACGTGGGGCACACGTCTGGACACTGCGTGAAACCGAAGAACACGACCACGACCTTGCCGGAAAAGTCCGACAGCTGGCGCATCTTGCCATTGTGATCGGGCAGTTCCATGGCGCGGCCCAACTGCGTGCCGCTGATGTCGCTGCCCTTGAACACGGGTTTGCTTTCGCCGCAGGCAGCCAGGGCGGCGGCGACGGCGGCAGCTGCGCCCAGTCGCAGGGCCAGCCGGCGGCTGGCGGAAAACACGGACATCAACAACCTCCAGGGGATCAGCGCAACAGGCCGACCCAGTGGTCCACCAGCAGCGCGCCAAACAGCAGCGCCAGGTAGAGAATGGAAAAACGGAACATGCTGCGGGCCAACTCGTCGCTGTACGCGCGGTACAGGCGCCAGGCGTAGGACACGAACATGCCGCCCAGCACCAGGGCGGACAGCAGATAGAGTTCGCCGCTCATGCGGATGGCGTAGGGCAACAGCGTGGTCGCCATCAACGCCAGGCTGTACAACAGGATGTGCAGGCGGGTGAACTGGTTGCCGTGCGTCACCGGCAGCATGGGCAGGCCGGCCTTGGCGTAATCGTGATTGCGATACAGCGCCAGCGCCCAGAAGTGCGGCGGGGTCCAGATGAAGATGATGAGGACCAGCACCCAGGCTTCGGCCGGCACCGAGTCCGCAACGGCGGCCCAGCCCAGCGCGGGCGGCATTGCGCCCGACAGGCCGCCGATCACGATGTTCTGCGGCGTGCGCGGCTTGAGGATGATGGTGTAGATGATGGCGTAGCCCACGAACGTGGCGAACGTCAGCCACATGGTCAGCGGGTTGACCATGTTGTAGAGCACGAACATGCCCGCGCCGCCCAACAGGCCCGACAGGCTCAGCACCTGGAATGCCGAAATGGTGCCGCGCGCCGTGGCCCGGCGCGCGGTGCGCAGCATGCGGGCGTCGACTTCCTGTTCGATCAGACAGTTGATGGCGAACGCGGCAGCGGCCAGCAGCCAGATGCCGATCGTGCCGAACAGCACACGGCGCATGTCGGGAATGCCGGGCGCCGCGAGGAACATGCCGATCACGGCGCAAAACACCGCCAGCTGCGTGACGCGCGGCTTGGTGAGAACGAGGTACTGGCGGAGCAATCCGGATTGAGGAGCGGCAAGACTGGTCATAGTGGACCTCATTTTAAACGCGCACCAAATTGGGGTCGTACCGCCCCACCGGCTCGCGGCCGGCCGACGCCAGACGCACCATCAAAACCACCGCCGCCAGCGTCAGGCCCGCAGCGCCCCCATTGTGCAGCACGGCGATCAGCAGCGGCCACTGGAAGAAGATGGTGGTCAGTCCCGTAAACAGCTGCGCGGCCAGCAGGGCCAGCATCAGCGTGGCCGGGCCGCGCAGGCCGGGCTCGGCGGCGCGCAGCCGCCACGCCAGGATGCCCAGGTAGACGAACACCACGAAAGCGAAATTGCGGTGCACCCAGTGAATCGCCGTCAGCGCGGGCTGCGAGATCATTTCGCCGGAAGGCAGCTCGCCCAGGCCCCGGATGACGGAATAGCCGCCGTGGAAGTCCATTTCCGGCACCCACACCCCGTGGCAGGTGGGAAAGTCCATGCAGGCGAGCGCCGCATAGTTGGTGCTGACCCAGCCGCCCAAGGTGACCTGCACCAGCAGAAGTCCGAATCCGACCGCCACCCACGGCTTCCAGCGCACGGCCTGCGCGCTTACCGGGAGGTGCGGACGCTCGCGCGAAGACAGCCAGGTCATCAGCGCCAGCACCGACAGGCCAAAGACCAGATGGGCCGTCACGACAGCGGGCATGAGCTTGTGGGTCACGGTCCAGGCGCCGAACGCACCCTGCACGCACACGGCGACCAGCGTCGTGATGGCCAGCGCGGGCGAACGGCCCAGTTCGCGGCGATAGCGCCACGCCATGTAGACGATGCCGATGATGAGCATGCCCAGGATGGCGCCGACATAGCGGTGGATCATCTCGATCCAGGCCTTGGACAACGTCACCGGCCCGAAGGGCATGGCCTGCGAGGCCTCGTGGATGTCGCCCATCGCGCCGATCGGCGTGACGCTGCCGTAGCAGCCGGGCCAATCCGGACAGCCCAGGCCGGAATCCGTCAGGCGCACGAAGGCGCCGAACATGATGAGGTCCAGCGTCAGGAACCAGGTAAAGAAGACGAGCTTGCGATAACGCGCTTTGATGCGTTCCATATTCAAATCAAAAACCTACATTCAACCAATGCGCGAGTTATAGACGAGCTTGCTGATGTCCTTGCGCACCCGCACGCCGTCCGCCTCGGCGGGATACTGCATCATCAGGTTGCCCAGCGGATCGATCACCCAGATCGGATCCTGCAGGCCGGGCTGGCCGGCGGCCGTGTCGCGCGCCAGGAGGAACCGCGCCAGCTGATCCGGATCCACGCGCACCATCACCGTGCCCTTGTAGGCCTCCAGCACCTTATCCGGCACCACCGCGTCATCCGTGATGAACCAGACACGTGCCAGGCGGTCCACGTTCTTGCCCTGGCTGGCGTGGCTGTTGCGCGTGATGAACAGCTTGCGCGCGCAGCTTTCGGGGCAGGCCGCGCCGTCGGCGGCCACCAGCAGCCATTTGCCCTTCAGGCTTTCCAGATCGAAGGGCTTGCCGTCCAGCGTGGTCAGACGCAGTTCGGACGCTGCGGGCATGGGCCGTTGGGGCGACAGCAGCGTACCGTAATTGCTGGAATCGGTGGGCCACCACTGCGGGTTCAGGTAGACCACGAACGCCGCGACGATGGGCGCCAGCGAGCACAGGAACACCAGCACCATGGGCGTCAGCGAACGCTTGACTGCGGGCTTGTTGGTTGGAATGTCGCGAGCCACTTTTTATCCTGGATTAGCGTTGGTCATCTGCGCGCACGCATGCGCGCCTGGGCCTGCTGGTCCACGCGCTGGCGTGAGCGGCGGATGGCGCCCCCCAGCACCACCAGCCATGCAATGGCGGCAATTGCGCCAAAAGCGAACCACTGTACCGCGTACGACGTGTTCTGCTGGAAATCGACAGAGGGCTGGGGCCAGTCGCGCACCAGGCCATCATCGGCCTGGCCGCCTTGGCTCAGCACCGTGGGCAAAAAATTCAGTCCGGTCGCGCGGGCATAGGCGTCCAGCGGCAGGTTCTGCACCTGCGGCACCGTGCCGCCCGCCACCGGCAGCGCCGCGGGCAGGGTGGAGGTTTCCGCGCCGCTCAGCGACCACAGCTCGAACATGCGCGGCACACGCACCGACAGCTCGCCCTGCACGGTCTGCACGCCCTCGGGCGTGGCGGGCAGTTGCGGCTCGCCCTGGCCCTGGATGACGCGCGGCAGCCAGCCCCGCAGCACCAGCACCGCGCGATTCGTGGCCGCGTCCAGCAGCAGCGGCGTGGCCAGCCAGTAGCCCGGCCGGCCCTCATGGTTGCGATTGTCCAGCAGTACACTGAATTGCGGCAGCCACGTGCCGCTTGCTTGCGCCACGCGCCAGGGCGTCATGTCGGCGGGCGGCGTTGACGGCGTCAACGCCAGCGGCGCTTGCTTGCGGCCCGCTTCGATCGAGGCCAGAATGGCGCGTCGCTCATCGCTGCGGCGCAACTGCCATTGCCCCAGCGACACCAGGACCATCACGGCCAGGCCAAGCAGCAATAAGGCGGCTACCGTGTAGCGGGTGGAATGCGGTCGGGACATCTGTCGTTGCTGAATTTGAATAGTCGGGAGACCACAATGCGCGTTTTCGTCGTTCTGGCCTTCATCGGGATACTGGCCAGTCTGGCATCCGCCCTGGTCTACCTGATGCGGGACAAAGGTACCACCAACCGCACGGTCAACGCGCTGACGGTCCGCATCGGCCTGTCGGTCGCCCTGTTCCTGTTCGTGCTGTTCGCCCATCACATGGGCTGGATCGAAAGCACCGGTTTTAGATAGGCTGCGCGGATCCCGGTTCCCCGGGTCCTGCACCGCATTGCCGGCGCGCGCCTCCAAATAGCCTGAAAGCGCGATGGATGCCGGCTTGCCGCCCAGCCATCCCTTCGCGCTTTCCCGTGCCGCCATCGCAGCCGGCGCCGCCGGCCGCGCTCAGAACCACGACGTCAGAACCAGTACACGAACAGGTACAGGCCCAGCCACACCACGTCGACAAAGTGCCAGTACCAGGCCGCGCCTTCGAACCCGAAGTGATGGTCCGGCGTGAAATGGCCGCGGATCAGGCGGATCAGGATGACGGTGAGCATCGTGGCGCCCAGGATCACGTGGAACCCGTGAAAGCCGGTCAGCATGTAGAACAGCGACCCGTACGCGCCCGAGTTGAACTTGAGGTTCAGGTCCTGGTAGGCATGGATGTACTCAAACGCCTGACAGGCCACGAACACAAAGCCCAGGATGACGGTGGCCGCCAGCCAGAACTTCGCCTTGCCGCGGTGGTTTTCACGCAGCGCATGGTGGGCGATGGTCAGCGTGACGCCGGAGCTCAGCAGCAGAGCCGTGTTGATCGTGGGCAGCCAGAAGGGCCCCACGGTCTGGAAAGGTTCCACCACGCCAGCAGGACCGAAGTTCGGCCACGCGGCCTGGAAATCCGGCCACAGCATCAGGCGGTGGTCGATGTCGCCCAGCCACGGCGTCGTGATCGTGCGCGTGTACCAGAGCGCGCCAAAGAACGCCGCAAAGAACATGACCTCGGAGAAGATGAACCAGCTCATGCTCCAGCGGTACGAACCGTCGATGCGCTTGCTGTTCAGCCCGGTCTCGGACTCGTGGATGGCATCGCCGAACCAGTAATACATGACGATGACCACGCCGATGAACCCCACCAGCACGGACCACTTGCCCCAGTCCGCGCCGTTGACCCAGGCCGCGGCTCCCAGGCCCATGAAGAGCAGTGCCACGGCCATGCGCACGGGATGGCCCGAGTCGGCGGGGACAAAGTAGTACGGTGCCTCTTTACCTTGAACCGAGTGGCTTGCACTCATGGCTTTCTCCCTGGTACAGATTTAGATTTAGGTAATTCAAGTCAGGCTGGATACGGCCCAACGAACAATTAAAACCAGCACAGTCACAAAGATTGCCGCTGCCAGCAGTCCGGCCACGATCACGTGAACCGGATTGAGCTTGGCGCTGTCCTCACGGTAGCCCGCGCCCTTGCGCACGCCGAAAAACCCCCACGCCACCGCCTTCATCGTCTGAAGGAAACTCAGCTTGCGCTGAGACGTTTCGCGAAGGTCGTCGCTCATGGCCCCGGCTCCTAGCCGACGGCCTTGCCGGTCAGCAAGGCCGAACCGCGGATCACCGTCCAGGCAAACACGGCAACGACGAAAACCAGAAGAACCAGTCCTGCGATCTTGTTACGGCGGCGCTGCTCGGGTGTCATTGCTGTGCTACCTGGAACATGGATAGGGATTTACTTCACTTCGGGCGGCGTTTCGAAGGTGTGGAACGGCGCGGGCGACGGCACCGTCCATTCCAGTCCTTCGGCACCTTCCCACGGCTTGGCCGGGGCCGGTTCACCCTTGCCCATGTAGCAGCGCAGGATCGCAACCAGGAAAATCAGCTGCGACAGGCCGAACCAGAACGCGCCGATGGTGGCGAGCTGATGGAACGTCGTGAACTGCGCGGCGTAGTCGGCGTAGCGGCGCGGCATGCCGGCCAGGCCCAGGAAGTGCATCGGGAAGAAGGTCACGTTGAACGAGATCAGCGTCGACCAGAAGTGCAGCTTGCCCAGCTTTTCGCTGTACATGCGGCCCGTCCACTTGGGCACCCAGTAATAGGCGCCGGCAAACAGCGCGAACAGCGAGCCGGCCACCAGCACGTAGTGGAAGTGCGCCACCACGTAATAGGTATCGTGGACCTGGATGTCGATCGGGGCCACCGACAGGATCAGACCGGTAAAGCCGCCCATCGTGAACACGAAGATGAAGCCGATGGAAAACAGCATCGGCGTCTCGAACGTCATGGAACCGCGCCACATCGTCGCGACCCAGTTGAACACCTTCACCCCGGTCGGGATGGAGATGAGCATGGTGGCGTACATGAAGTAGAGCTGACCGGTCACCGGCATGCCCGTCGTGAACATGTGGTGCGCCCACACGATGAACGACAGCACGGCGATGGAGGCGGTGGCGTACACCATCGAGGCGTAGCCGAAGAGCTTCTTGCGGGCGAACGCGGGCACGATGGCCGACACGATGCCGAACGCCGGCAAGATCATGATGTAGACCTCGGGGTGCCCGAAGAACCAGAACACGTGCTGGTACAGGACCGGGTCACCGCCGGCGGCGGCATTGAAGAAGCCCGTGCCGAAGTGACGGTCGGTCAGCACCATGGTGATGGCCGCGGCCAGCACCGGCATCACAGCCAGCAGCAGGAACGCCGTGATCAGCCAGGTCCAGCAGAACAGCGGCATCTTCATCAGCGTCAGGCCGGGCGCGCGCATGTTCAGGATGGTCACGATGATGTTGATCGCGCCCATGATGGACGACGCGCCCATGATGTGGATGGCGAAGATGGCCAGGTCCATGCCGGGGCCCATCTGCAGCGACAGCGGCGCGTACAGCGTCCAGCCCGCGGCGGTGGCGCCGCCCGGCACGAAGAACGAGGCGGTCAGCATGATCGCGGCGACCGGCAGCAGCCAGAAGCTGAAGTTGTTCATCCGCGCGAACGCCATGTCGGATGCGCCGATCTGCATCGGAATCATCCAGTTCGCAAAGCCCACGAAGGCCGGCATGATCGCGCCGAACACCATGATCAGACCGTGCATCGTGGTGAACTGGTTGAACAGCTCGGGGCGGAAGAACTGCAGGCCGGGCTCGAAGAGCTCGGTGCGCAGCAGAAGGGCGAGCGTGCCGCCCTCCAGAAGCATGACGAACGAGAAGATGAGATACATCGTCCCGATGTCTTTGTGGTTCGTTGCAAAAAGCCACCGGCGCCAGCCCGTGGGCACGCCGTGGTGGTGGTCATCGTGACCGTGGCCGTGGCCCGGCGACACGTGGTCTACAGTGACGCTGCTCATGATGGACTCCTTCCTGCTGAGTGCCAGCCCCGTTCAACGGGGCGGCAGGGTATCTCTGACTAAACGGAACCGGTTCTACCGGTGAAGGAACGGCCCACGCGCAATCAGCGCGCGGGCGTGATGTCCTTCGGAAGAACCGTCGGGTCCTGCCCCTTGCCGGCGTTGCTCCAGGCATGGCGCGTATAGCTGATGACCGCTGCGATCTCGACATCGTTGAGCTGCCCGCCGAACGCCGCCATGGCGGTGCCGGGCTTGCCCTTCAGCACGGTGTTGATCTGCTCCCCCTTGGGGCCCAGAACAACCTTGTCTCCGTCGAGCGGCGGGAAGGAACCGGGAATGCCCTTGCCGTTGGCCTGGTGGCAGGCCACGCAATTTGCCGCGAAAACCTTTTCGCCGCGGGCAACCAGTTCAGCTTCCGTCCACTCTTTATTGGGATCGTCGGCGTTTGCCGCCATCTTCTTCTTTTGGTCTTCAACCCACTTATCGTAGTCGGGCTGCGCCAGGACTTCCACGACGATGGGCATGAAAGCGTGGTCCTTGCCGCACAATTCCGCGCACTGGCCGCGATAGATGCCAGGCTTTTCGGCGTTGAACCAGGTGTCGCGCAGGAACCCGGGGATGGCGTCCTGCTTCACGCCGAAGTCCGGAACCATCCACGAGTGGATGACGTCGGCCGCCGTGAGAACGATGCGGACCTTCTTGTTGGCGGGGACGACCAGGTGATTGTCCACTTCCATCAGATAGAACTCGCCCTTGGGTTCGCGGTTCTCGATCTGGGCGCGCGGCGTGGAAAGCGTGGAGAGAAACTTGATGCCGGCGGCCGAGCCGTCCAGATATTCGTAGCCCCACTTCCATTGATAGCCGGTGACCTTGACGGTCAGGTCCGCGCTGGAAGTGTCTTTCATGGCGACGACCGTCTTGGTGGCCGGCAGCGCCATGGCGATGACGATGATGAAGGGGATGACCGTCCAGGCGACTTCGACGCCCAGGTGTTCGTGGAAGGTCGCCGCCTTGTGGCCGCGGGACTTCCGGTGCGCCCAGATGGAGTAGAACATCACTCCAAAGACGCCGATAAAAATCACAATACAGATCGTGAGCAGCAACCAATGCAGCCACATGATGTCGCGCGAAATCGCGGTGACGCCTTCATGCAGGTTCAGCTGATTGACCTTCGGACCGCCGGGCATGTTTTGCACCTGGGCACCGGCCACGCCGCCAATCAGCATCGCACAAGCCCCCAGTATCCCTCTCCACTTCTTCATGCTTACCTCGAAATACGGCGCGAAGGCCCATTTGCTGGTGGCGGAAGTCACCGGAATACGGGCAACACGCAATTATTAGATGGCAGGGCGATGCAGGGAGATAGAGCGGCCCTGTCGTTCCCTCTCGAAATCACAAAGAAACCGGCGGATTATAGCGGACGCGCAAACAGATGTAATTTAGTGCTCTTGAATTCATGCGGCCCGCCCCCATGTGCGCTCGCCCCTTGACTACGGGCCGTAAACCGGGTGGCTTAAAATCGCCCGCAACCTCATCTCCTTGGCGCCACGATGCAAAAGCAGTTGCCCGATTTGTATGCCGCCCTGTGCGCCCGCGCGCAGGAGCCCGCCCCAGAAGGCGCGCGCGCTTTATATATAGCGGGGCGCCGCTGCGGCTGGGCCACGCATGCAGCCTGCGACGCGCTGCGCGATGCGCCGCAAACGCACGCGGACGACACGGCGCTGCGCATCGGCGAAGGCCTTGCCCCCGGCAATGCGCTCGACGCCGTGCTGGAACAGGCCGCTGAACTGTTGCGCCAAGCCAACTGCCTGCGCGGCTGGCGCGATGAATTGCTGGACGTTCTGGATGGCGACGAGCCGCTGGGCGTCATCGAACGCGCCGCCGTGCGGCCGCTCGGTCTGTTGACCAAGGCCGTGCATCTGAATGCGTGGACGCCCGACGGCAAGCTGTGGGTCGCCCGGCGCTCGCTCAGCAAGTCGACCGATCCCGGTATGTGGGACACGCTGGTCGGCGGACTGGCAGGAAGGGGCGAGGACCTGGAACTGGCGCTGGTGCGCGAATGCGGCGAAGAAGCCGGCCTGGACGAACCCGACCTCACGCGCCGCACGCCGCTGCGCACGATTTTGCGCATCCACCGCCGGCTGCCCGAGGGCTATCAGGTGGAAGATGTGCTGACCAGCACGTGCATCCTGGCGCCGGACGCGCAGCCCGCCAACCGTGATGGCGAGGTCATGGAAATCGCCACCGTCGACGTCGCGACGGCCTTGCACCATATCGCCGAAGGCGAGTTCACGCTGGAAGCGGCCCTGGTGCTGGTCGAAGACATCATGCGGCGCCAGGCCGCCGGCGACATCACGATCTGAATCGCTGAATCGGGCCACGCCTACGGGGCGGGCCCAGTCACCTTCATATGAAACTGCCGGCACGCGCACGGTGGCGCGCCCGGCAGAGTGCGGCTAGCGGGACGCTGGTTCCGGCGTTCCCAGCACGGGGCCGCTCGGCGCAGCGGCGTCCGGGGCATCGGCGCCCGACGCACCGGCGCCCGACGCATTGGCGCCCAACGCATCGGCGCCCGGCACCTCTCCGCCGTCAGCCGGCTCGCCGCGCAGTTCACGCGCCGCCCGCAGGTCCTCGCCTTCCGAAGGCCCCCCTGCGCCAGCCGCTTCCGCCGCTTCGGCCGCCTGCGCGGAGCTAGGCCCCGCCACCGGCGCGGGCGTGGCCGCCGCCGCCGCGGAAGCCTGCGAAAACTGCTTCCAGACTTCAATCGCCCGCAGACGCTGCTTGGCCACGACCTGAATGCGATCGCGCAGGTTTTCGTCGCGGGCCAGCAGCGCATGGAAATCGCGCGAAGACAGCATCAGCAGCTTGCTGTACCCCAGCGATGTCACGTCCGGCGTCAGTTGCTCTTCGCCCAAAAGACCCAGTTCGCCAAAGAATTCGCCGCTGCCCAGCTCGATCATGGTGTTGTCGGGCAGATGGACCGCCACCGCGCCCGACGCCACAAAGCACATCTCTTCGCCGTGCCGCCCCTTGGTCAACACCCGCTGGTCGGGCAGGGCAAGGCGCGGCTTGAGCAGCTTGCTGATGGCGCGCAGGGAGTCGGGCGACAGGCCTTCAAAAAGCGGCACGCGCTTGATAAGTTCGGCCGCACTCATTTCGATGTCCAGCGGCGGATGCTTGTCGATGTGCGCCCAGCGGCTTTTCAGTTGCTCGGTCAGGTCGGCATAGACCTCTCCGCTGATCAGGAACTGCTCAAGCATGTCGCGGTAGCGGATGCGTTCAAGCTCGCGCGCCACGCGGCCCAAGTAACTTTCCTGCAGCCATTGGGCGTACGACGGATATTGCAGGTTCAGCGCCTGCATCGCGTTCTCGATCAGGTCCAGACGGCGCTGATGCAGCGACACGATGCGCTGCGTGGCCTCTTCGCCCAGCAACGGCGTGATCTGCTCGCGGGCAAAGCCGATCAGGCGCTGCGCGACCGACCGCTTGCTCATCAGGTTGGCAAAGCGCTGGCCGAGCTCGCGCGCCAGCCATCCCTGGAATCCGAATACGTAATGCAGCCGCAGCGCCAGCCGGAAGCCCGTCGAATAGCGGACGTCGGCAGCAATGGCGCGCTCGAAGCCCTCCACGCCGCCCAGCCGGATGGCGTCTTCCAGCCGCTCGGCCCGCGCCAGCAGCGTTTCCGCCATGCGCCAGTCCACGATCTGCGCCTTCAGGATGTCGAAGAACATTTCCTCTTCGCGCTGCGCCACGATCGCCAAGCCCACGGCCACGCGCTGCTCGTCGGTCATCTGGCTGACCCGGCCGTCGTGCACGCTGGCCAGGCTGGCGTCGAACACGGCGCGGATGCGGTCGCGCACTTCGTTGCCGATATGCTCGGCCTTGGCCACTTCCTCGGTCTTGCCCTGCAGGTCTTCCAGCGCCACGGCCAGCACCTGGTTGCGGATGGTGCGCTCAACGGGCGACAACTGGTTCAGCCCCAACATCCGGATCAGCGGCCGCAGGCTGATGCCATTAACGAACAAGGTCATCAGCACGAAGCCCGTGGTCGCCACGGCAATGAACTGGCGCGCCTCTTCGGGCACGCCGGTCTGTTCGGTCACCGCCAGCGCCAGCGCCAGCGACACGGCGCCGCGCAGGCCGCCCCACAGCATCACCACCTTGTACGGATTGCTGACCTTGGTGCCCAGCCGCGTCAGACCCAAAAGCGGCAGCAGCCCGAACACCACAATCGCACGCGCCACCAGCGTCACCACGAACACCACGCCCACCAGCACCAGTTCCTGCCAATCGGCCGCGGCCATCAGCTTGGGGATCAGCATGGCCGCAAACAGGAAGATGAGGGAGTTGGCCCAGAAGCCAAACTGCTCCCACGCGCTGGACAGATGCTCGAAGGTGGTCGGCGACATGCGCGTGCGGCCGGTGGAACCCACCACCAGGCCCGCGATCACCGTGGCCACCACACCCGAGACGTTCAGGTAATGCTCGGAGATGAAGAAGGACAGGTAGGCCAGCGTCAGGGTCAGCGTGATCTCGGCGGTAGGAAAGCCGCGCAGCCAGGCAAACAGGAAGCAGGCCAGACGCCCCATCGCAAAGCCGGCCACGCCGCCGCCGATGAAGTGCACGATGAAGTCGTTGAAGATGCCGCTGACGGACAATTCGCCCTTGCCGCTCAGCACCGCCAGCAGCAC
>Ga0256884_1000076_pt1 | contig 22828 bp, 24 predicted proteins | sample MC6MC0492MT_FD_186341 | JGI IMG/M metagenome (GOLD analysis project Ga0256884, IMG submission 186341) | Metatranscriptome of enriched soil aggregate microbial communities from Iowa State University, Ames, United States - MC6-MC0492-MT... | ecosystem: Environmental > Terrestrial > Soil >... | reverse complement strand
TGGATCGAGGGCTTCTATAACCGCGTGCGAATTCATTCGGCAAACGGATACCTCGCCCCGGTCACAAGAGAGCGCAGCCTCTTGGCTGCATGACTTGATGTACGTGGAAACGAGGCAGGGTCAAGGTCTGGGTGGGCGACATCACGTACATCGCCACCGACGAAGGCTGGCTGTTCCTGGCGGTGGTGATCGACCTGTTCAGCCGCCAGGTGGTGGGCTGGTCGCTGCGCGAGGACATGACGCGCGACATCGTGATCGACGCGCTGCGAATGGCGTGGTTCAAGCGCCATCCGGGAAAGCAAGCCGGATTGACATTCCACAGCGACAGAGGCAGTCAATACGCAAGTCACGACTTCAGGGACGTGCTCGCGGAGTACGGCATCACCAGTTCGATGAGTCGCAAAGGCAACTGCTGGGACAACGCCTGCAGCGAGACGCTGTTCGGGTCGTTGAAGGTGGAGCGGTTGCACGGACAACGCTTCAAGACCAGGCGCGAGGCGAAGGACGAGGCCATCGATTGGCTGCTCTGGTACAACCGCGCTCGACTGCACTCCACGCTGGCCTACGTCAGCCCGATGCAGTTCGAGCAGGAATGGCTTGCCAATCAACCACGGCAAGCCAACTCATGAACTCGGCTATGGGGTACGGATTCCAGGGGCAAGGTCACGCGCGCAGGCTCAGCAGCTGGCCGGAACGGGACCTTTGCATGCATGGTCGACTGATAGAACATCTCCATGCTTCAAGGTGGTGACGACCGGTTGAATCCGCCCGGACGCTCAGCCCTGAACTGCCCGATTCACACGGTCGAGCGGGCATGCCGCCCTGGCATCGGACACCGGATGGTGACGAGGTCGGCGCCCATGTCGGACAGCAGGATGCAGGCGAAGTAGCCGGGGCCGATGCCAACGAATTCGGTACAAGCGTGAACGCGCGGATATTTTCTTCCGGGACGAATTGGGCTTTCGGGCCCACACGGTACATGGCAAGACTTGGGTAGCGAGTCGCCCCAAGCCACCTGCAGCGTCGGCAGGGTCGATCCCATTGTGCCTACTGCATGCCAGGTGCGGGGGCCATGAAGTGCAGCCCATCGGCGCTGAGATCAAGAACGGGTGCCAAACAGATCCCCATAAAAACGATCTCAACACCGGTTTCACTCACCATCGCATCGGTAATCGAGAGGTGGCGCAACGAACCCATCGTCTATTGGGCCTTGATGTTTGCCTGCTCGATCAACTCTTTCCACTTGACCTGTTCCCGCTTCACCATGTCGTGCAGTTCTTTGCTGGAGGATGTCGTCGCCTCAAGTCCGATTTGTGCCAACCTGTTTTTTGTTTCTGGCAGGGCCGCAGCCGTGGCCAGTTCGGCATTCAGCAGGGTCACGATCTCGCGCGGGGTATTGGCGGGTGCGAACAGGCCGAACCAGGAACTGACATCGAAGTCCTTCAATCCTTCTTCCTGCAACGTAGGTACGTCTGGCAACTGGTCGCTGCGTTTCGAAGTGGTGACCGCGAGCGCGCGCAGCTTGCCTGAGCGCACGAACGGTATCGAGCTGTTCGCTGCATCGAACATCAGATCCACACGAGCCGCGATCAAATCGGTGATGGCCGGGGTACTCCCCTTGTAGGGCACGTGCAGCGCCTTGATGCGTGCTTGCCGGCTGAAGAGTTCACCCGCGAGGTGTAGCGGCGTGCCCGCGCCGGGCGAGGCGAATGTGATGCCCTCGGGCCGGGAGTTTGCGTAGACGATCAGCTCGGCCACATTGCGAACCGGCAGCGACGCCGGAACGACCATGACCAGCGGCGAACGGGAGGCCAGTCCGACCGCAACGAAGTCCTTTAGCGGGTCGTAGCTCAGGTTCGTAAAGAGACCGGGGTTTATGGTCATGGTGCCCCCCGCGCCGAGCAGGAGCGTGTAGCCGTCGGGGTCCGACTTCGCAGCAAAGGTAGTACCTGTGATGCCGCTTGCGCCGGGCCGATTCTCGACAACGAAGGGTTGTTTGAGCCGCTCGGCGAGGATTTGGCTGTAGATGCGGGCGGTGATGTCGTTGGCGCCCCCCGGCGCATAGGTAACGATGACTTTCACGGGCTTGGCGGGATATGCCTGTGCGAAAGCCGCGAAGGGTGAGGATGCGCCGAATGCGGCGACGCCGAGCATGCACGCGGCACGCCGCGTCAGGGGTGAATCGAATCTCATCATGTCTCCGGGGTTGATTGTGGTCAGGAAGAAATTTTCCGACGCCCAGCAGTGCGCACATCCGACTGTTCCCGCGCCTGCCGAAGGCTCTCGACGAGCGTGCGCCGGTCGCCTTGCCATGCGGTCGATCGCAGCTCGCTCGAGATGTCCGCGGCAGCCTGCTGCACCTGCTGCAACAAAGTCTCAGATGGCGGGTCGGTGATCAATGTGTGCGAGCCGATCAAAGCCACGGAACCTGCGATTCGATTGCAGTCGTCGAATATGGGTGCCGCGAGCGCCGCCACACCGGGAATCCGCTGGTTGCGGGCCACTTCATACCAGCGTTCGCGCACGAACTCCAGGCGGCGCTCGATCTGCAAAGGATCCAGCGGGGTGTCTTTGGTGAGCCGTGTGATCGGCAGGGCAAGGGATGCCTCCGGCTGAAATGCAAGGATCACACGACCCAGCGCCGAAGAGGCGGCCGGCATGACCGAGCCCGGGCGCACGGTGATGGCGATGTAGGCGCTGCTTTCGATCGAATCGAGCACTGTGATGTCCGCGCCCGCCGGCATGGCAAGCACGACCGTCTGCCCATTTTGGTTGTGCAGCCGAATGAGGTGGCGATGCGCGAGTTTCCGAAGGCCGAAGTTATCGGCGACCGCCATGCCCAGGCGATACATCTTCCAGCCCAGCCGGTAGTCGTCAGTGGCGCCGTCCTTCTCGACGAATCCCAGCTCGCGCAGGGTCGCGAGGTGCCGGTAGACGCGCGCCTTGGTCTGGCCCAGGCGCCGCGCCAGTTCACTGACGCCGGCCGGCTCCGGCGAATCGGCCAAAGCCTGCAGCACTGCGAACGCAACTTCGACCGCCTGCACCGATGATGGCCCCGCCGACGGCAGTGCGCCGACGCCGGCGTCGGCGTCGGGTACCGAAGGGGGCGGATCAGCGAGTTTAGACATGGGCGACTTTCGACTGTGCGATTGACAGGAGTGGAACCATACCATATGATTTCTTACACAGCAATACATGCGTATCGCTGGTTGATACACGACAGAACTAGGAGATACGGTGCCTTTTTGTATTTACACCCACGTCATTGCCGCATGGGCGAGCTACGAAGCCGCAGACGGGGTTGCATGACCACCTGTGTGATCGAGACGCCCACCGGCGACGAACTGGGCACCTTCGACTGCGCGGATGGCGAAACCGTGCTGGATGCGGCAGCCGCGGCCGGTTGGGAATTTCCGTACTCGTGTCGGCGAGGGATCTGTGAAACCTGCCGCGCGCCGGTGCGGGGCGGCGAGGTCTCGCCCCCTGCGGACGCGGACGGCACCGCCTTGCTCTGCCGCGCACGGGCGCTCACGGACATCCGCGTCGCGCCGGACCGCGCAGAGCGGGTGGAGTTGTCCGCGCGCAAGCGCGTCAAGGCCAAGCTGTACCGGCGCCGCATGGCTGCTCCCGACGTCGCCGTGGTGGACCTGCGCTTTCCGGCCGGCGTGCGCGCATCGTTCAAGGCAGGGCAATACCTCCGGGTGCTGATCGAAGGGCAGGAGCCCCGCATGTTTTCACTGGCCAATCCGCCGCGCGTCAGCGATGCCGCGCAGCTGCACGTGCGCGTGCTGCCCGGAAGTCTGTTCGGCGAGCAGATCCTGCCCCGCCTCGAGCCCGGCGAAGAGGTGGTTGTCGAACTTCCCTTCGGCGATTTCTACCTGCGCGAGGCACCGGGCGAACCGGTGGTGCTGGTGGCCGGAGGCACCGGTTTCGCGCCGATCCAGTCGATCCTGGAAGATGCCCTGCCCAAGCATCCGGACCGGCAGTTCACGCTGTACTGGGGCGCACGCCAGTCGAGCGGCCTTTACGCCATGGAGCAGGTGCAGAAGTGGCAGCGCAAGCACCCGCACTTCCGCTTCGCGGGTGTGATCTCCGACGAAGACACCAACGCGCCGCTTCGCCGTGGGTTGGTGCACGAGGCCGTCCTGGCCGACTGTGCGACGTTGGCGGGCACGCAGGTCTACGTGTGCGGCGCGCCCGCTCTGGTGGCCGCCGCCCGGGAAGCATTCGTCAAGCAGCGCCACTTGCCTGCCGCGAATTTTTACTCCGATGCCTTCGTCACGACGGCATCCTGAAAAAGGTCTTTCAACATGGAAAAAACCGCCGAACAGCCGCTGGTCAGATGGCCCCCCCAAGGGGAAGCGCGCGTGCCATATCGGGTTTTCGCGGAGGACGAAATCTACCGCGCCGAGCAGGCAAAGATATTCCAGGGCGACACATGGAACTACGTTGCGCTGGAGGTCGAGCTGGTGAACGCCGGGGATTTCAAATCGACCTTTATCGGCAACACGCCGGTCATCGTCGTTCGTGAATCCGACGGCGAAATCTATGCCTTCGAAAACCGGTGCGCCCACCGCGGCGCGCTGATCTGCATCGAAAACCGTGGCACGGCCAGTGAATTCCAGTGTGTCTATCACGCGTGGACTTACGACCGGAAGGGCAATCTGGTCGGCGTCGCCTTCGAAAAAGGCGTGCGGGGCCAGGGCGGCATGCCCGACTCCTTCTGCAAAGAGCACCATGGGCCCCGAAAGCTGCGCGTCGCGACGCTTGCGGGCCTGGTGTTCGCCAGCCTGTCGGAGGACGTACCTCCGCTGGAGGAGTATCTGGGCGATGACATCGTGGGCAAGATCAACCGGGTGCTGTTCAAGCCACTCGAGGTGATCGGACGCTTCACGCAGGTGCTGCCAAACAACTGGAAGCTCTATGCCGAAAACGTGCGCGACACGTACCACGCCAGCTTGCTGCATCTCTTCTTCACGACCTTCAACATCACGCGCCTGAGCCAGGCTGGGGGGGTGGTCATCAGCGAATCCGGTGCGCATCACGCCAGCGCCTCCGTGAAGACGCCGGAGACCACTTCCTCCACCGACACGGCGTATGACGCGCACAGGTCGAGTCGCGATGGATATCGCCTGCATGACGCAAGCATGCTGGCGTCGCAGGACGAGATCGGCGACGGCATTCACGTGCAGATCCTGTCCGTGTTTCCAGGTTTCGTGCTGCAGCAGATCCAGAACTGCCTGGCCGTTCGGCAGATCGTGCCCCGGGGCGCTGATTCGATGGACCTCCACTGGACCTACATCGGCTTTGCGGACGACACACCGGAGCTGCGCGAGATGCGGCTGAAACAATCGAACCTGGTCGGCCCGGCCGGCTACGTATCGATGGAAGACGGAGCGATCGGCAACTTCGTCCAGCGCGGCATTGCCGGCGCGCACGACATGGAGTCGGTGATCGAATTGGGCGGTTTCGAAGCGAAGACGCAGGATTTCCGGGCGACGGAGTCGTCCATCAGGGGATTCTGGAAGGCGTATCGCGCCTACATGGAGGTCTGACATGGACGAGATGGTGCTGACCTACCGATTGGCGCGGCTCAACGCGCGCTATGCGCGAAGCCTGGCCGACGACCGCCTCGAAGAGTGGCCGGGCTACTTCGAAGACAAGTGCATCTACCGGGTGACCACGCGCGAGAACCACACCGACGGGCTGGCCGGCTCCCTCATCTATGCATCCAGCAAGGGCATGCTCGAAGACCGGGTGCAGGCGCTGCGCGAAGCGAACATCTATGAGCGCCAAGGCTACCGGCACTTGCTGGGCATGCCCCACATCGCATCCGACGACGGCGCGGTGGTCAAGGCCGAAACCGACTTCGTGGTGATCCGCACGATGCGCACCGGCCAGACCGACCTCTTCGCCTCGGGCATCTACCTGGACACGGTCGCCAGCACGCCCACAGGCGAGCTTCGCCTGAAAGAGCGGGTGGTAGTCTGCGACAGTTCGCGCGTCGACACGCTGCTGGCGGTCCCTCTCTAGGCGGCGATGACAGTCCGGCTTGCCATCGCCATCGGCGACCCGAACGGCATCGGTCCCGAAATCGCCGTGAAGGCTGCGGCCGCGGCAGCTCGCGACGCCCGCATCGTGCTCGTCGGCGACGCGATCGTCATCGAGGACAACCTGCGCCGCTACGCACCCGGGCACTGCATCGAGGTCTGCGCGACGCCGAGCCTGGGCCGGGCCGACTACGTTCCCGGCAGGCTGAGCGCGGCCGCTGGTGCCGCAACCGTCGAGTACGTCAAGCGGGCCGTGCGGCTGGCCCAGGCGGGCGAGGTGGACGCCGTGATGTCCTGTCCCTGCTCGGAAACGGCCGTGAACATGGCGGGCATTCCGTTCGCCGGGTTCCAGCCGCTGATCGCCGAGATGACGGGCACCCCGAGAGAAGACACGTTCATGATGCTGGTGGCGGACGGACTGCGCATCGCGCACGTTACCCTGCATGAAGGGGTGGCCAGTGCCATGGCGCGCATGACGCCGGCGCTGGTGGCCAATGCGGCCCGTGCCACCGACAAGGCCTTGCGTTCCCTCGGGTGCGCCAACCCGCGCATCGCCATGTTCGGCATCAATCCTCACGCGGGCGAGAACGGCCTGTTCGGCGGCGACGACGAACGGGTCACCAAGCCGGCCGCCGCGCTCCTGCAAGCCGAGGGGCTCGGCATCGAAGGGCCTTTTCCCGCCGACCTGGTCCTAAGCCAGCGCAGGCATGACGCCTACCTGGCAATGTTCCATGACCAGGGGCATATCCCCATCAAGCTGCTCAGCCCGCTGCGCGCCACCTCCCTCACGATCGGAACGCCCATTCTGTTCGCCAGCGTCGCCCATGGCTGCGCGCATGACATCGCGGGTACCGGCCAGGCCGACCCGACGGCAATGCAACTTGCCATCGCCCTTTTGGCAAACAACATTCAAAGGAGACATGAATGATCGACATTTCAAGCCCTGCCATCGGCAAATCCGTCGATGCTTCGGGCATACAGACGAACTATCACGAGGCCGGCAGCGGCTTCCCCGTTTTGATGCTTCACGGCTCTGGCGTCGGGGTGTCGGGCTACGCCAACTGGCGCTACACCATGCCGGAGTTCGGGCGGCACTTCCGAGCGATCGCCATGGATATGGTTGGGTTCGGCTACAGCGCTTGCCCGCCAGACGCGCAGTATTCGCTTGACTATTGGGTGGACCACGTTATCGGCTTCCTCGATGCCATGGGCATCGAGCAGACGCATCTGCTGGGCAACTCTTTCGGCGGCGGCTTGGCTCTTGCGGTCACCGCACGCCATCCGCAGCGCGTGTCGCGGGTCGTTCTGATGGGGTCGATCGGTACCGAGTTCACCGCGCCCGCGGCTTTCAACGCGGGCCATGGCTACGAGCCGGCCGTGGAACGCATGCGTACGCTCCTGAAGAATTTCACCTTCTTCCCGGACAGCATCACGGACGAGGCGGTGCAACTGCGCTACCAGACCAGCACGCGCGCCGGCTACCAGAGCACTTTCGAAAAGCTCTTCCCGGGTTCGCGTGAGCAAAAGATGAAGGCGATGATTACGCCGGACGAACAGATCAAGGCGATCGCCAATGAGGTACTGTTGATTCACGGCCGCGAGGACCGGGTGGTGCCGGTGGAAACCAGCGAGCGCCTTTTCAAACTCATTCCGAAGTCGGAACTTCATTTGTTTGGGCAGTGTGGACACTGGAGCCATATCGACCGCGCCGCGCACTTCAACCAGCTCGTCCTCGATTTTTACGGCCGGCCATGAACACGAGACACGTTCCCCGCAACCCGGCAAGCGACGTGACCGAACTCGGGTACGTCGGCATCGGTGTCAGTGATCTGGACGCCTGGCGCCTCTACGCCACGGAAGTGGTGGGCATGGAGGTGCGCGGCGGCACGGACGAAGGCTTCCAACTGCGCCTGGACACCTGGCACCACCGGATCGACGTGCAAAAGGACGGCACCGACGATGTGCGCTACCTGGGCTGGCGCGTGGCCGATGCGGATGCGCTGGAAGGCATGGTCGAGCGTCTCGCGCAGGCCAATGTCGCGTTTCAGCGTGGCACGGAAGAAGAGTCGGAAGAGCGCAACGTTCTCGGGCTGCTGAAGTTGTCCGATCCCGCCGGTATCGCCACCGAGATCTTTTATGGACCCGAGGTGGAGAATCAGCGTCCGTTCCACCCCGGCCGACCGCTGCACGGCAAGTTCCTGACCGGGGAACACGGGTTGGGGCATTGCTTTCTGAGCGAACCGGATGTCGATGCCGCCTACGGGTTCTACAAGTTGCTGGGCATGCGCGGTGGCGTCGAGTACAAGTTCGACACGCCCGGTGGCCCGCAGCGGCGGCCCGTGTTCCTGCACTGCAACCGGCGTCAGCACACCGTGTCCTTCGGCCACGGCTACCAGGGCAAGAAGCGCATCAACCATTTGATGTTCGAGTACACAAGTCTCGACGATCTGGGGCTGGCGCTCGATATCGTGCAGGAGAAGGGCATACCCATCGTGCGCAGGCTCGGCCGCCACTCCAACGATGGCGCCGTCAGCTTTTATTTCGGCAACCCCTCAGGCTGGCTATGGGAGCTGGGCTGGCAGGGCCGAGATGCACCGGCCCAGGCCGAGTACTACCGGGGCGATTACTACGGCCACCAAACGGACGTGAAGGGCTTCGGACTTTGAGTCCAGGTCGACGACGGTTCAGGGCGCGTTCGGCGGCGTGCCGCCCATGTTGGCCGTGAGTTGTCTGCCAAGGTCTTTCAGCTTCTCCGCTTCCGCGCTGTCGGGCAGCGCGGGAAACGTGGACTCGTGCCCTAAGGTGGTGACCGCCAGCGCTGGCTCGCCAAACCGATTGAACACTGGCACGCTCAACGCATTGATGCCGACGATGCGCGTCCCGTGCGAGGCGGCGATGCCGTCGCGTCTTATCTGTTCGTAGAGCCCATAGACCTGTTCCACTGCGTTGTCGTCCAGGCGACCTGCCTTTTGAAGGTCTTTGCGCACGAGTGGTTCCGTTAGGGTGCGCGGCTGATGGGCGGCCACCACGCAGCCTGTGCAGGAAGTCGTGATGTTCACCACGGTACCCGGGCGCAACGTGATGGACACCTCGCGATGCACGCCGAACCAGCGCACGATCGTCACGCCCTGTTGCATCCACATGGCCACGCCGCAGGCTTCACCGAGTTGCCGCGAGAAATCCGCGACTGCGGGCGCCACCATGTCCACAATGTCGGCCCCTTGCTGCGCAAGTTCGCCGAGCTGATACGACAGTATCCCCAATGCGTATTCCTGGGTTTCCTGGATCTGCCGCACGAGACCCACTTGCTGCAGGCTGACAAGGTAGCGGTGGAGCTTTGCCGGGGCGATACCCGTCACGTTCGCCAGCGCTTTCAGGCGCGCTTTGCCGGCCAGTTGGACCATCGCCTGCAGCAGCTTCCCTGCCACCTCGACCGATTCAACGCCGCGCCGGCCGGCGATGCCGGCCACGTGGTTTTTACTGATTGCGTGTGATGGATGCATGCGATAAAGTCTTTTATTACGTATGGCGTAAATATTACGCATAACGTAATTTTAATCGGTCTGGCGCGCCTACTCAACACCTCAAGTCGTTTTTTGTATGTGTAGTCAGGACCGCTGCTGCCCCCCGCTTTGACATTGACCGGAAACCGCTCATGCAAATCAGCTCCCAATCACTTCCCGCCACGATCCCTATTTATTCTCACAGCCCCCCCGACTACGGCGCGCTGATCGAACGCGACCGCGTCCACAGCAGCGTCTATACAAGCGCGCAAGTGTTCGACGAAGAGATGAAGAAGCTGTTTTACGGCGGCTGGGTGTTTGTGGGCCACGAATCCGAGATTCCGAACCCCAACGACTATCTCACCCGCATGCTCGGGCGAGAGCCGGTGATCATGGTGCGTGCCCGCGATGGCGCCATCAACGTGCTGGCGAACCGGTGCACCCACCGCGGTAATCTGTTGTGCCCGCGTGAGAAAGGAACTGCGCGCGCCTTCACCTGCGACTACCACGGCTGGACATTCAATCACGCGGGCGAACTGGCGGGTGTCCCCTACCGCGGCGGTGAGGCAAAGGACCGTGCTTGCCTGAGCCTGCAAAAGCCCGCACTTGTGGACCAATGCGGCGGCTTCGTGTTTGCCAGCTTCAATCCCGACGCGGGGCCATTGAGCGAGCACCTGGGCAACGCGCAACATCTGATAGAGCGCTCGGTCTCTCTCTCGCCCACTGGGCGGATTTTGCTAAATGCCGGCTGGGTCAAACAGCACTTCCAAGCGAACTGGAAAATGCTGCCTGAAAATTCCACCGACGGTTATCACGCGCCGTTCACACATGCGTCGTTCCTTCGCACATTCGCGCCCAACTCACAGTACGAAATGCTCACCCAGGGCGAAGATCAGCGCCGCTCCAAGGCGGTCGACTGGGGCAGGGGGCACGTCGCACTGGAGCACGCACCCTCCTATGACCGCCCGCTGCAATGGCTGGGCACAACCGAAGAGAAGGTGCCCGACTATGTGGCCGACATGAAGGCGGCGTACGGTGAGGAAGCGGCGATCAAAAAGCTGATGGAAGGCCCCGTGCACGCGTCGATCTTCCCCAACCTGTTCCTGGGGGAAATGAATGTCGCCATCTTCCAGCCCATTTCCGTCAACGAATGCGTGCTGTGGCACACGCCGCTGCTGCTCGACGGCGTCGCGCAGCAAATCAACACCCGCATCATCCGGCAATCGCAGGCGGCCATGGGGCCGTCCTCATTCCTGCTCGCGGACGACTCCATCATTTCAGAGCGCCAGCAGACGGCGCTGGATGGGCGTGGAGGCTGGCTGGACCTGAGCCGTGGGCTCGGACGCGAGGAAACCCATGACGACGGGGCCATCTGGGGCCACATCAGCGACGAGACAACGAACCGCGGGTTCTGGTCGCGCTATCTGGAGGCAATGCAGTCATGAACGCTTCTGTCATCGAGCACGTGGCTGCTATGCCGGTGGATCTCGACCCGGCCAAGTGCCAGGCGGTGCTGAATTTCCTGGTGCGCGAAGCGCGCCTGGCAGACGAATCCCGTTGGGACGAATGGGAAGCGCTGCTGGAAGACGACATGCTGTACTGGGTTCCGGGAGGAGGGCCCAACCCCGACCCCGACACGACGCTGTCGATCCTGGCGGACCACCGTGCACGCCTTGGCAACCGGATTGCCCAGCTCAAGACGGGGCGGCGTTTGTCGCAGCAGCCAGTGTCGCCCATGCGCCGCTTGCTTTCGAACATCGAAATGGAGGCGATCTCGGACACCGAAACCCGCGCGTACGCCAATTTCGCGCTGTACGAGTACCGCGTGCAGTCCACCCACCAGATTGTGCAGTGGGCGGGCCGCTACGAGTACCGGCTGCGCGCGCGCGCCGATGGATCGCTTGGGATGTTCTACAAGCGCGTCGACCTCCTCAATGCTGCGGGCCCGCTGCCGAGCATGGCATTTCTGATCTGAAGGCGGCGCATTCCATGCTGTTGCCCAAGATCATGCTGGAGCGGGTAAGCCGCAACTACCCCGGCAAAAAGGCCTACCGGTGCGGAGCAGTGTCGCGCACCTGGGCCGAAATGAACCAGCGGGCCGACCGGTTGGCCGCTGGTCTGATGTCCCTCGGGGCGCGGCGCGGAGACTGCGTCGCCATCCTGGGCCAGGAATCACTCGAGATCTACGAACACTACTTCGCCTGCATGAAGGCAGGCTTGGTGCGCGTCGGCATCAACTGGCGATACGCCCCCGCCGAGATTGCGCACATCCTCAAGGATTGCGCCGTCAAGGTCGTGTTGGTGGAGCAGCAGTGCATCTCGCAGCTGAGCGCCGCGCTCGCGCTTGTCGATCTGCCGATCGAGGTGGTGGTCTACGGCCGGGGAGACGCGCATGTGATGGGCTACGAGCACCTTCTGGCGCGCTCCACGCCAATCGCGTCCATCGAACTCCACGACAGCGAACCGCTCGTCATCAGCTACACCTCCGGCTCCACCGGAGTGCCCAAGGGCGTGGTGCACAGTCACCGCAGCGTGGCGCTCATCATCATGCAGGGCGCCATATCGCGCGGCCTCACCACCGACGACGTGTGGTACGCCGCGACGGCGTCATCATGGATGGCTTGCGTGCTGAACATGATCGGCCTGACTAATGGCATGACGTCCATCATCACGGACGGGGCATTCGAGATCGATGCATTCATCGAAGAAACCCAACGCCACCAAATCACCACCGCCTTGCTGGTGCCCACCATCATCGGACGACTCGTGGATCGGTGCGGCGCAACGCCCGAAGTGCTCTCCTCGTTGCGGCTTTTGATGTATGGCTCGTCGCCGGCATCGGTGGGGTTGATCGAGCGGGTCCTGGGAACATTTCGCTGCCGGCTTATGCAAACCTATGGCATGACGGAGGGCGGCTGGGTGTCGCACCTGACGCCGGCCGACCACGAGTTGGGCCTCAAGGGGCGCAGCGAATTGCTGCGCTCGGCCGGCAGGGTGGGCGGGATGTACCAGATGTCAATCCGGGATGAAGAAGGCACGGAACTGCCGTCGGGACAAGCCGGCGAGGTGTGGCTGCGCGGCGAAACCACGATGCTGCGGTATCACAACCGCCCCAGCGAAACGGAGGAAGCACTCGCCGACGGTTGGCTGCACACGAACGACATCGGACGCTTCGACGAAGAAGGCTACCTGTACCTGTTGGACCGCAAGAAGTTTCTCATCATCACCGGAGCCGTCAATGTCTTTCCCGCAAGCGTCGAAGCCGTGCTCAGCCGGCATCCGGCGGTGCGCGAGATTGCGGTGGTCGGTGCGCCGCACCCTGACTGGGGTGAGGCCGTGGTGGCCGTGATGTCTCAGCGTCCGGGTCACCCGGCGCCGACCACGGCGCAATTGGGTGCCTTCGCCGCGAGCCAGCTCAGCCGGATGGAGTTGCCCAAGCACGTCATGACGATGGAGGAGTTGCCCAAGACCGTGACCGGCAAGATCGACAAGCGGGCCATCAAGGATTGGGTCGATTCCCAGCGCGAGAAGCTTCCGTGGGCGCATGCCGCCCTTCATGCAGAGCCGGCCGAATGACCGCTCGTCAGCCTTTTTCCGCGATGGTGGGGCTCGGTTTCAGCGAGTTCTCACGCGGCGACATCGGCACGCCGCGCGACTTGGCGATCGACGCCGTGGTGTCTGCCGTGGAGGATTGCGGACTCGGACTGGCCGACCTCGACGGATTGCTGATCTGCCGTAGCCCTTCGGCGCCCTCATCCGAGCTGCCCTTGCGACTCCGGCTGGATCTGGGTCTGGGCGACCTCAGTCTGCTGGGCGATCTTCAGCTCGAGGGAGCGTCCGTCGTCGGCGCCATTCAGCAAGCCAGTCTCTATCTGCACCATGGCCTGGCGCGCACCGTCGCCTGTGTCTTCAGCGACGTGCCGCTGCGACCCGGCAGGGCGTCGGGGGCGGCTTCGTACAACCGGGTCATGCAGCTTTCGGGTCTGGACGACTGGGAAGTGCAATACGGGCTGTTTGGTGCAGCAGGACCCTATGCGCTGGCGGCGCAACGCTATCTGGACCGGTTTGGACTGCAGCGCAGCGCCTTGGGCGGCTACGCAGTCGCCAGCCGACGCTGGGCGTCGCTCAATCCCCGCGCCATGCTGCGCGAGCCTCTGGACTTGGAGGGCTATATGCATGCGCGCTCTATCGTCGATCCCTTTTGCATGCTGGACTGCGCCTACCCTGTGAATGGTGCCATCGCGGTCATCCTCACAACGGTGGCGCGCGCACCCGACCTGCCGAAGCCGCCGGTTTATGTGCATGCCTTCGCCCAAGGCCATGCCGGGCGGGGTAACTTTCGCGGCAACGAGCCCGAGATAGAGGCGGGAGGCGCACTGGCCGCCGCCGCGCTGTGGCGCATGGCGGGCGTAGGCCCGTCCGACGTCCAGAGCGCGCAAATCTACGACGCCTTCTCCTATGTAGGTCTTCAGGCACTGGAAGATTACGGCCTGTGTCCGCGCGGGCAGGCACCGGACTTCGTGCACGACGGCCAAACGTCGCCCGGCGGCCAACTTCCCGTGAACACGGGCGGAGGCCATCTGTCGGGCTTCTACCTGCAGGGCATGACGCCGGTGTCGGAGGCCGTCATCCAGGCGCGCGGCGAGGGCGGCGCGAGGCAGGTGCCCCGCAATGAACTCATCTTGGTCACCGGCAGCGGCGGGCGACTGGACTATCACGCGGCGCTGCTGGTCAGCCCGCGGGCGACGCTCTGAGAAACGCATGACGCCCCATTCCTCCTACACGCCCGAATTCCTGCGCTTTGTTGCAGCGGGGTCGCTGCGCTACGCACGCTGCAGTGCGTGCGGCCGGGTTTTGAGCTTCGCGCAACGACTGTGCAGTCAGCACCCACGTGCTGCCCTGGAGTGGCTGCCTGCCAGCGGAAAGGCGCGCCTGCATTCATTTGCGGTGTACCGCATTGCCTACGGCGCTGCACTCACTCCGCCATATGCCGTCGCGGTCGTGGAACTGGAGGAGGGCCCGCGGCTCACCAGCGCCCTGACCGACCCGGACAGCCTGCGCCCCCGCGTCGGCAGCGCGCTGACCGCCTGTTTCGAACCCTCGGGGCGCCTGGTGTTTTCTGCAGTCTCAGACGCGGCGATGCTGAATCCTCCAACCCATTCGGACTAACTTTTTCTATAGGAGACATAACCCATGGACCGACGTCAATTTACCGCCGCGCTGCCCGGTTTGGCGCTCGCGCCTTTCATGGCGCATGCGCAGGACTACCCGACGAAGCCGATCCGCTTCATCGTGCCGTTTCCTCCCGGCGCCGGCAGCGATGCCATTTCCCGTCAGACGGGCGAGCGCATGTCCAAGGGCCTGGGACAACCCGTTGTGATCGAAAACCGCGCCGGGGCCGCCGGCAATATTGGCATGGAATACGCGGCCCGGCAGGCACCCGACGGTTACACGATCGCGCTGATATCCACCAGCACCGCCATCCTGAACCCGATCACCTACCGCAACCTGGGCTACAAGCCTGAAAAGGATTTCGCCCCCATCGGCGTCATTGCGCGACAGCCTTACATCTTGGCCGTGAACCCGAACGTGCCCGCAAGAACACTCCAGGAGTTGGTTGCCCTGGCCAAGGCAAACCCCGGCAAGTTGAGCTTCGCTTCGCCAGGCAACGGCCACGCCACCCACCTTGGGGGCGAGTTGATGAAGGAAATGGCAGGGATCGACATGATCCATGTGCCTTACCAGGGGTCGGGGCCGGCCACGACCGATCTCATTGGCGGTCAGACCACCATGATGTTCGTGCTGGCCAGCGACGGCACCCAGATCATCAAATCGGGCCGGCTGCGTGCAATTGCCACTGCCGCACCCACCCGCGCGGCACAGTTGCCTGAAGTGCCGACGTTCCAGGAGGCGGGGTTCCCCGACTTCGACCTCACCGCCTGGTTCGGCTTGGTGGGAGTGGCCGGCATGCCGCCAGCAACGGTGCAACGGTTGAACGTCGAACTCAACAAGGCGTTGGCCGACCCCACCATGCGCAAGTGGTTGATGGACGGGAATCAGGAGCCAGTGGGTGGGTCCCCCGAGGACTTCAGCGCCTTGATGGCGAAGGAGCGACGCCGGTGGGCACCTGTCATCGAAAAGGCAGGCATGGCGGGAACACTTTAGTTCCACACTTTGATGCCAGTCAGCTTGCACCATCGCCTGGACAATGGGCCTGTTGATTTCCGTCCAGAAGTGACCCACTAAGCCCGGTGAGGGGGTGCGGACGAAAACTTGGACTACCAGGAGGTAGTTCATGTATTCCTACGAAGATCGGATTCGAGCCGTTGAGCTCTACATCAAGCTCGGCAAACGCGTCAGACCCACTATCCGTCAGCTGGGTTACCCAACAAAAAATTCTCTGAAGGGCTGGTACAACGAATACCAGCAGAAGCTCGACTTGCCAGCGGGCTATGCGGGCCGGCGACCCAAGTTCTCGCAGGAGCAAAAAGCGGCAGCTATCGAGCACTACCTCACTCACGACCGCTGCATTGCTGCCACCATGAGGGCATTGGGCTATCCCGGCAGAGGGACACTAACCGCGTGGGTTCGCGAGGCCATTCCTGGGGCCAGAAGGGCTGTCGTTGGAAGTGTGGGGCGACGAAGGTATTCCGGGGAGCTGATGCACGCGGGAGTCATGGAGCTTTGCACGCGTGAGGAAAGTGCGCAGGCTGTAGCCGACAAGTTCGGCGTGTGCCGGCCAACGCTGTACAACTGGAAGAACCAACTTCTGGGACGTGAGGCACCCGCATCCATGAAAAGCACCAATCAATCTCCGCCGTCGCAAGAGCGCGACGACCTTGAGCGCCAGGTTGAGTCACTGCGCCGCGAAGTCAGGCAACTTCGCCTTGAGCAGGACCTCTTGAACAAGGCCAACGAACTGTTAAAAAACGTCCATCTTGGCGTCGCCCCGTCCCAGTGGCAAGAAACACTGAAAGGCCTACACTGATCTGGTCGGACTGTGGCCGTCATCTTTTTGGAGGCGTTTGTCCCCGTCAAAAAACGTGGTCCTTGGGGATCTTGCGGACCCAGCTGTGGTGGCGCCTTTGGCGACCCCGTTTAGGAAATTGATTTATTCCGCTCCCCTGTCTGGCGCAATACCTACAGGAGGTTGTTATGTCCAAGAGTGGGAAGGCGATCGGTCTGCCGATCATCAACGCAAGAGCCGCCGGAATCGACATTGGCTCGCGCATTCAAGTTGCGGCTGTACCGCCGGAGCTGAGCGACGAGCCGGTGCGGACGTTCCAGAGCTTTACAGGTGATATCGAACGCATGGCCGATTGGCTGGTGTCGTTGGGGATAAAGACGGTGGCGATGGAGTCCACCGGCGTGTACTGGATTCCCGTGTACGAGATCCTGGAGGATCATGGGTTGGTGGTTGTGCTGGCCAATGCGCGAGACTGCAAGGCCGTGCCAGGCCGCAAGAGCGACGTCAACGATGCCCAGTGGATTCAGCGCCTGCATGCCTGCGGATTGCTGCGCGCCAGCTTCCATCCGGCGCGAGACGTTGTGATCTTGCCCCCGTATTTCAGGACACGGGCTATTCGCAATGTAGCGTCTGCTCGATCTGAGCAAGGCGCTGGTGGGCAGCGCGATGCTGCCTGAACTCCCTGGGTGATTTCATCTTCAATGCCGAGTGCGGATGCACCTCATTGAAGTGCTCGAAGGCTGCGGCCATCTGCGCCATCACCGTTCTCGCATCGGCAAGGTCCATGCGGCTGACGTAGTCGCGCTTGAACGTGTTCACGAAGCTCTCGGCGATGCCGTTGCTCTGGGGGCTGCACACGGGTGTGTTGACTGGGCTCAGGCCCAGCTGTCGAGCGATCTGCCGGGTCTCGGCAGCGATGTAGGCGCCCCCGTTGTCCGAGAGGAACTCCAAGGCGTGGGTACTGGGAACACCCTCGACGCTGCCGAAGCGCTTCTCCACGGCCTCGATGAGCATTTCGCGCACCGGCTCGCCCGGCAGCCCTTTGCCCTCCCATGCCCGATAGGCCAGGATCTCACGGTCGCAGCAGTCCTTGGTGAAGGTCGCGGTCACGGTCTGCCCCGAATCACACTTGATCTCGAAGCCGTCCGAGCACCAGCGCATGTCGCTGTGCGCAACGGCCACCTTGCCCTCATGGGGCCGGCTGGACTGGCGCCGTCTCGGCGCCTTCGGTAACAGCAATGCATGAGCCGCCATCACGCGGTAGATGCGCTTGACGTTCACTCGCGGCGCACCGATGGTGGCTCGATGGCGGTTCACCAATGCGCAGGCACGCCGGTAGCCATAGGTCGGCAACTCGGTGATCTGGGCCTTGATCTCGTCGAGCAAGGCCACCTAGCTTGCAGGCGCCGTGCGTCTTCTCCGGGCGTCGGCCCAGGACTCGGGGCGAGCTTGCAAGCGATGAATGTTCGAGCGCGCCAACCCAAGGGCCTGGCAGACGGCCTTCACTGGCCGTCCCCGTCCAGCAAGGGCGAGAGCGCAATCCAATTTTTTTCTGCGGCGTACTCCACAGCTTCCTTGAGGATCTTGTTCTCCAGCGTCTTCTTGCCAAGCACGCGGTGTAGCTTGGCGATCTCGGCACCAGCGGCTGCCAGCTCCGAGGCCGGCACCACCGCTTCGCCCGCCGATACAGCCGTCAACGCGCCTTTTCGCTCCAGCTTGCGCCACTGGAACAGCAGGCTGGCAGCAACGCCTTCCTGGCGTGCGACGAGCGACACGCTCATGCCAGGTTCGTAGCTTCGACGAACCAGCGCGGCCTTCTCTGCCAGGGACCAGCGCCTGCGGCGCTGGTCCCTTATGATCACTTCGACGGTATCCGTATTCCTAGTCGTACTCACAGTCCTACTCCTATCTTTAAAGATAAGCGATAGACGGTGTCCTTTCATTCAAGGGCCAACTCACTCCAGTGTGTCGCCCCGCGTGACACGCTCTCCAGCGTCTTGGCGATCACTGCACTCACGCGGGCATCGTCGATAGTTCTTGGCGCGCCTGAGCGTGGCGCGTCCAGCAGGCCATCCAGGCGATATTGGACAAACCGTGCTCGTCACTTGCTGACCGTCTGTGGTGTGACGCGCTGGTGCGCAGCCACCACCTTGCTGTAGTGCCTATCGGCACAGGTCAACACGACGCGCGCGCAGCTTCAAGGCCTGCGCTGCAATGTCAGGGCCTCGAGCTTTTCACGCTCGGTTTCCGTCCAAACCAGTGACGCTTTGGGTCGTCCACTCATTGCAGCATCGTCGAGTACACACGATACACGATAGACATCAGTGTTCAACAATAGCTCAACGAACTTCAAACACACTAGCCCAGACCCAATCTTTCACGGCCAACTTCAGCGATCAATGAATCCAACGGACTTGGGCGTGCTAAGTAATAGCCCTGCACCAGAGGGCAGCCGATCGATCGGAGGTGGTTATATTCCTCGGCCGTTTCTACGCCCTCCCCAACCACCTCCAACCCCAAGGCTCCACCAAGATGGATGATTGAACTCACCAATAGCTTGCGTCGATCTGACTTATGAATGCCCGCTATTAGCGTTCGGTCGATCTTGATCTGACTTACGTATCTCTCGTCTAGCATAGCCAGCGACGAATAGCCTCTACCAAAGTCGTCCACGGCGATACCTATGCCAGCGTCCGACAGTGCCTCAAGCTGTCCGGATGTATTTAAGCTATCCAGCGCACTTTCCTCGGTGATCTCCACTCTCAAACGCTCGGCGGCGAAACCTTCGCGCCAAAGCGCGGGCAACAAGACTTCTCGCAAGGAGAGATTTGCGATCTCCCGAGGAGACACGTTCATCGCGACGGGCACTTTCTCGAAGCGCTCATCGGCATCCGAAAGCGAATGCAGTCCGCGGCAGACCTCCTGCAAGATGTGCTGAAGGAGCGCTTCGCCCATTCCCATGAGATTAGCCGCGTGGATCACCTCTTCGGGCGATGTCCAGCCTTGCCTTGGATGGTACCAGCGCAACAACGCTTCGATGCTCCGAATACGGCGACCGTCGCCGGAGAATATCGGCTGGTACCACAATCCGATTGCCCTGGAATCGATGGCGAACGCCAGATCCTTTTCGATGTCTTGCCGTCGAAGCAGGCGCCGGTGCATCGCCTCATCGAATCGATAGCTCGATACCGCCAAAGATCTGTCGGCTTCGCGAAGCGCCTCGTTGGCAAAAGTCAAAAGGTCGTCGATCCAAAGTGAGTAACTGTCGCAGAGCCCTACATGCAAGCGAACCATTGCGGCCTGCCCTCCGAGGTCGACCCCAAGCCCGATAGATCCAAGGCTTGCACGATGGACCTTAGCGAGGAAGACCTCCGCCACGCACGCCTCATAAAGCACGACGAACTTGCTTCCATCCCATCGCCCCAGCACCGACTGGTCGGGGTCGAAATTGGATGCGAGCCAGAAGGCGACCTCCCGCAGGATCTGGTCTCCGAATGCCAGCCCTTGCGTTTCATTGATGATTGAGAGGCCAACGACCTCGATGATTGCTAACCGCCGGAGCGGTAGATCCTCCGACCGGAGCCGACCGGAAGCAACGGCCATGAAGCTCTGACGGGCGAGCAGACCGGTGAGCGGATCCTGGAGAATTTTCATTTATCCCTCTTCGATTCACAGCGACGCGAATCATTCGATGCGCACCGCGAAAACCAGCTCCCTGGCTATTCTTCTTTTTTCTTGATGGTCGGCATATTTCGCGGCGGGTCCTGGATTCAATTCTTAACGACGAGTAGAACCTAACCCGATCAACCGCCTCGGCGTGAGCGGTTACGATCCAAAGATCCCTGAGGCCGTGGTTGCGAGACATCTTCCCCGTCTCCGTTTTCCGCGTGCGGCGCCAGCGTCCCGAAATCGGTCGACGCGAACTCTGGAGGGACGAGCACGCCTTCGTCGTCGCGACGGACGAGCCCACGGTTCTCGAGCTCGCGCATGGCCTTGTTTACCCCCTCTCGCGAAAGCCCGGCGTAGGATGCGATCACAGCCTGTGTGATTCGCTTGTCGTAGCCGCCGGGACCTGCAGGGGCTAGGTGAGTGAGTTCATGAAGAACCCGGCCGACCAACTCGACCGGCGACAGCGAAGAAATTCGCCTCAGCTGACCATGGACCATGGATATCCGTTTGAGGGCCGACTCCAAAAGACCTACTGCGACCTGTGGGAAAAGCGTGCAAGTTCGCCGCAGAACACTAACCGGAATCAGGTAGACGGATGACGGAAGAGCGGCAATCAGCGTGGATTGCGCCACGAAGCTATCTTGCTTGATCGAGGTACCGAAGAAGAAGTCGTCCTTGCTGACGAAATCCGTGGTGACGCCTTCGCTACCGCTATCGCTGCCATGAACCACTACGCGCAGCAATCCGCTGGCGACGCAATAGACGTGCTCCGAGGTTTGGTCGACCGCAAGCACAACATCGTTGCGACGATAGTCGCGCAGCTCGGTACTTTGGACAAAAAGCGCACGCTCGCTGTCGGGCAGCGTGGCAATAAGTGGGTGCAGATACATGCTGGAACGGATGCGGTCTCCTCCTTCGTACGCCAGCTCGTCCCTCGAAAAAGGACCTGTATCGCTGGCCGTCAGGGTCCCGGTTTTTCCGTGATTGATGAAAGGAAGTTGATAAAGACTGAAGCTGTTCTCTCTCTTTGCAGCAGTTGCGTGAAAGGCTGAAAGTGATAAGTCGGCATGACAACGCGTGCGCCATCACGTGGCGAGCCGTCGTTGGCGGGGCCGTATGCCTTCACTCGGTGCGCCAGATCCACCACGTTCGAGCGCGTCAAGATCGAGGCCACGCGGCGGCTGCGCACGGCTTCGAGGTGATGGGCTCTGATAAGAATGCAGGGAGTCAAGAGAAGAACCGGCGAATCAAAAGGCTCAAACCGCCGAAGCGGTTTGAGCAAAAGTCCCCGGCAGCAAACCGTCCGCCGGGGGAGGGGCGAAACTAGATCACCGCACCGACGCGATCGTCGACACGGCGGAGTTGCCCACGGCCGTGGCGCTGACCTGGTTGCCGGCCGCGCGCAGCGTGCTGCCCGTCGCCGCGCCAGTGACGCCGATGCCGTAGTTCACGCTGGTGGCAGTCGCCACGACCGTGCCGCTGTTGGTCTGGAAGTTTCCGACCGCGGCCGTCGGACGGCTCGCGCTCGGCGCACTCACATTGACGCTGTTGGTCGCGGTGTTGCCGTACGCCTGCGCCGCGGTCGTATTGCCGGTGACGGCCACGGTGCTGCCGCTCACGCCAGGCACGAGCACGGGAGCCGTCGCATTCAGGGCCACTTGGTAGCTGGCCGTGGCGGACGAGCTCACGTTGCCCGTGTTGCCCTGGTTGTTGAGCACGGCGGCGGCCGCTTGCGAGGCGCCGACGGTGCTGCCGGCGAGAGCGGCGGGCGTCGCATAGCTGCTGCCCGCCGACACGTTGAGCACGTTGCTTGCCGCGTTGCCGCGAGCCAGCGCCGTCGTGCTGTTGCTGTCGATGGTCAGCCCGCTGTTGAGCGCAGCGGTCGCCGCCGGCACGCCACCCGCCAGGTCGAAGCCCGCGGCGGTACTCGAGGTCGCGTTGACGGCGGCGCTGCTGGTCTGCGCATTGCTCAGACCGGCGTTGCTTCCTTGCAGCGCGGCGCCGGAGAGCGTCACGCTGTTGTCGGCGCGGTTTGCCGAAGCCTCCGCGGTGGTCGAGTTGCCGGTGATCGAGAACGTGCTGTCCGCCAGACCCGTGGTGGCCGTGGCCACACGATCCTGGTTGTACAGACGCGTGCTCGCCGTGCTGGCCACCGACGTGGACGCGGCCTGGCTGTTGCTGAGGACGTGGTCGCCGGTGGCGCCCCCCGCGTTCAGAACGGCATTGGTCGTCGTCCCGACCGGCGTCGCGTTGCCCGCGGTGACCGTCAGCGCATTCGTGGCATCGTTGATCACGCCCAGCGAGACATTGCGGTTGTTGGCCAGAGCCACCGACGAGCCCGACACGGCGCCCGGCGCGTACAGCTCCGCGTCCGAGCTCGCGGCGACCGAGGCGGTGCTCGATTGCTGCGAAGCCAGCGCGGAGGTCGCTGCCAGGTTGGTGGCGGTCACGCCCAGGGTGTTGGTGGCCGTGTTGGCCACCGAACTCGCGCGCTGGCTGTTGTTGGACACGCTCACCGTGGAGTTGCCGATGGCCGAGCCGGCCACGGTATCCACGGCGAAGCTGCCGTACACGTTGCTCACCAGTGCCGAGTCACCGGTCACCGACTGCACGTTCGACAGCGCGTTGTCCGCCTGTGC
>Ga0256884_1000069_pt1 | contig 23460 bp, 22 predicted proteins | sample MC6MC0492MT_FD_186341 | JGI IMG/M metagenome (GOLD analysis project Ga0256884, IMG submission 186341) | Metatranscriptome of enriched soil aggregate microbial communities from Iowa State University, Ames, United States - MC6-MC0492-MT... | ecosystem: Environmental > Terrestrial > Soil >... | reverse complement strand
GACGACTTTCTCTGTGCGCAAATTCCTCGCGGCCGCGGTGGTGGCGGCATGTTTGCCGTTCGCGCCGCATACGGCGTCAGCGGCCTCCGCAGCCAATCTGCCCGACTTCACCGACCTCGTCGACAAAGTCGGTCCGGCGGTCGTCAACATTCGCACGACCACGCGCGTGACGAACAGTGGCGCGCGCGGCGGTTTGCCGCCCGGCATGGACGACGGCGACATGTCGGAGTTCTTCCGGCGCTTTTTCGGCATTCCGATGCCGCAGTCGCCGCAATCTCCCGGCGCGCCGCGCGGCGGGGACAATGGCGGCCATGGCGGCAGCGGCGGTAGTGGTGGCAGCCAGGACACGCCGGACAGCAACGATCCCGAACAGAATAGCGGCGTCGGCTCGGGCTTCATCCTGTCGGCGGACGGCTACGTGATGACCAACGCGCACGTGATCGACGACGCGGACACCATTTACGTCACGCTCACCGACAAGCGCGAATTCAAGGCGAAACTGATCGGCGTAGACGATCGCACCGACGTCGCGGTCGTGAAGATCAGCGCGGCGAATCTGCCGACCATCACCATCGGCGACTCGAACAAGGTTCGCGTGGGCGAGTGGGTGGTCGCAATCGGCTCGCCGTTCGGGCTCGAGAACACGGTGACGGCCGGCATTGTCAGCGCGAAAGGGCGTGACACCGGCGACTATCTGCCGTTCATCCAGACCGACGTAGCCGTCAATCCGGGCAATTCGGGCGGACCGCTCATCAACATGCAGGGCGAAGTGATCGGCATCAACTCGCAGATCTACAGCCGTACCGGCGGCTTTATGGGCATTTCGTTCGCGATTCCGATCGACGAAGCGATGCGCGTGGCCGATCAGTTGAAAGCGTCGGGCAAGGTGGTGCGCGGCCGGATCGCGGTGGCGATCGGCGAAGTGACCAAAGACGTCGCTGATTCGCTCGGTCTGCCGAAGTCGCAGGGCGCGCTTGTCAGCAGCGTCGAGCCGGGCGGTCCGGCGGACAAGGCAGGCGTGCAGCCAGGCGACATCATCCTGAAGTTCAACGGTCATTCGGTCGATACGGCTACTGACTTGCCGCGCATGGTCGGCGATACCAAGCCGGGCACGAAGGCGACCATTACGGTCTGGCGCAAGGGCCAAACGCGCGAGCTGCCGGTCACGATCGCAGAGATGCAGCCGGACAAGACTGCAAAGGCCGATCAGCGCAAGCCACAGGCGCCGAAGCAGCGGGCCACGAATGCGCTCGGCCTGGCCGTCAGCGACATCCCGTCCGATCAGCTGAAGGCGCTGAAACTGCGCAACGGTGTGCAGATCGACGCGGCGGACGGTCAGGCGGCACGCGTCGGCCTGCAAAAGGGCGACATCATCCTGCGTGTGGGCGACACGGATATCACGAGCGCGAAGCAGTTCGACGAACTGACCTCGCATCTGGACTCGCAGAAGATGGTCGCACTGCTGGTGCGTCGCGGCGAGAACACCCAGTTCGTGCCGATTCGCCCGCGCAGCGCTCAGAAATGACAACGGTGGCGCCGCTCACGCTTTATTCGCGCGCGTGGTGCCACTTGTGCGACGACATGCGCGCCGCGCTCGAGCCCTTGCTGGCCGAGTTCGGCGCGCAAGTAGAAGTCATCGACGTCGACAGCGATCCCTCGCTCGAAGCCCGATACAACGAGCTGGTACCCGTTCTGTTGTGCGACGGAATCGAGCTTTGTCACTACCGTCTCGACGAATCGCGGGTGCGTGAAGCGTTGGCTGCCCGCACCGCTGCGGCCTCCTGAGCCGGTCTTTCGTCGAAGGTCTCTGCATCCAGGCCCTGCAAGATCCGCCGGGCACCGGCCTTTTCGGCTAAAATAGATAAGTTTTTCACCTACTTACAAGGCGTGCTCCGCTATTGTCCGAGCGCGCCTTTTTTGCTTGATCGGCACTGAATGGATCATATTCGTAACTTCTCGATCATTGCGCACATCGACCATGGCAAGTCGACGCTTGCCGATCGCATCATCCAGATTTGCGGCGGTTTGTCCGACCGCGAGATGGAAGCTCAGGTGCTCGACTCGATGGACCTCGAGCGCGAGCGCGGCATCACTATCAAGGCACAGACTGCGGCCCTGACCTATCGCGCCCGCGACGGCAAGGTCTACAACCTGAACATGATCGACACGCCGGGGCACGTCGACTTCTCGTACGAAGTCAGCCGCTCGTTGTCCGCGTGCGAAGGCGCACTGCTGGTTGTCGACGCAAGCCAGGGCGTGGAGGCGCAAACAGTCGCCAACTGCTACACGGCAATCGAACTCGGCGTCGACGTCATTCCGGTGCTCAACAAGATCGATCTGCCGGCCGCGAATCCCGAGAACGCAATCGCGGAGATTGAAGACGTAATCGGTATTGACGCAACCGACGCCACGCATTGCAGCGCCAAGACGGGCCAGGGCGTGGAAGACGTGCTCGAAGCGTTGATCGCCAAAGTGCCGCCGCCGAAGGGCGATCCGGAAGCGCCGTTGCAGGCGCTGATCATCGACTCGTGGTTCGACAACTACGTCGGCGTCGTGATGCTCGTGCGTATCGTCAACGGCACACTGCGTCCAAAGGACAAAATCCGCATGATGGCGACCGGCGCGCAGTATCCGGTCGAGCACATTGGCGTGTTCACGCCGAAGTCCAAGAACCTCGAATCGTTGTCGGCGGGGCAGGTGGGTTTCATCATCGCCGGCATCAAGGAATTGGCTGCGGCGAAGGTGGGTGACACCGTCACGCTGGTGAACGCGCCTGCTGCCGAGCCGTTGCCGGGCTTCAAGGAAGTGAAGCCACAGGTGTTCGCCGGCCTCTATCCGGTCGAAGCGAACCAGTATGACGCGCTGCGCGACTCGCTTGAAAAGCTGAAGCTGAACGACGCATCGCTGCAATACGAGCCCGAAGTTTCGCAGGCGCTCGGTTTCGGTTTCCGTTGTGGCTTCCTGGGTCTGCTGCACATGGAGATCGTGCAGGAACGTCTCGAACGCGAGTTCGACATGGACCTGATCACCACGGCGCCGACCGTCGTGTACGAAGTCCTGCAACGCGACGGCACGACCATCATGGTCGAAAATCCGGCCAAGATGCCGGAGCCCTCGAAGATCGAAGAAGTGCGCGAGCCGATCGTCACCGTGAACCTGTACATGCCGCAGGATTACGTCGGGTCGGTGATCACACTGTGTACGCAAAAGCGCGGCAACCAGATCAACATGCAGTATCACGGTCGTCAGGTGCAGTTGACCTACGAGATCCCGATGGGCGAGGTCGTGCTGGATTTCTTCGATCGGCTGAAATCGATCTCGCGTGGTTACGCGTCGATGGATTACGAATTCAAGGAATATCGCGCGTCCGACGTCGTCAAGGTCGACATGCTGATCAACGGCGACAAGGTGGACGCGCTGTCGGTCATCGTGCACCGTTCGCAGAGCCAGTACCGCGGCCGCGAAGTCGCGGCGAAAATGCGCGAACTGATTCCGCGCCAGATGTACGACGTTGCGATTCAGGCCACGATTGGCTCGAACATCATCGCGCGCGAAAACATTAAAGCATTGCGTAAGAACGTGCTGGCAAAATGCTACGGCGGCGATATTTCACGTAAGAAAAAGCTGCTGGAAAAGCAGAAGGCAGGCAAGAAGCGAATGAAGCAAGTGGGGTCCGTCGAGATTCCGCAAGAGGCTTTCCTCGCCATCCTGCGTGTCGAAGACAAATAAGACGAACAACGGAACCCTATGAATTTTGCGCTGATTCTTTTTGTGCTCGTCGTTTTGACGGGCGTCGCATGGGTCGCAGACAAACTGGTGTTCATGCCGCAAAGGCGGCGCGCGGCGGAAGCCGCGGTCGCTGAGTTCGACCGTCAGCAGGCACGTATCGGTGAGCGTTTCGCGGACGAAAACGCCGCGCAGACGCGCGCGCGTCTGCGTGACGACAAGCTGCGCCAACCGTGGTGGCTCGAATATTCCGCGAGCTTTTTCCCGGTGATTCTGGTGGTTTTCGTGGTGCGCTCGTTTGTTGTCGAGCCGTTCAAGATTCCGTCCGGCTCAATGGTGCCAACGCTGCTGGTCGGCGACTTCATCCTCGTGAATAAATTCAATTACGGTATCCGTCTGCCGATCGTCAATACGAAAATCACAGAGGGCCGGCCGCTTCAGCGCGGCGACGTCGTGGTGTTCCGCTACCCGAAAGACGAGTCGGTCGACTATATCAAGCGCGTGATCGGCTTGCCGGGCGACACGGTTGCGTATCAGGACAAGCAGCTCACCATCAACGGCAAGCCGGTGCCTGAAACGCCGCTGCCCGATTATCTCGACGAGGAGCGTCTTGGCTACGCGAAACAGTTCGAGGAAAATCTCGACGGCCGCAAGAACGCAATTTTGAACAATCCCGCGGTGCCGCCGTTTATCGTCGGCGCAGAAGATTATCCGTATCGCGACAACTGCACATACAACGCGCGCGGCGTGATTTGCAAAGTGCCGCCGGGCAATTACTTCATGATGGGCGATAACCGCGATAACAGCGCCGACAGCCGTTATTGGGGTTTTGCGCCGGACAAGAATATTGTCGGCCGCGCGTTCTTCATCTGGATGAACTTCAGCAATCTCAAGCGCATCGGCTTGTTCCAGTAAGTTTTTCGCCGACTGCATGACGTGCTGCGAACGTGATCGCTTAGCAAAGATCAGCGATCACGTGAACGACCCTGCGGGCGCCCGCGCGTTATCGCTACATAAAGTCCTCTAACGTCGCTTCACCACGCTTTCCCCGTCGGGCCGGCCGCGTTTTCGCCCGGCCCGGCGCCCGCGTTATACTCTGCCCATGCCCTCATCTCCGTTGGAAAGCCGTCTGCGCTACGAATTTCGCAATGCGGAATTGCTGCGCCAGGCTTTAACACACCGCAGTCACAGTTCCACGCACAACGAACGGCTCGAATTTCTAGGCGATTCCGTTCTGAATTGCGCGGTGGCTGCGCTTTTGTTCCAACGTTTCGGGAAGCTGGACGAAGGCGACCTGTCTCGCGTTCGCGCTAATCTGGTCAAACAGCAATCGCTTTACGAAATCGCTCAGGCCCTGAATATCTCCGAAGGACTTCGGCTCGGGGAGGGTGAACTGCGCAGCGGGGGCTTCCGCAGGCCGTCAATCCTTGCTGACACGCTCGAAGCGGTGCTGGGTGCAGTGTTCCTCGACGGCGGTTTCGAAGCCGCCCAGACGGTCATTAAGCGGCTCTACGTGCCGATCCTCGATCACATCGACCCGCGTACGCTCGGCAAAGATGCGAAAACGCTTTTGCAGGAATATCTGCAAGGGCACAAGATCGCGTTGCCCACGTACACCGTCGTGGCTACGCATGGTGCAGCGCACAATCAGCAATTCGAAGTTGAGTGTACGGTGCCGAAGCTGGACGTGAAGGTCTCTGGCTCGGGCGCCAGTCGGCGCGCGGCCGAACAGGCCGCGGCCAAAAAAGCGCTCGACGAGGTCCTCGCCGCCGCGCCTGCCGTCGTCGGCAAGTCGAAGCGCTCAAAAAGCGCCCGCGCCGCGAAAAACGTCGAGCTTGAGATCGTTCCCGGCGTGACTGGCGTTCAGACCGCGCTTGACCTGCGCAGCCCGGATCGTAAGAGCGAGCGTGGCGCGGCGAGGGGAGAACCGCGGGTAACGTCCGGAACAGAGCCCGCAGCGGAGCGCAGCGCGTTGGCGACTGCGGTTGCGGCTGCGCCGCTGGCGGTGATTCGCGCGGCGCACGTCGAGTACAGCGCCCCTGAAAGAGTCGAACGTGGCGACAAGGGCGAGCGACTGGAGAAAGCCGACAGGGCGGAAAAGTTCGAGAAATCGGACCGAGCCGTAGCGCAGTCTGGCGAAAAATCGGCGGAAAGATCAGCAGGGGACAAGCCGGCAGACAAACTGGACGCGAAGTCGGCCGAGGCCAGGCCAGCAGAGTCAAAAACCGCCGACCCGAAAACCGCCAACGCCTCGTCCGCAGACCTGAAGCCGGTCGACCCGAAGCCCACCGACCCAAAGGCAGAGTCCGCCGTCCGCAACGTAGACAAACCGCCCCGCGGTCGCGAGCCGGCGTCCGACGCCGTATCGCCCGCGACGAACACCGCGGCCCCCACCGAAAACGAACCCGGCGTAGCCGACGCGGTACAAACGCGCGTCGCCGACGCGGGCCATTGATTGCCCCGGTGCGCCACCCGAGCGCGTCGATCCGAACCTGCCGTAGCCCAATATGAACGCTCCCACTCCCACTGGTTTCCGCTGCGGCATGGTCGCGATCGTCGGTCGCCCTAACGTTGGCAAATCCACGCTGATGAACGCGCTGGTCGGCCAGAAAGTCAGCATTACGTCGCGCAAGGCGCAGACTACGCGCCATCGCATCACCGGCATTCATACGCTCGAAGACGTCCAGTACATTTTCGTCGACACGCCCGGTTTTCAGACCAAGCACAGCGGCGCGCTGAACCGTTCGCTGAACCGCGCGGTGACGTCTACGCTGACTTCCGTCGATGCGATTCTGTTCGTGATCGAAGCCGGCCGTTTCGGCCCGGACGACCAGAAAGTGCTCGACCTGATTCCGCCTTCCGTACCCACGTTGCTGATTGCAAACAAGCTCGATCGTGTGTCGGATAAAGACTCGCTGTTTCCGTTCATGCAGCAGGTGAGCGCGCTGCGCCAGTTCAGCGAGATCGTGCCGCTGTCGGCCAAGAACCCGGACGACATCAAGCGCCTGATGGCCACCGTCAAGCCGTATCTGCCGGAAGGCGCACCGATTTACGGCGAAGACGATCTCACCGATCGCAGCGAGCGCTTTCTCGCGGCCGAGATTCTGCGCGAGAAAGTTTTCCGTTGGACCGGCGACGAACTGCCGTACACGAGCACCGTGCTAATCGACAAGTTTGAAACCGAAGGACGCCTGCGCCGCATCTTCGCGACGATCCTCGTCGAGCGCGACACGCACAAGGCCATGATCATCGGCCAGAAGGGTGCAAAGCTGAAGCAGATCAGCACCGAGGCGCGCCTCGACATGGAGAAGCTGTTCGACGGACCCATCTATCTGGAAACCTTCATCAAGGTGAAGAGCGGTTGGGCCGACAACGAAGCAGGACTTCGTGCGTATGGGTACGAATGACGCGTGGGTCACGCTGAATTCCGACACGGATCCGGACGACTCGGAGCCGGCTGCGCCGTCACGCGAGCCGTCAAAACCGGCTCGCGCCAGCCGCAAATCTTCCACTAAAAGCACCTCCGACACCGGCCCCGATGACGCGCCTCGCAAGGCGCCGGCTCGCCGGTCCTCGCGCAGTTCCGCATCGGCTTCTGAATACCGGATCGCCGAGCAGCCCGCCTTCGTTCTGCATAGTTATCCGTATCGTGAGACCAGTCTGATCATCGACGTGCTGTCGCGCGATCACGGTCGCCTCGCGCTCGTCGCCAAGGGCGCGAAGCGTCCGCACTCCGCGTTGCGCGGCGTGCTGCAGACGTTCCAGCCACTCGCGCTGTCGTGGTCCGGCAGAGGCGAGGTACGTACGCTGACCGGCGCCGAGTGGGTGGGCGGCATGCTGCCTTTGACAGGCGACGCGCTGCTGTGCGGCTTCTACGTGAACGAACTCCTCGTGAAGTTTTGCGCGCGCGAAGATCCGCATCCGCAACTGTTCCATCACTATGTCGTCACCATGACGCGTCTCGCGCACGACGAGCCACCGGTCCAGGTGCTGCGTTCGTTCGAGCGCGTGTTGCTGCGCGAAACAGGTTACGCGATGGCGCTCGATCGCACGGTCGCGCGCAAAGCGGTGGAAGCCGGCAGCCGTTATGTGTTCGATCCGGAGCGCGGCGTGCGCGAAGCATCCGACGATCTGCCGTCGCAGTGGCCGGTGATTGCAGGTCAAACCTTGCTCGATATGGAAAAGGACGATTACCATCGGGCGCAGACCGTGGCGCAAAGCAAAACGCTGATGCGCTTTCTGCTCAACACTTATCTTGGCGGCACGCCGCTCGCGACGCGCCAGATCCTGATCGACTTGCAGAACTTATGAGCTTCTTTCTAACGTCGCCGAATGTGATTGATCTCGGCGTGAACATCGACCACGTCGCCACGCTGCGCAACGCGCGCGGCACTTCGTACCCTGACCCGATCCGCGCCGCGCTGATGGCCGAGGAAGCCGGTGCCGACGTCATCACGTTGCATCTGCGCGAAGATCGCCGCCATATCGTCGACGCAGATGTGCGCGCGCTGCGCCCGCTGCTCAAGACGCGGATGAACCTCGAATGCGCGGTCACGCAGGAGATGCTCGACATCGCCTGCGAAGTCAAACCGCATGACGTTTGCCTCGTGCCGGAAAAGCGCCAGGAATTAACGACAGAAGGCGGTCTGGACGTCGCCGGTCAGTTCGAGGCCGTGCGCGCCGCGTGCAGGCAACTGGCCGACGCGAACTCACGCGTGTCGCTCTTCATCGATCCGGACGAGACGCAGATCCGTGCAGCACACGAAGCCGGCGCACCGGTAATCGAACTGCACACCGGACGTTATGCCGAGGCGCACGATCCAGCCGAACAACAACGCGAATTCGAGCGCGTGGTTCGCGCGGTCGAATTCGGCGCGACGCTCGGTATCAAGGTGAACGCAGGCCATGGCCTGCACTACACGAACGTCCAGCAGATCGCGGCGATCGACGGCATCGTCGAGCTGAATATCGGTCACGCGATCGTCGCCCATGCGATTTTCGCGGGCTGGGACAACGCGGTGCGCGAGATGAAGGCGATCATGGTCGCCGCCCGTCTCGGCGCACTTGCGTAACGCGTAAGGGCCGGCCCCTATGGCGATCTACGGTATCGGTACAGACATCGTTCAGGTGAGTCGCGTGGCCGCGGTCATGACCCGCACCAACGGCCGCTTTGCCGAGAAGGTACTCGGCCCGGACGAACTGCGTGTCTACCACGCGCGCAACGCCCGTTCTGCCGCGCGCGGGCTCGCATTCCTCGCCACGAGATTCTCGGCGAAGGAGGCGTTTTCGAAGGCGATCGGTCTCGGCATGCACTGGCCCATGACATGGCGCGCGTTGCAAACGCTCAATAAGCCGAGCGGCGAACCGATGGTGGTCGCCTCCGGGGAGTTAGCCGAATGGCTCGAGGCGCGCGGCATCACGGCGCGCGTCACGATCACCGACGAGCGCGATTACGCCGTGTCGTTCGTGATTGCCGAAAGTGCGCAAGCGCAAGAGGCGAACGGCTCCGACTCTTAAGCTGCGGCTAACCAGAAATAATTGTGAACGCGGCCCCGCGCGGTCGCGTCTCTCCTTGCTTCACGCAATCTTCAAGCGGAAATCAATGAAAACCAATCCCGGACCGGTGATGCTCGACGCCGTCGGCAAGACGCTGAACGACGACGACAAGCGCCGTCTCGCCCATCCGATGACCGGTGGCGTGATTCTGTTCGCGCGCCACTACGAGAGCCGGGCGCAACTGATTGCGCTGACCGACTCGATTCGCGCGATTCGCGAGGACTTGCTGATCGCGGTCGATCACGAAGGCGGACGTGTGCAGCGCTTTCGAACCGACGGGTTCACCGTGCTTCCCGCAATGGGCAAGCTCGGCGCGCTGTGGGACAGCGACGTTATGCAGGCCACCAAGGTCACGACCGCAGTTGGCTATATCCTCGCTTCGGAGTTGCGCGCCTGCGGCATCGACATGAGCTTTACGCCGGTGCTCGATCTGAACTACGGCCAGTCGCAGGTAATCGGCGATCGCGCGTTTCATAGCGATCCGCGCGTCGTGGCGATGCTGGCGAAAAACCTCAACCACGGTCTTGCGCTCGCCGGCATGAGCAACTGCGGCAAACACTTTCCGGGGCACGGTTTCGCGCACGCGGATTCGCACGTCGCGATGCCCGTCGACGAACGCTCGCTCGACGAGATTCTGCGCGACGACGTGGCGCCGTATGACTGGCTTGGGCTGTCGCTCGGCTCGGTGATTCCGGCGCACGTCGTCTATCCGCAAGTGGACTCCAAGCCGGCGGGTTTTTCACGCATCTGGCTGCAGGACATCTTGCGCGGCAAGCTGCGCTTCGAAGGCGCCATTTTTAGCGACGACCTCTCAATGGAAGCCGCGCGTCAGGGCGGCACGCTCACCGAAGGCGCGACTGCCGCGCTGCAGGCCGGTTGCGACATGGTGCTGATCTGCAATCAGCCGGAAAAGGCCGAACAGGTGCTCGACGAATTGCGCTTTACGCCATCGAAGGAATCGCAGCAGCGGCTCAAGCGCATGCGCCCGCGCGACAAGGCTCTCAAATGGAGCAAGCTGGTGGCGGAGCCGCGATATCTGCAAGCCCAGGCTTTGCTGCGCAGCGTGTTCGCCTGAGCGACGCGCGAAGACAGTAGATAAACCAAAACGGCGCCTCGCTTGAGGCGCCGTTGTTCATTGGTCAACTGCGAGCGTGCATGTGATGTGCGCCGCCCCGATCCGCTTTGCGAGTGGTTCGACTTGCAAAGCGAAGCGGGCGGTCAGTTCAGCCGCATCCGTTGCAGTTTGTTGTACAGCGTCTTCGGGCTGATGCCCAGCAGCGACGCCGCCCGATGGCGTGTACCGCCTACCGCGTCGAGCGTCGCGCGAATCAGCATTTCTTCCACATCGGCGAGCGGGGTGCCGACCGTGACCTGAACGCGGCTGCCATTCAGATCGCGACCGTTGACAGAGCCCGCTTCGTCGGCGCGCAACGACTCCAGCACGTCGCCCGACGCGTGGTACGCGCGCCGCACGCGGTCCTGCAACTCGCGCACGTTGCCCGGCCATTCGTATGTCAGGCATTCGCGCAGGAAGTTGGGCCCGATCTGTTTGGCGACGTCGGATACGCCGCGGGCGGCGGCGTCGTGATTCAGGTCGTCGACAATCGCCTGCGCGATCAGCGCAGGATCTTCGTCGCGCTCGCGCAACGGCGGCAGCGTCACCGCTGCGGCTTCGAGACGCAGCGCGAGGTCCTCATGGAGGCTGCCGTCCGCGACCGCCGCGCGCGGCGGCTTGCGCGTCGACGCGATCAACCGGAAATCGGTCACGACCTGACTCGTGCCGCCGACCCGCATGAAGGTCTGCGAGTCCAGCGCTCGGAGCAGTGCTTCCTGCTGCGCGCGCGGCAACTCCGCGATCTCGTCGATGAAAAGCGTCCCGCCACTCGCCTGCTCGAAGAGGCCAGGCTCGCGCTGATCGGCGCCGCTGAACGCGCCGCGTTCGTGGCCGAACAGCACGCTGTCCAGCGAACGCAGTTGCGAACTTGCCGCGCTGCGGCAATCGAGCGTGACGAACGGGCCTTTGCGGCGCCGGCTCATATCGTGCATCGTCTGTGCGGCCACCTGCTTGCCGGTACCGGCTTCGCCTGAAATCAGGACGGCCGCTTCGGTCGGCGCGATATGTTCGATCGTGTCGTACACGTGCTGCATCGCGGCGCTGCGGCCCAGCACCGAGCCGAAGCGCCCAAGCTGGCGCAACGATGCGCGCAGCGTCTGCACTTCTTCAGTCAACTCATACGGACGCGGAATTCTCGCCAGCAGACTGCGCAGGCGCGGAATGTTGACTGGCTTCAGCAGATAGTCCCAGATGCCATGCCGCAAGCCTTCGATTGCGCTTTCCACGGTCGCATTGCCGGTCATGACGATCACCGGCAGCGCGCCGCCTGGCGGATGCGCGGGCAGATGCTGCAATAAATCGAGCCCGCTGCCGTCCGGGAGATTCAGGTCGACCAGAACAACGTCGGGGATGAAGCGCGTCAGCGCGGCGCGCGCTTCGGCGATGGTCGTCGCGGTGTCGACGGAAAAACCATCCGCGGCAAGAATCGCGGATAGGCCCGACAGGCTATTGGGGTCGTCTTCAACAATCAGAGCGTGTGGCATGGCGAGCGCAACTTTATAAATGGATGAAATAGCCGCTTTTTCTGCGCCTGAACCGCAGCGCGGCGAAGCGGGCACGATGGCTGGCCGGTACTGTCGGTCGGATGCGTCGCCACGCAAGTCAGCATCAGCCGGGCGGCGCGCAAGCGGCCTCCCGGTCGGCATGACCGCGGTACCCGGCATTCATGACGCCGGGCGAAGCGGGCGGCGAGTCGACTCACGTAGTTCTGGTCCTTTTCTGTATCTGAGCGGGCGATTCGCCGCGCGCTGGTTAGCGCTGCGGCCCGCCTGGTTCTATTCGCCGGCATCCTGCGGTCACGATGCGACGCTGCAAGGGCGCCGACGCTTACTTCGCGTCTGCTGTTTCTGCTGTCAGATATCCCGATTGCTGTCGAAGAAGCGGCGTACTTCGCGCTCCGCGTCCTCGCGCGTTTTGCCATAGCGTTCCTGAATCAGGCCCGCGAGACGGTCCGCGCGACCTTCGGCCTTGGTGAGTTCGTCGTCGGTCAGTTCGCCCCACGCAGCCTTTGCCTTGCCGACCAGTTGCTTCCACTTGCCTTCTGCGATGTCGTTATTCATCTCGCATCTCCGGAGTCGAGAGGTATTGGGTATGGGGTCTCTAGCATGAGCTATGCCAACGCGCTTTGACTTGGCATATCAAGGGCTTACATTGGCCCACACGGCAACATCGAACGCTGCAACCGGAAATTTGGACAAAATTGCCGGTAAAGTTTTCCTCAACGATACTCGGCGGCACAAAAAAGAAAAAGCGCCCAATTGGGCGCTTTTCATTTTTGCCAGCGCGTTGTGTCGCGCTGGCGGGGCAGCTTGCCGGCGGTTATGCGCGGCTACGATACTCGTGCGTACGCGTGTCGATTTCGATCTTGTCGCCGATGTTGCAGAACAGCGGCACTTGCAGTTCGAAACCGGTGTTCAGCTTGGCATTCTTCAGCACCTTGCCCGACGACGTGTCACCCTTGACAGCCGGTTCCGTGTAGATGATTTCGCGGACCAGCGTGGTCGGCAGTTCGACCGAGATGGCTTTCTCGTTGTAGAACACGACTTCGCAAGTCATGCCGTCTTCGAGGTAGTTCATCGCGTCGCCCATCATTTCGGCTTCGACTTCATACTGGTTGTAGTCGGCGTCCATGAACACGTACATCGGGTCGGCGAAGTACGAGTACGTCACTTCCTTGCGCTCGAGCACGACGACGTCGAACTTGTCATCTGCCTTGTACACGCTTTCCATGCCTGCGCCGGTCAGCAGGTTCTTGAACTTCATCTTGACGACGGCGGAGTTGCGGCCCGATTTGTTGTATTCGGCCTTTTGCACGACCATTGCGTCTGCGCCGATCATCACGACGTTGCCGGTGCGGAGTTCCTGTGCGGTCTTCATAAAACTGTCCTGTACGAAATAAGTAGCTTCAACTTGTGCTCAACGGCATACGGCGCAAGCGGCTTCGACGTTTCCTGCGCTTTGCGCCGCGCCGCGATGAGACGGCCCGGCGAGAAGCGGTGCATGAAGCGCGGTTGACTTGCTGCGAGGGTTCCAGTGGCGTAGCCGATGCGACGCGTTCCGCAATTCCCGCAAATCCGTTACCTGCTTTTTACCCGATGCGGGCGTGTACACGAGTGGCGCCGGTCTGCAGCGTATTTCCTGAAGTGCGCTTTACTCCGCCGTTTCTCCACCGATTACATGCGGCTTGCGTGAAGCATCGCATTTGCATCTTTCGATGCCGGGGGAACCGGCTAAAAGTCGGAGACTAAAAACCAACTGAAGCCAACCGAGGCCAACTGAATCCAGGATTTTTGCTGCGATCGGGCCGCGCTTGCGTCGTCGGCCGTTGGATAACCGCTTATTTTAACTGACTTTTTGTGAACAAGGCCAGATTTCCAGCGAGGTCGCCGACGCGCGCGAGTTCGCCGGCCCATTCGACCGCGCGTCGCTGCAGCGCCGGGTAGTGGTCGCGCAGCGCTGCCCAGTCCGGCTCGCCGGCGCCATTCCAGGCGTGCCAGAAGCGCGCGAGCGCGGCGCGGGCATCGACGGGAAGCGTGCGGCCGTAGTGTTCAAGCGCGGCGTCGAGCTTCGGCAGATGCGCGTCGTCCGCTTGCGGGTAAATGTGCCAGACGAAGGGCCTGGCGGCCCACTGCGCGCGCACAAACGAATCTTCGCCCCGCACGAAATTGATGTCGCTTGCCCACAGCAGCGCGTCGTAGCCGGATTGTTCGGTGAACGCGAGGCCATGTGCGCTCAATCCGCCGCGCTCCGCATGGCTGCCGGCGGTGAACGCCGGCATTCCGAAAAAGCGCGCGACCGCGCCGGAGATGCGGCCCTCGGGCACAAGCAGCACTACAGGTTCGACACTGTCGCGCCATTGCTCGAGCAGGTTGTCGACTGCCGGATTCTCGTAGGCGAAGAGCGAGACGACAGTTGCCCCGACAGGCGGCGCGCGTCCCACGGCTCGCAGCCACCACGCTTCTCGTGCGGCAGGCGACGCCTCGAACGCCGCGCGTGCGGCATCCAGATTCCGCTCCTTCAACACGCCGCCGGTGCCCGGCCCGAGACCGGGAAAGAAGAACGTCTTGACGAGCGGATAGCGCGGATGCGGCGACGGTCGCAGGTGAAAGTCCGCGACCCAGTCCTCGGCGCTCAGATATTCGAGGTTGATCCACACAGGCGGGCGCTTGCGCTGCGCCATCGCAGCCACGTAAATGGGCGGCAGTTCGCAGGCGAACGCCTCGATCACCACGTCGGCCACTTCGAGCGTGGCGCCAGCATGCGTCGGCGCGTGCCAGTGTTCGACGACGATCCCGTCGATGGCCTGCCGTGCACGATCGAGCGCGAGCGACGGACACAGGTTCTGGAACGCATGCAGATCGTCGACGAAGACTCGCACTTGCCACCCGTGCTCGCTCGCAAGCTGACGCGCGAGGCGCCAGCACACGCCGATATCGCCGAAATTGTCGATCACCGCGCAGAAAATATCGCACGCGATCGCCGCGGACGGTTCGCGAGGCGCAGCGGCGCTTGGATCGGCAGCTGCGTCGGCAACTGCGTCGGCGGTTGGGTCGGCGGTTGGGTCGGACGGCGGCGCGGTGGAGGGCATCGGCGGGCTCGGGCGGACGCGGAATGTTCTAAACTGGCGATTCTAAAGCACCCGTTCGATCTCCTCGCGCCGGACTTCTTTGAGCGCGAAACCGATGTGGCCACACGAGGCCAGACGGGGCGACCGCCCGCGAGACAGTTCCATCAGCCGATCCTGCATGACCGAACCCGAAGCAAACATCGCTTTCGAGCCGAAAAAAGTGCTCGCCCAGTTGCCGCATCTGCCTGGCGTCTACCGCTATTACGACACGCACGGCGCGGTGCTGTACGTCGGCAAGGCGCGCGATCTCAAGAAGCGCGTTTCGAGCTATTTCACGAAGACGCAGCTGTCGCCGCGCATCGCGATGATGGTGACGCGCATTGCGCGCATCGAGACGACCGTGACGCGCTCCGAGGCAGAAGCGCTGTTGCTGGAAAACAATCTGATCAAGGCGCTCGCGCCGCGTTACAACATTCTGTTTCGGGACGACAAGTCGTACCCGTACCTGAAACTGACCGGCCACAAATTTCCGCGCATGGCCTATTACCGCGGCTCGGTGGATCGCAAGAACCAGTACTTTGGTCCGTTTCCGAGCGCGTGGGCGGTGCGCGAGAGCATTCAGATCCTGCAGCGCGTATTCCAGTTGCGCACGTGCGAAGACTCCGTGTTCAACAACCGCACGAGGCCGTGCCTGCTACATCAGATCGGCCGTTGCACGGCGCCTTGCGTTGGCAACATCGGCGAAGAGGACTACGCACGCGACGTCGCGAATGCGTCGCGCTTTCTGCTCGGCCGCCAGGGCGAAGTGATGAAGGAACTCGAGCAGAAGATGCATGCGTTCGCGAGCGAGCTGAAGTTCGAGCAGGCGGCAGCCGTGCGCAATCAGATGAGTTCGCTGTCGACGGTGCTGCATCAGCAGGCCATTGAAGTCGGTAGCGATAGCGATGTCGATATTCTCGCGGTGGTCGCTCTGGGCGGGCGCGTCTGCGTGAATCTCGCGATGGTGCGCGGCGGCCGGCACCTCGGCGACAAGGCGTATTTCCCCGCGCACGTTGAAAGTGCGTTGACGGCGGAAGAGGGTGGTCTCGAAGAGGACGGCGACGACGACGTGTTGGTCGACGTCGCGTCGGATGCAGGTTCGGTTTCTGCGGAAAACGCGCTCGGCGATATATGCGGCGACAAACTATCGTCGGACACCGCGGACGCGCTTGCAATCGCACAAGAACTGCCGCCGGAAGATGACGACGACCTCGCGGACGACGCAAGTGACGCTGGCGACGCAGCCGCGCTCGATGCCAATCCCGATTCCAGTTCTGAACCAGCGAAACCGCGCAAGAGCAGCGCGTCGGGTAGCATCGAATCGGAAGTGCTCGAGGCGTTCATCGCGCAGCATTATCTCGGCAATCGCGTGCCGCCCGTGCTGGTGGTCAGCCACGCGCCTGCCACGCGAGAACTCGTCGACGTGCTGATCGAGCAGGCCGGCCACAAGGTCACCGTGCTGCGTCAGCCGCAAGGGCAACGACGCGCGTGGCTCGCGATGGCCGAGCAGAACGCGCGGCTCGCGCTCGCACGACTGTTATCCGAGCAAGGCTCGCAACAGGCACGCACCCGCGCGCTTACCGACACGCTCGGCATGGAGTGCGACGACCTCGCGCACGTGCGCATTGAATGTTTCGACATCAGCCACACCATGGGCGAGGCGACGCAGGCGTCGTGCGTCGTGTATCACCATCACAAGATGCAGTCATCGGAATATCGCCGCTACAACATTACCGGCATCACGCCCGGCGACGACTACGCGGCGATGCGCCAGGTGCTCACGCGCCGCTACGAGAAAATGGTCGCGCAGGCTGCCGCGAATGCCGCGGATGAGGCCGTCGATCTGCAAAGCGATGCGGCGGTAGACCCGTCGCTCACGCCCGAGGCCGCTGAACCGGTCGCGTCGGGAGGTATCTTGCCGACCATCGTGTTAATCGACGGCGGCAAGGGTCAAGTGGAAATCGCGCGGCAGGTATTCACCGAGCTTGGGCTCGATACGGGCATGCTGGTCGGCGTCGCGAAAGGCGAGGGGCGCAAGGTCGGCCTCGAAACCCTGATTTTCGCCGACGGCCGCACGCCGCTCGAACTCGGCAAGGAAAGTGCGGCGTTGATGCTGGTCGCGCAGATCCGCGACGAGGCGCACCGTTTTGCGATCACCGGCATGCGCGCAAAACGCGGCAAGACGCGTCAGACGTCGCGGCTCGAGGAACTCGAAGGCGTGGGGGCGAAACGGCGTCAGCGGCTGCTGGCGCGCTTCGGCGGACTGCGCGGCGTGGTCGCGGCGAGCGTCGAAGATCTTGCGAGCGTCGAAGGAATTTCCCAAGCGCTCGCCGAGCAGATCTATCGGCAATTGCACTGAATCGCGGTGCGGGAGTCGCGCAAGCGGTGCGCGCGTCGCCCCCGGCGCCGCTTTGCTTGTGGCACGCACTGCGACACGGCACAATTGCATCTCTCCCGTCAGACGCTGCGCCTGCCCATGCCGTTCAATTTCCCGATTTTCCTGACCTGGCTGCGGATTGTTCTGATTCCGCTGGTCGTCGGCGTGTTTTATTTGCCCGACATGATGATGAGTCCCCCGCACCGTAATCTCGCGGCGGCAACGATCTTCGTGCTCGCTGCGCTGACCGACTGGTTTGACGGCTACCTGGCCCGCAAATGGAATCAGACGTCGGCGTTCGGCGCGTTTCTCGATCCGGTCGCGGACAAACTGATGGTGACCGCCGCCTTGCTGGTGCTCGTGCAACTCGCCCGAATCGACTCCGCGATTGCTCTCGTGATCGTTGGACGCGAGATCGCGATCTCGGCGCTGCGCGAGTGGATGGCGCAGATCGGCGCGTCGAAGAGCGTCGCCGTGAATTCGCTTGGTAAATTCAAGACCGTTTGCCAGATGGTGGCTATTCCGATGCTGCTGTTCAACGGTCCGTTGTCCTTCGGCGGCGGCGTGACGATCGACACACGAACGTGGGGCTTGTGGCTCATCTATCTCGCGGCATTCCTGACGATCTGGTCCATGCTGTATTACATGAAGCTCGCATGGCCGCAAATTCGCGAGCGCAGCGGGGCTGCCTGAGCGCCGTGCGCGCTCGCATTGAACGCGATTCGCGGGAACGTCATGAGTGAAATCTGTTCAGTTAAAGAGATTGGCAAAAGGGGTTGACACGTTTCGGTCGTTTCTCCATAATCTCGTTTCTCCGATGCGCGCAGTTCGAAACGTCGGTTGCAGTAGAAGGAAGAAAGGCGCAGTAGGCCTTTTTAAGCAGCACAAAAGCAGCAATACGCGGGAGTAGCTCAGTTGGTAGAGCGCAACCTTGCCAAGGTTGAGGTCGCGAGTTCGAGCCTCGTCTCCCGCTCCAGATTTTTGAAGCAGCGCGTTGGTCAGTAATGTAGTTGAGAAGTGCAAGGCGTTGCGAAGCAGTGCAATGCGGGAGTAGCTCAGTTGGTAGAGCGCAACCTTGCCAAGGTTGAGGTCGCGAGTTCGAGCCTCGTCTCCCGCTCCATACATCAGGGGAAGCAACGCTTCCCTTTTTGTTTGGTGGACTGATGGTTGTCCACGAGACAAATCAGCGAATCTGCAGCTAGATTCCAATCCGCTTGCGGCGCGATAGCAAAGCGGTTATGCAGCGGCCTGCAAAGCCGTTTAGGCCGGTTCGACTCCGGCTCGCGCCTCCAGTAGTTGAAGTGCCGAAAAGCCCCGCCTGCCGGGGCTTTTCGTTTTTCTAGCCCATGTTTTTGCGGTTTTCCATCTATGGAAATGTGCCGTCTAAAGTGGTACAAAGCCGTCTCTAACCACTCGATAAATACGCTAAACCACTCGCGTACAGGCTCATTGGCCGTTTGCGTGAGTTTTGCGGCGGGGCTATGTCCACTAAAAGAATGCGTCCGTCCGGGACGTGGGAATACATCATCCGGCGTAAAGGCGTTCTGCCAAAGCCACTTTCCCTGACGTTCGATACAGAGTCGGAGGGAGACGCATATGTCAGGCGCCTGGAGCAGATGCTCGACGCCGGCATACTCCCTGAAGACCTTGTCTCGCGCCGTGGCGATCTGGTGACTATCGAGGACGCAATCCGCTCGTACATGACCAAGGTGTCGCTGCCCGATTCGGACGCATCGTTGCTCAACGCCCTAATAGGTCGCTGGACAGGTCAGGCGCTGACAGGCGTCGACTATCTATGGGTGGAAAGTTGGGTCAAAAGCATGAAGCGCAAAGACGTGATGGCGCCGTCGACTATACGTCACTACGTCGGAGCACTGGCGCGATGTTTTGACTGGGTGGTGCGTTCAGGCACTCCGTCGCTAGCGACGAATCCGTTGCGCCTCCTGCCCAAACGCTACGCGACATACACCGACGAGGACTCTGCGGCCGTTCGTGCTCAGAACAAAGAGCCGAAGGAAGATGAGTATCGCGATCGTCGACTGTTCGCCACGGAAGAAATCTCGGTAAGGCGAATCCTCGATGGAGAGAAGCCTGAAAACCGTCAGCGCGGCCCCGATCTAAAATTCCGGCCGGCTATGATTTTTATGTTCGAGCTTGGCTTGGAATCGGCCATGCGCATGCGCGAGATGTACACGATCGATCTGAACCAGTTCGATGTAGCGCGCGCGACAGTGTTTCTGGACAAGACGAAGAACGGAAGCAAGCGGCAGGTGCCGCTTACGACCGTGGCGATTGCGGCTTTCGAACGGTATCGCAAGCTCGTGATGGCCCGAGATCCAGAAATGCAGGGGTTTGCTTTTGACGGGGGCCGGCTATTCCCTTGGTGGGATGGGTCGCGAGATAAGAAGGTGCTGGCCGGAATATCGGTGCGTCTATCGGGCCAGTTCGGGCGCATCTTTGATGCAGCCGGTTGCGGGGACGTCACTTTCCACGATTTGCGACATGAAGCTACGTCAAGGCTTTATGAAAAGACGAATCTATCCGATATACAGATTGCGAAGATCACCGGTCACAGCGACACGAAGGTGTTGATGCGGTACTCGAACTTGCGCGGGAGTGACCTCGCGGCCCGTCTTTGGTGATTTGGCAAAGCGCTAGCAGAGAGATCGGGCGCGCACTGTTTGATGGACGCCGAAAGAATACCATTGACAAAACTGGGTAATTTACGGCCGACGCGGCGCGCCGTGTACAATCGCCGGAAAGATTGAGGAGAGCCTTATGGCACTGCCCGAAATTGCCGGGTGGCTGATGGAGTCACTGCGGGTGACGTTCATTGCTGGTGGCCCCGTCGTTGGGGTGAACAAGAATTGGTGGCGCATTCTCACTGGTGCAGAACCGGAGACCGTCACGACGAGATCGGCTGTTGCGGAGCATTCCGAATCTGGGCCCTATGGTGAAGGGCGCTTGGAGATGAAAGTTACCTTCAATCGTGTCGATTGGATGTATACGCCTGTACCAGTGCCAGGCCCGACCGTGCCCGCTATTGGCGCCGCTGACGAAATGCTCCATGCGCTTGAAGGGCCCATTGCACAATGGCTAGCAGCCGCTGAGACACCATTCGTTCGGCTCGCGTATGGGCCAACTATGTTGCGGAAGGTTGACAATATCGTTGAAGCGAATAAGGTGGCTCAGGCGTATTTGCCGTTTCTGCAATTTGACGCAGCAGTGGCTCGCGACGTGTTCAACCAAATCAATTTTCCGATTCAATCCGCGGCTGTCGATGGATTGACGTTGAATCGAGTGAGCAAGGTGATGTCGGCCGTTGCCCAAGTGATCAACATCAATGTGGGCCAACCAGTTCCTAAGATCGAAACAACGACATATTCTCGGGTGGAACTCGATTTCAGTTCGCAAACGGACCGAAGCGAGCCGCTGTCCGTCGAAAATCAAACAGCGTTGCTGAGCGAGATGATAGGACAAGGTCGGGCGTTCCTAGAGAAGGGAGTTGCGGCATGATTCGCTTCGATGGTTCTACGGTTATGCGATTCGCGAACGAGACAGACGCACCACCGCAATGGATGGTGGTCTCGATGGGGGCGGATACGTCTGATGCGCTCAACTACGAAGCCTGTTCGCACGAAGCGGTCGACTATTGGCATCGCCTTCATACCCGTGGCATTGATGCAGGCGCAGCTTCAGCGCTGCATTGGCCGGCGGCAGCAGAGGAAGCATTCGTCGACGGTCCGCGTTGGGTGACGTCTGCAACTCCGACATGGAACCTGCACGTAATGTCCGAGGCGGGGTTCAAAGGTGTTCGTCAGACCGACGATGTAGAGCGCGCGAAGACTCTGGTCTACGCTTGGGAGCGTGGTGGCCACGGGAAGCTTGCGTCGCTGTACGTTGTGTTTTTCGTTGAACAAAGCTTCCGCAGTCGCAATCTTGCCCAAGTAAATCAGCTATTGGCCGATGCGTCGGTAGAGTATCTGACTGAGTGGTCAATGATCGCATTGCTTCGTTCTTCATTTTCTGCGAAAGCAGCTTTGCCTGCTTGGTCGCGCTTTCTTGCGAACGTCCGTCAGGCGCTGCTTCAGCGAGGCCAAGATCCCAATCGCCTCCTTCGCGGCTTAAGCAAATAATCTGGCATGGCTGTCATTCTGCATGACATCACGGGGCAAGTGCCCGACGATTTGGAGCTCGCACTAGTCATCGCTGGCAGGCCCATTACAGGCACGGCTGATCAGCGCCATGCGGGATTCATGGTCAAGGGACATGACGGTACTCTATGGCTCTTCGACCTCGCTTGGCATAACGCATATCGTCGTTCAGTCATTACCGATGAATACGTCTATCTGGTCGCGCAGTTTCTTGACCCCTATTCGGCGACTGCGATAGTCGGTTTTCTCGCGACCCTGTATGACGCAAACCAAGGGCGTCTCCCATACGGGATTAACTATGAAAACGGCGAATATTTTGACGACGCCGGTAACCGCCTGAAGACCGGGCTCGGCCAAGGTCTGACCTGCGCGACGTTCGTACTCGAGGCGTTGAGACGCTACGGTTTCGATCTCGTGGATCGATCGACTTGGCCTGTCGACGCGAATGCGCAGTGGCAAGGGGCGATTCTCATGAAACTAATCGAGACTCGGCCCACGTCGGTCGACGACTTCCTTGCTCAGTTTCAACATGTAGGTGCGGCTGCCCGGTTTCGACCTGAAGAGGCCGTAGGGGCCGCGCATTATTATGAAGACATGCCATTGGCATACGAGGCCGTCTCAATGGCGGCTGGTGAGACCGTTGCCGAGATGCAGCGACTCGGCAAAGACTGAAGTCCATTCCGGCTTGACACAAGTCGTTGCTTCGGACGGAACCTTGCCTCGCGCTGCCAGCTAACTGACAAATACTATTAGGCCCCGATCGGCGGTAATGCAGGAATGTAAGGTCGTCGCCCAGGGCGGCGCCGATCAGGGGTCTGTATCGCTTGGGCGATCGCTCGCGCCACGCGAGCATCTGTTTCAGGCTCATGTGCGCCTTGCAATCGTGCCAGAGATTGCTCTTGCGTTTTCTTTCGGAGGAACGCGACGACGTCGTCTTCCAAGAATACCCAAGCCCGGCCGATTTTGGCGCCGGGCAGCTCGCCCGTGCCGGCGAGTTTCATCGCCGTGTTGCGGTCGACCTTCAAAAACTCTGCGCACTCAATCAGATCGAACGTTCTCATATGTTCATGCTCCCAGCTTGCCGCGCGGCAGCCTGTTGAAACCCTGCCAAAATTTCCATTGTTCGGAAGTTAACCCGACTCACTGTCGGCGCTTGCCCCGCGATGCACCAGTGTTCATCCATTCTTCGACGCACGCTCATTGCGCGATAGCGCTCGATTCTTCCCGCATCGAGCTGGCCGTTGAGCGCGGTTTCGATTGCGGCCTGAGCCGTCGATAGCCCCATGATTATTCGCTTCTTCGGTAGGGCGCCTCGCTCCTTTAGCAGCGTGATAGCCTCGTCCTGCAAAGCAACTTGGTCACGCGCCCACTGACGCTGCCCGTTGACAATCACCGGTACGTAGCGGCCGGAATCAATCGGCATGCGGCTCATTGCAACCTCCTCCCTTTCCTGTCGCCGCTGGCCGCATGGCCCGGTCGAGCATCATCAGTCCTGTCTCAAGCTGCACGCCGGCGGCGTTGGCCCATGTGCGCGCTTCCTGTGCCGCTTTGTGTCGGCTATAACTGCCTACCTCGTCGCGCATGAGGTCGAGCAGTTCGATGTCGGCACCAAGTGCGATGACCTCGACCAGCTGACGGATCTCGACGCGGATAGCTTCGATCCGCGCGAGGTTGGCCAGTCGGGAATCCGACTGGCCTTCGTTTATCTGAATTGGTTTGCGCCGCGCAAGCGGCGCTTCGTTCTTCTGGATTGCTTTTGCGGGCACATGCCCGCCGCTGTTGACGCCGTCATTCGATGCGTGCGCCGGGACGGCGCCAGCGAGCGAAAGCCTTGGGCGCTTGTCCGCGTGTTCCCGCTTTCGCGGCAGCGGACGTGGGGCAGAAATGGCCGGGCGAACCGTCATTTAGCTGCCTCCTTCGCCATGTC
>Ga0256884_1000067_pt1 | contig 23486 bp, 15 predicted proteins | sample MC6MC0492MT_FD_186341 | JGI IMG/M metagenome (GOLD analysis project Ga0256884, IMG submission 186341) | Metatranscriptome of enriched soil aggregate microbial communities from Iowa State University, Ames, United States - MC6-MC0492-MT... | ecosystem: Environmental > Terrestrial > Soil >... | reverse complement strand
CGGCGCCGCAGTATCGAGCGCGATCTGCCTTTCGTGTTCGACATGATGACCCTGTGCGTGGAGGCCGGTTTAAGTGTGCAAGGCGCATTACAAACTGCCGCGCAGAGCGGACCGCCCGGCGCCTTGCGAGACGCCTTGGCCGATGCCCTGGCCGAGATGCGCGCGGGGGTGGCGCGCACCGCCGCGATCAAGGCGTTGGCGGAACGCAGTAACAGCCCGCTTGCCCGGACATGGGCTGCGGCCCTGGCGCAGGCGGAAGCATTGGGCATCAGCCTGGGGCCGGTGCTGCGTGCCCAGGCCGCGCAATGCCGCAGCGACCGGCACCTGCGCGCCGAGCAACTGGCCATGCAGGCGCCTGTGAAAATGCTGTTGCCGTTGATCGGATGCATCTTTCCATGCACTTTCATCGTGCTGGCGTTTCCGATTGCCATCCAACTGCTTCAAAGTGTGCAATGAGCCGTCATCCCCCACTGAGCAGGGACCGGCTGCGGTTGCTGCGCGTAGACAGCTGGGTGGGGCGGATGCGAGGGCTGCTGGGAAGAAGGCCGCCCGGTGGGCGGTCCGGCATCCTGTTGATGCCGTGCGCGGCAGTGCACACCTTTGGTATGCGTTACCCCATCGACGTAGCGTTTGTATCGCGCGAGTTCAGAGTGATGCGGGTGTGCAGGGCGCTGGCGCCCTGCCGCATCGCCTTATGCCTGGGCGCTATTGCCGTTGTCGAGCTGCGAGCTGGCGTTATTGATGCCGAACACCGAGGTATAGGCCGGATAGAAGCTGCAATACAACACGCCACCGGCCGCGATGTTGAACGGGATCTGCAACGTGCCGGCGAATTGAGGCGACAGCCCCATCGACACCAGTAAACCCGCGCACAAATCGATGAACAGGAATATCAAGGCCCAGGTGGCGCCATAGACCAGGAACGGCCACTTGTTGCGCCAGCAGGCGATGCCAGAAAAGAACAGGGCCTGTACCAAGCGCAGGCCATGCCAGGCAACCAACACCGGGGCATGCCAGAACAGCGCCGCAATGATCACATAGATGATCGCGAAGATGGTCAGCGGCACCCGCATGGCCAGCAGGACGGGTTCCAATGTGCGCTCAACCGAGGCGATGCGGAACGCTTCGGCCATGGAGTCCATGAACGGCAGGAACGTCAGCAGGCCAGTCACCATGCTCAGCCCCGCGTACAACAGACCCATCAGAAAGAGTTTGCGGAATACGCCCGGCTGCTTGAGGGGCTTGCCCCACATCGATGGAAGCATGACGCGGTCGGCGTCCACGTGCTTGCACGCCGATAGCGTCATGAGGGTGATGATGGGCATGAGCGCCACGACCAGAATCGGTCCCACCGGCGGTGTCGCGCTGGCGAAGACCAACAAAAGGCTGATGAACATGGCCAGAGGTTGTTTGCGGAACAGACGGAAGCCGTCTCGAACCCATTGCCAGCCGGATGTCGCGGGTAGGAATGCTGCTTGCATGGCTCTCTAAAGGGTGTGATCTCTCAAAATTGGACGCGCTAGCCCCATTATGGGGGGCGTAACGGTTACGGCAATATTGGCAAGCCGGGGCGGTGGCGTGCTTGCAACACTCTTTCGAAGTGACGCGGGTCGTGCGGCTTCAGAGTTTGCGCCGGCCGGGGCAGGAAAAAGTCGTACAGGCGGGACACCCAGAAGCGCAGGGCGGCAGCGCGCAGCATCAACGGCCAGACTTCGCGTTCCGCATCGGTAAACGGGCGAACGCTGGCGTAGGCGGCGAGCCAGGATTGCACCAGTTCCGGGATGAACTCCCCCGTGTCGCGATCGATGCACCAGTCATTGACGCTGACTGCCACGTCGAACAGCCAGGTGTCGCATCCCGCGAAATAGAAGTCGATGATGCCGCCCATGAGCGGGTCTTCGAAGGTGCCGGCGAACAGCACGTTGTCACGGAAAAGGTCGCAGTGCGCCGGGCCGGTCTGTAGCGCTTGCCAGGCGGGCGTTTCGACGGCGGCCTGCTGAGCGGCCAGCTCGGCGCTCAGCAACTGGGCTTGCGCGGGCTCCAGGAACGGCATGACCTTGGGCGCCGTGTTCACCCACCAGGACAGACCACGCAGATTGGGCTGGTGAATCGGGAAGTCCTGGGCGGCCAGATGGGCGCGTGCCAGCGTGGCGCCAGCCAGGGCGCAGTGCGCGGCTCCGGGGGCGGGTTCATAGCCGCCGGGCAGGCGCGAAACAATGGCGCAGGGCTTGCCATGCAGCGTGGTCAGCCGGGTGCCGTCGCGCAGGGTCTGGGGCTGCGGCACCGGGATGCCGCGCTCTGCCAGGTGATACATCAATTCGATGTAGAAGGGCAGTTGGGCGTGCGTCAACACTTCGAACAGCGTCAGGACGTATTCGCCCCGCGTGGTGTAGAGGAAGTAGTTGGTGTTCTCGATACCCGCCGTAATCCCTCGAAGCGAGACAAACTCGCCCAGGTCGAATTGCGCCAGAAGGGCGCGCGCGTCGTCGTCGGATACGGGAGTGAATACGGCCATTGATATGCAAAGGTGATGGGTTAACGGACGCTCGGACATGCCAGTGCGGCGGCGGCGGCGCAATTTTAGACCACATAGCGGGTGGGGTTGCGCAGAGCCCGAAGGCCCGGGTGCGCACGCACGCCGGACATAATGCCGCTAAGCCCGTAAAATACCGCATCCCCTTGTTTTGTAGAGTGATTCTTGGACTCCCCCGACTGGCGGCTGTGCGTCGCCCCGATGATTGACGTGACCGACCGCCATTGCCGCTATTTCCACCGGCTGCTGGCGCCCCGCGCACGCTTGTATACAGAAATGATCACGACGGGCGCGCTGCTGCACGGCAATGTCCCGCGTCATCTGGATTTCGACGAAGCCGAGCATCCGGTGGCGTTGCAGTTGGGCGGCAGCGAGCCTGACGCCTTGGCGCAAGCAGCCAAGCTGGGCCGCCAATGGGGCTATGACGAAATCAACCTGAATTGCGGCTGCCCGTCGGAACGCGTGCAGAAGGGCGCGTTCGGCGCTTGCCTGATGGCGGAGCCGGCACTGGTGGCCGATTGCATGAAAGCCATGCAGGACGCCGTCGATATCCCCGTCACCGTCAAGCATCGCCTGGGCTTGGATTACGAAGAATCTTACGCATTCGTCCGAGACTTCGTCGGCAAAATCTACGACACGGGATGCCGGATTTTCATTGCCCACGCCCGCAACGCGGTGCTCAAGGGCCTGTCACCCAAGGACAACCGCGAAATTCCGCCGTTGCGCTATGACGTGGTCAAGCAGCTGAAGCAAGACTTCCCCGACTGCACGTTCGTGCTGAATGGCGGGTTGGCTGATGCGGAGCAATCCGTCCAGGCTGCGGACGAGTTTGATGGCGTGATGCTGGGCCGCGCGGCCTGGCACACCCCGCGCGTGCTGTCGGAAGTGTCGTTGCGGCTGTGGCCGTCGGTGCGCCTGCCCAGCGATGCGCAGGTCGTCGACGCCATGACCGAATACGCCGCCCGGCAAGTCGCCAAGGGCGTGCCGCTGCGCGTGATGACACGGCCGATGCTGGGGCTGGTGAATGGTCAGTCGGGTGCACGCCGCTGGCGCCGTATGTTGTCGGACCCGGCGCTGCTGGCCGCCAACAACCCTGACCTGATCTACGACGCCTGGCGCAGCCAGCGGCAGGCGCCAGAAATGCGCGGCGCCGCATTTCAAGCGGCGCCGGCGGGGGTGTAGCAAGCAGGGGGGCAGCAAGCAGTGGGTGGGTAATTGCCAGCCGTTGCAGCGAGAAGACTGCGGAGGACCGCAGTCTGCCCCCAATGGCACTTATGACTTGGCCGGTTCGGCGGTTTCCGCGGGCCAGTCGCGGATATACGCCTTCAGCATGTTGTTTTCGAACTGCTGGGCGGCAACGATGGCCTGAGCCATGTCATAGAATGAAATCACGCCCATCAGCGTCGGGCCATCCATGACCGGGATGTAGCGCGCGTGCTTTTCCAGCATCAGGCGCTGCACTTCGTCGGCGCTGGTGTTGGGCGACACGCTGACCGGGGCGTCATCCATGATCGAGCGGATGGTGGTTTCACCGGCGCCGCCATGGGCATGCATATGACGGATGATTTCGCGGAACGTCAGCATGCCGGTCAGCGTGCCGAATTCCATGATCACCAGCGAGCCTATGTCCTGCTCGCTCATGGTTTGCACGGCCTGGGACACAGGCATGTCGGGCGACGCCGTATAGAGCGTATCGCCCTTGACGCGCAAAATCTCGCTGACCTTCAACATCGGTTCCTCCTGGGCGGACTACGCCCGAATGCATTGCTATTTCTTATTCGCTTCCAATTGCAGCAAGGGAGCGATTCCATTTTCGGTATTCTGCGCTTCTCCGCACAGTTCTTCCAGCGTGGGCGTATTTTGCTGGGAAATTACGGCTGAAGCGACTCGCAATATCTCCGGGTCGTCGCGGACCCTGGGCTGATTGCGGTCAAGCAGGAAATTGTCCACCACGGGCGCCATCGACGTTTCGCGCGCGTCGCAGGTCAGCACCCAGTTGTCGTCGGGGGTGCGCGTGGCCAGGCCCATGGCGTTCAGCTTTTCCAGCACCTCGTTCAGCTCATCCTGGTGCAGGTGCAGCTCAGACGCCAGCACATTGGCCGGCATGCCGGGCGGGTTGGCGGATTGGACACTGCGCAGCGCGCGCAACGCGTCCAGCGCATCGACAAATTGCGCGCCCGGATAGCGGTTGATTTCCCACCGGCCCAGGCGGATCAGCGGGGCGCTCGAGGCCAGCGTGGCGCCCAGCAGCACGGCCAACCAGGACAAATAGATCCACAGCAGAAAGATCGGCAGCGTTGCGAACGCGCCATAAATGATGGTGTACGTGGGAAACCGGGTCAGGTAGTACGCGAATCCCGACTTCATGACCTCAAGGACGATGGCCGTCACGCAGCCGCCTACCAGCGCGTCGCGCCACAGCACTTCGCGGTTGGGCACCACGACGAACAGGGCGGCGAAACCCAGCCCAGTCAGTATTAGAGGGATGAAGGAAATGGCGATGCTGATGACTTCGGGCACATCCGCCACCAGTCCCAGCGATTCGCGCGCCACGAACGACGTGGCCCACAAACTGGCCCCCGCCAGGACCGGCCCCAGCGTGATGATGGCCCAGTAGACCAGCGCCCGCTGCGGCAGGGGGCGCTGGCGCGTCACGTGCCAGATGTCGTTGAAAGCCTGGTCGATCGTCATGATCAGCAGCAGGGACGTCACCAGCAGGAACGCGCCGCCGATCGCAGTCAGGCGCGAGGCCTGGCGAGCGAACTGGTTCAGGTATTCCATGATGTTGTCCGAGACGGACGGCGGCATCAGGCTGTTGGTCAGGAAGTCTTCCAGGGCAACGCGAAATTCCTGGAACACCGGAAAGGCGGTGAACAAGGACAGCACCACGGCCAGCATGGGCACGATGGCCAGCACCGTGGTGAACGTGAGGCTGGAGGCGACTTGAAGCAGCTTTTCTTCGTTCGCGCGTTGCGCGGTGAATCGGAAGACGCGTCCGGCCCTCGCGACCCATGAAGAGCGCGAAGTCGAGGTGTCGGTAGCCGCCGGGGTTGCGGCGTCGGGCTCGGCGGGGCGATTCATCAGGCGATAATAGCAGCATGAACCCTGAACTCAACCCCCGCTTGCGCCTCTTGGCGTCGGTTTCACTGTTCGCCCTGATCGTCTTGTGCGTCACCTGGGAAACCGTGGTGGCGCCGGTGCGGCCGGGCGGTTCCTGGATGCTGCTGAAGGCGCTGCCGCTGGCGTTTCCCTTGCGCGGCATTCTGCGCGGAAATCTATATACCTATCAATGGGCGTCGATGTTGTCGTTGCTGTATTTGATGGAAGGGGCCGTGCGCGCGATGTCCGATCCCGCTCCGCTTTCCGTGTTGATGGCATGGGGCGAGATCATCCTTTCGGCGACCTTCTTTCTTAGCGCCATTTTCTATGTGCGGCCCGCCAAACGGGCTGCCAGGAGCCAACGCGCATGAGCGTCCCTTCGAGCGTCCATTCCCTGTCTGATCTCCAGGCCGATAATTCATTCGCGGCGCTGCCCGCGGCGTTCTATACCCGTTTGACGCCCCAAGGGCTGAACAATCCACGCCTGCTGCATGCCAACGCGGACGCCGCGGCGCTGATCGGCCTGGACCCCTCGGCGTTTTCCACGCCTGAATTCCTGCAAGTATTTTCCGGTGCGCAGCCGTTGCCAGGCGGGGACACGCTGGCGGCTGTTTATAGCGGTCATCAGTTTGGCGTGTGGGCGGGGCAACTGGGGGATGGGCGCGCCCATCTGCTGGGTGAAATCAAGGGCCCGGAGGGCGGCTGGGAATTGCAATTGAAGGGCGCGGGCATGACGCCGTATTCGCGTATGGGTGACGGCCGCGCCGTCTTGCGGTCGTCGGTGCGCGAATATCTGGCCAGCGAAGCCATGCATGGGCTGGGCATTCCCACCACGCGCGCGCTGGCGCTGGTGGTGTCCGATGACCCGGTCATGCGTGAAACTGTGGAAACGGCCGCTATCGTGACGCGTATGTCGCCGAGTTTTGTGCGTTTCGGCTCGTTCGAGCATTGGTCATCGCGACGCCAGCCAGACATGCTCAAAACGCTGGCCGATTATGTCGTCGACCGTTTTTATCCGGAATGCCGCGAGGCGCCGGCGGGCGAGCCGCAGACGGATGCGGCCGTCTATATGAATCTGTTGCGCGCCGTCACGCGGCGTACCGCCTTGCTGATGGCCGATTGGCAGGCGGTGGGGTTTTGCCACGGGGTGATGAATACCGACAATATGTCGATCCTGGGCCTGACGCTGGATTACGGCCCGTATGGCTTCATGGATGGATTCCGTCTGGGCCATGTCTGCAACCACTCGGACACAGAAGGGCGCTATTCCTGGAACCGGCAGCCGTCGGTTGCGCTGTGGAACCTGTATCGCCTGGGCGGCAGCCTGCATACGCTCGTACAGGATGTGGAAGGGCTGCGTGCGGTATTGGACGAGTATGAAGCGGTGTTCACCCGCGCCTTCCACGACCGCATGGGCGCCAAGCTGGGCCTGGCGGCATGGCGGCCGGCTGACGAACCCTTGTTGGACGACCTGCTCAAGCTGATGGACGCCAACCAGGCGGATTTCACCTTGTCTTGGCGCAGGTTGGCGGATGCCGTGCGGGGGCAGCGCAGCGCGTTTGAGGATTTGTTCATTGACCGTGCCTCCGCCGCCGCCTGGCTGGATCGGCTGCTGGCGCGCCATCAGGAAGATGGGCGACCCGCGCAAGACGTGGCAGACGCCATGAACCGCGTCAATCCGCTCTATGTGTTGCGTAATCATTTGGCCGAAGAAGCCATACGCGCGGCGAAGACGGGCGATGTCAGCGAGATCGATACGTTGATGACGCTGTTGCGCAATCCGTATGTGGCTCAAGCGGGCTATGAAAGGTATGCCGGGCTGCCGCCGGATTGGGCGGGCAGTTTGGAAGTCAGCTGCTCGTCTTGACGCAAAATGCGCTCGTTTCCGAAAATAAACTAACCAATTCTTGTGTTTTTACGAGAAAAAGCGGTGATAGGCAGTGAAATATGGCGTTTTTTTTCACTGCAATCATTCGTTTCCATTGTAAATCTCGTAAGATTGTCGCCTGCGGGACACTCAGGATGATATGCCGCATCCTTGGGGCATTTGTCGACAATTTTCAATATAAAGCACTCTGAATATGCCTGGCGCAGATGGTTTGCTATGTATCGGTCTGCTCGAGGATGATGCCGACTTCCGTGAGGAGTTGGCGTTAGGCTTGGGCGGATATGGTTTTCGGGTGGCATTTGCTTGCGACAATGCTGCGGCGTTTTATCGCCGATTGCAGGAGCAGCCGTGCGATATCGTCATTTTGGATGCTCACCTACCCGGCGAAGATGGATTCTCCGTCGCCACCCGCCTGCGCGCGCTGAGTCCGGTTGGCATCGTCATGCTGACGGGGCGCAGTGCGCTTGAGGATCGCGTGCGGGGGCTGGAAGGCGGGGCTGACGTCTATATGACGAAGCCTGTGGATTTGCTGGAGCTCAGCTCGGTCATTCGCAGCCTGGCCCGACGCATGCGTCTGGCCAAAGCCCCTCGTCCTGCGGATACCGAAACGCGGGCCTCGGCAGACAGCACGTGGTCATTGCAAGACGGAGGCTGGATTCTGGTGGCCCCCGACGGTGCGTCGCTGCATCTGAGCGCGCAGGAGCGGACCTTCCTGATGGCCTTGATGGATGCCGCCGGCAGCGCGGTCAGCCGCCAGGTGCTGGCGGAACTATTCCTGCCGGACAGCCCCGGTGGATTCGAACTGCGCCGCATCGATGTGCTGGTGAGCCGTCTGCGCGCGAAAGCGCAAAGCGCAGGGCTCAAATTGCCGGTGCTGTCTGTGCGCGGCCAGGGTTACGTGTTCGCCGCCTGAGCGTCTGACGAACCCGACGAATCTGCTGCGCTAGCGGGGTTTGCCGGATTTTCCGAACTCGCTGCGCTGACCTGGTCTGGCGAGTTTGCCGAATTTGCCTTCACTGGCAGCGTAATCACAAACCGGGTCCCCACGCCGACCGTGCTCTGCATGGTCAGAGACCCGCCTTGGTTCTGGCAAATGCGGCGCGCCAGATATAGCCCGATCCCCATGCCCTGCGTTTCCCGGTGCGCGGAACGCCGGAAATGCGGCTCGAAAATCCGAGTTTGTTCTTCCTCGCCAATGCCCGGGCCGCGGTCAACGACGGCCATCCACGCCATCGGCACGTCATTAACGCGGACCTGGCCGGCTTCGATCCTGACCGGTTCGTTGGCGGGCGAATACTTAATGGCGTTGTGGATCAGGTTACGCACGACCACGCTGGTCAGCGGGCGGTCGCAATAAACAGGCAATTGATCATCGGCCTGTATCACGAGCGCGTGCGCGGTGTCGGGCTGCATGGCGGTCACGACGTCGCGGGCCAGTTCGGCCAGATCGGTGTATTCGCCACGCGGCGTCCAGGCCTGCTCTTCAAGACGGTCCTGATTCAGCAGTTGGTCCATTAGCTCTGTCATGCGGGTGACCGAGCGATGAATGCGGCCCAAGCGATTGTCAACGGCTTCGCCACCGTCAGACAGAATCATGTCCAGCGATTGCGCCGCCGCGCTGATCGTCGCCAGCGGCGCGCGCAATTCGTGGGAGATCAACGCATTCATCTGCCGCTGGGTGTCCAGCGCGCCAGCCAACTCGGCCAGGCGCAGCTCGCCTTGGGCGACATGTTCGGCATCGGCGTAATCGTGTACAGGCCGTTCTGCGTTGAGAGGAGCGCGGCTCTGCTGCGCCATGGCCACACTGAGCAAGGCGCCAAAAACCAATAGCAACCGGACCAGTTCGGCCACGGTGCCGGCGTTGTCGGCGCCATCGGACATCCATGCGTCATGCCCCAGCATCCAGGCTGACGCGACATACACACCCGCCAAGACGAGCGACAGCAGGCGATTGGTCTTGCGCAGCAATGTGCGTGCGCCGAACCACAAGCAGAGGGGCACGCTGATGCCCGCACAGACGCCAGCGATCAAGGCGGGGATCAGTCCGTTTTCGGTTTCATAGACGAAGATGAGCGCCAGCGCGGCCACGCCCGCCAGCACGACGGCAAGTCCGCGGCAAGCGCTTGCCAGCCAGGAAGCTTGCGGGGTATCGGCAAACCGCGTGGCAAGCAGTGGCGCCGTCAGCGCCAGCAAGGCAGCAAAGGAACCGGCTTGCAATGCGCCGGGAGGCAAGAAGGCGGGCAGCGACCGGAACAGGCCTTCCAGCAGCATGAAGGCCAGTCCCGCGCCGAAGAGGGCGTCACGGGTGTAGCCCCACGCCACCACGCACGCCAGGCCGCAAGCCATCGCGACCCCGGCCGTCAGGCCAAGTTGCATCTCTTCGTGGGAGCCATTCAAGCCATACGCCCACACCACACCCGGCCAGAGCAACGCGCACAGCAGCATGCCGAATCGCGACAGCGATGCTTGCGATCCGGCCAGGGCACGATGCACACGTTGTTGGCGAAAACGCCAGCGGGTGCGAAGAAACAATCCTTCCGTCAACTAGGAACCCATTGGTGATTCGGCGCGAGGTCGCGCGTATGGGCGAAGTTTACGACAGCCCCGCGGATTGCGCGGACGCCAAGATCTTCCAAAATCTCTTGGGTGGCGGAATCGGGTACGTCTTCGGCGTAAACGGCCATGTCCAGCGTCGTGGCGGTGGCCACGACCGTGGCGGCCAGGTGCTGACTGCCAGGGCTGTGCAGCAAGCCGGTGATGAAGCTGCCGCACAGTTTCAGATACGACACCGGGTACTCGTGCAGCCGTTCCATCGCGCCAAATTGCTGTGACAGCCGCGACACTCCGACACGCGCGCCAGCGGCGGTGACGATGTCGCACAGTTGGCGCAGGTCGCTGCCTTGCTCGACGAGACCAGCCGCGTCTACTTCAATGATCAGGCGCGCCGTCAGCGCTGGCCGGTCAGCCAGCATGCGCTCCAATCGGGAAAGGAAGGACGTTTGCGCCAGCGACGCCAGCGACACGGGCACCGTCAGCGATTCGGAATGGGTGAACAGCCAATCCATGCCCAGGCGGATAGCCTGAATATCGCACTCGGCCGACAGGCCCAGCCGGACGGCGGGCGGCATGAAAATCGAGGCGGGAACGGGATCGCCGCCAGACGTGTCGTGTAGGGTCAGGCTGGCTTCGTAATGCAGCAGGGCGCCCGACACGTCATACAGCGGCAATACCGACAGCGAAAAGCGGTGCTGCTCCAGCGCCGTCGCCAAGGCGTCGTGCCAGCTGTATTCACCGATCCGTGTGCTGTCGGCCGCTTGGCTGGCGGGCGTGATCTGGTCATCGTCGGCGCTTTCCGCGCACATCAGCGCATGGTCCAGCCGCGCCAGCGTATCGCTCATGTTGTCGCCCGGCGCGAACGCCGTCATGGCCAGCGCCCAGCGGCACCAGCCGTATTTATCCATCGGTACCCGCAGCGATCGCAGCTCGCGCCGCACGCGTTCGGCCAGCAGGCTGGCTTGCGGCGCGGACGTGCGCGGCATGAGCAGCGCGAAATCCGAACCGCTGATGCGTGCGATTTGCGCATCCGGCCCGCCGAATTCGGCAATCAGCTTGCGCAGCCGGTCGGAAGACGAGCGCAGCCATTGGTCCGTAAACGCCCGTGATAGATGGCGATTGATCTGCGCCAGGTCACGCTGCCGGAACATCAGGATATGGCCTGCCGATTCAGACGACCTGTCAGCCAGCGCCGCCCTGAACTGGTCTACGAAATATTTGCGGTTGTGCAGGCGGGTGATGGGGTCCCGATAGATCTCGCTTTGCAGGGACTCGATCTTGGCGTTTTGTTCCTCGACTGTCGCGGCCACGCGGCGTTGGGCGTCGACCAGCGCTTGGTCTACCCCCGCCAGCACGCACGACCCGGCAGGCGCCGTACTGTTGCCCGGCGCCAGTGCGCGCACACGTTCGCAGATGTCGCGTGACGTACGCGTTTCAATCCACCGCACCAGGTTCACGGCGAACAATGACCAGAAGACGCCCGCCGCCAACACCAGGCCCAGAACGCGGACACCGCCTTGCCAGAGCGTATCGCGCGCCAATCGCGTGTCGGCCTGAACCGTGACGGTGCCTCGGACTCGGCCGTCCGCCGACACATACGGGCGGGATATGGCGGGTGCTTGCACGTTCAGCCAAGCGTTGCGCCAGTCCCCGTCGCGCGCCGACGCGCCAGACTGCTTTTGCCGTTCGACGACCGCGGCGCCCCCTTCGTTCGTGATACGCACCAGCGCATACAAGCCCTGCCCAAACAGCTCATCCGCCAAGACGGCCCGGTCCCTCGCACTGGACGGGGCATGAGACAGCGCCCAGGTCAGGGCGCTGGCGCCGCCTTCACTTTGTTGCGTCAGCTGCGCGTTCAGATAGCGGTGAGCCGCCAACATCCCCAGTGCCTGAGCGCCGAGCAGGATGAAGCCGATCAAGAGGGCAGTGCAAAGAAGTATCCGGCGTAATGTCGACATGGGTGTGGGATTCCCTTCGCGGCTGGCGGGCCAGTCCATTGCAAGAACAGGCGGGCCGCCGGTTAAAGGGGGCGTCGGACGACGAGTGTCTCCGACGGAAAAAAACCTGGATAAGAAACGTGACACACGTTACTAATACCTCAGTGGCGCCTCGGACACTGTAATTCGGTATGTCACAGAACGTACAGAATATTACGAAATTCGCCACCATATCTGACAACCTGTGCAATTATTTCGATCGTGATAATTGCCCGATTGAGAACTATTGAGACAGGGCGTATTAATTTTTGGGCGTTGGCTGTCGTAGTAAGGGTAGGGCATGGATCTTTGGACCGGCCAGCACATGCTACCCAAGGACCACATGACCATCCACGAGCAACCTGAGAGCCTTAGGATTTCAAGGAAAAGAGGCGCGTTGCCTCTGAAGTGTGGCGTTTTTTTGCGAAAATAATGCATAATTTAAAAAATGTTACAGCCCTTGGGTTCTTTCTCGGACCGCAACGCCAGGGGTTTCTAGATAGGGGGCTCCGTGCGTGAGAGTTACCTGCTCGCACTGTGCCTGACGCTCGCAGGCGCACTTGCGGCGATAAGCGTGTTCTTTGTCCGCAGGGAACGCGCATTGCGTCACCGGCTGACGCGCGATGAATTGACCGGCGTCCTTAGCCAGCAGGAGCTGCATCGTCGCGCGCGTCTGTTGCTGGCCCAGAAAGAAGGGCCGGCGCGCCGGGGCGCCTTTTTCCTGGTCAGCTTCGAGCAATACGCCGAGATCAGCGCGATGCTGCGCGCCGGCGAAGAGCAGGCGCTGCTGGTGCAAGTCGCCAATCGGCTCAGCCTGCTCGCCCGCACGCTAGGCGGCTTGGTGGCGCGTACCGGCACCGACGCCTTCACGCTCTGCGTGCCCGAGGTGGATGAGCCCGGAGCGGCGCAGGTGTCGGCGAAACTGCTGGAAGATTTGAGCGTCCCTTATGAACTGGGTGGCCGCCCGCTGATTGCGGTCTTCCGCATCGGAGCGGCGTTGTACCCCGAGCACGGCCGTACCGTGGAAGAGCTGCAACGCTGCGTCCAGGTAGCCATGGTTCCCTTGAAAGAGCGTGGCGGCCCGGGATGGAATCTGTTTGATTTCAGGCTGTTAGCCCGCCATCGGGACCAGCAAGGCCTGGAAAACGACCTGCGTCTGGCGCTGACCACGCCCGCCATGGAGCAGTTCGAATTGTTCTACCAGCCGGTCTGCGACAGCGGCACCGGAGTGGTGCAAGGGTGCGAGGCGCTACTGCGTTGGCATCACCCCACGCTGGGCAGTGTGTCGCCCGCCGTCACCATTGAATTGGCGGAACGCAGCGGCCTGATCGTGCCGCTGGGCGCGTGGATTCTGGAACGCGCCTGCTCCCAAGCCGCGCAGTGGCCGGCAGCCTGGCGCGTGCATGTGAATTTGTCGGTCAAGCAGATGAACGAGGACGGCCTGGTGCAACTCGTGTCGGATGTGCTGGCCGCCACGGAACTGTCACCCCGCAAGCTGGTGCTTGAGATCACGGAATCGATCTTCATCCTGCACTACGAGCGGCACGTGAAGATTCTGAACATCCTGCGCGCACAAGGTATTGGCGTCGCGCTAGACGATTTTGGCTGCGGCTATTCCAGCCTGAATCACCTTCGCCACCTGCCCATTGATTGGGTGAAGATCGACCGCAGTTTCATCTCGGCGCTGGAATCCGATGCCGGCAGCCGCGAAGTCGTCTCGGCGCTGTTCGGCCTGTGCCAGGCGATGCGCCTGCCCGTCGTGGCCGAAGGCGTTGAAACCGAAGGGCAGCGCGAAATCCTGAAGTCCCTGGGTTGCCGCGTCATGCAGGGTTTCCTGCTGGGACGGCCCGCGCCGGCCGCCGAAATCCAGGCTTTGGCTTCGGCGGTGTCATAATCTGGGTTGCTTGCAAACCCGACCTGTTGACCTCCTATGCCCGGCAATACCCTAGGTACCCTTTTTACCGTCACGAATTTCGGCGAATCCCACGGGCCGGCCATCGGTTGCGTCGTGGATGGCTGTCCTCCGGGGCTGAGCCTGGACGCCGCCGATATCCAGCTTGAATTGGATCGCCGCCGCCCTGGCACCTCGCGTCACGTGACGCAGCGCCAGGAAGCCGACCAAGTCGAAATCCTGTCGGGTGTGTACGAAGGCGTGACCACGGGCACCCCCATTGGTCTGCTGATCCGCAACACGGATGCGCGCAGCAAAGACTACTCCAACATCGCCGACACGTTCCGCCCCGGCCATGCCGACTACGCCTACTGGCGCAAGTTCGGCGTGCGCGACCCGCGTGGTGGCGGCCGGTCGTCGGCCCGCCTGACGGCGCCCACGGTTGCCGCCGGCGCCATCGCCAAGAAATGGCTGGCCGAACAATACGGCGTGAAAGTGCGTGGCTACATGAGCCAGCTGGGTCCCATCGAGATTCCTTTCGTGACGTGGGACGAAGTTCCGAACAACGCGTTTTACGCACCCAACGCCGACGTCGTGCCTGAACTGGAAGCCTACATGGACCAGTTGCGCCGCGACGGGGATTCCATCGGCGCGCGGATCGAAGTCGTTGCCGAAAACCTGCCGGCCGGCTGGGGCGAACCCATTTACGACCGTCTGGACGCCGACATCGCGCACGTGATGATGGGTTTGAACGCCGTCAAGGGCGTGTCCATTGGCGCGGGCTTCGCCAGCATTGCGCAGCGCGGCTCCGAGCACGGCGATGAAATCACGCCCGACGGTTTCCTGACCAACCACGCAGGCGGCGTGCTGGGTGGTATCTCGACCGGCCAGCCGATCACCGTGTCGCTGGCCATCAAGCCCACGTCCAGCATTCGTGTTGAGCGCCGCTCGGTCAATCGCGCCAATGAACCCACCGTCGTGCAGACGCTGGGCCGTCACGATCCGTGCGTGGGCATCCGCGCTACGCCGATCGCCGAAGCCATGCTTGCGCTGGTGCTGATCGACCACGCCCTGCGTCATCGCGGGCAGTGCGGCGACCCCCTCTGATCTATCCCCGGCAGTCTTGCCCCATCGTCTCCAGGAGGCCGATTTGAACCGTAAACGTCATCTGTTGCGCGGCACGGCCGCCGCGCTGGCGCTGACTGCGCTGGCCGGTTGCACCGGCATGAACACCACGCAGTCTGGCGCCATCGGCGTCAACCGCACGCAGTACATGTCCAGCCTGGTGCCCTCGCAGGCGCTGGAGCAAGAGGCCAGCCAGCAGTACGCAGACATTCTCAAGCAAGCCCAAGCCAAGGGGCTGCTGGATCGCGATGCGCAGCAAGTGGCCCGCGTGCGCGCCATTTCTCAACGGCTGATCGCGCAAGCAGGCGTCTTCCGTCCGGACGCCAGCGCCTGGAAGTGGGAAGTGCATGTGCTGTCCAGCGACGAGGTCAACGCCTGGTGCATGCCGGGCGGCAAGATCGCGGTCTATACCGGCTTGATTTCAAAGATCAAACCCACCGATGACGAGCTGGCCGCCGTGCTCGGCCATGAAATCGCTCATGCCTTGCGCGAGCACGCGCGCGAACGCGTATCGCAGCAGATGGCCACGAACCTGGGCTTGCAGGTGTTGTCGATCGCCACCGGTTCCAGCGCGGCGGGCGATCTGGGCGGGGAACTCACCAACGTGATGTTCACCTTGCCCAACAGCCGCACGCACGAGACCGAAGCGGATCGCATGGGCGTGGAACTGGCGGCTCGCGCCGGCTTTGACCCGCGCGCCGCCGTCACGCTGTGGCAGAAGATGGGCGCAGCGGACAGCGGCAACGCGCCGCCCGAAATCTTGTCTACGCACCCGTCGGCGGCCTCGCGTATTACCGACTTGCAGGCCGCCGCGCAGCAGGTGATGCCGCTGTATCAGCAGGTCAAGAAGTAGCGCTTGGCGCCGGCTTGACGCCCGGCCCGCGCATGATGGTGATACCCAGGCTGGCCAGGATGCGCCGCGTTTCGGCATCCGGCACGTCTTCGGCATACACCGCAATGTTCAGCGTGCGGGCGGTCTCAAGCACCGAGGCCGTCAACTGCTGGCTGCCCGGGCTTTGCGACATGCCGCCCACAAAACCACCCCCCAGCTTCACGTAGGACAACGGCAGCGTATGCAGTTGGGCCACCGCGCCAAACTGCTGCGCCAGCCGGCGCACGCCGATGTGCGCGCCGAATTCCGACGCCACGCGGGCGAGCGTAGCGATTTGTTCGTGGCATTCCACCAGACCGTGCGCATCGATTTCCAGGAACAAACGATGCGCCAGCGGGCGGCGTTCCGTCAGCAGCAGCGCCAGCTGGCGGAAGAACTTCTGGCCACGCAACGAGGGCAGGGCGACGCGCACCGCCAATTCGCCGTCGTGGCTTGCCAGCCAATCCAGCCCCAAGCGCACGGATTCCAGATCGCAATCGGCCACCAGGTCGAGCCGCACCGCGGGCGGAATGAACAGCGTAGCGGGAATGGCCTCCTGGTCGGGGGCCGTGCGCAGCATCAGCATGGCTTCGGTGCGCACCGTGCCACCGTCAGCAGCCAGCAAAGGCTCCGTCGCCAGTTCGAAATGCTTGTCTTCCAGCGCGGTCAGAATCGCGTCCTTCCACGCCCGTTCGCCCGATTCCGACGGCGACTGCATGTCGGTCGCGCCCGCAATCACGACGTGATCATTGTTGGCGCTTTCGGCGCGCATCAGCCCGAAGTCCAGGCGCGCGAGCACCGGGCCGGCCTGATTGCCCTGGCTGTAATCCGTCATGGCCGACGCCCAGCGGCAGAGATGGCCTTCGCCCACCGGGATGCGCGAGGCGTGCAAATCTGCGCGCAGCCGTTCGGCAACCATCATCGCCTGGGGCGCCGCGCAATTAGGCAGCAGCAACGCAAAGTCAGATCCATTCAGACGAGCCAGCAAGGGGGCGGCCACATTCAAGGATTTCAGCGTGCCTTGAATGCGTTCGCACGCAGCGCGCAGCCACTGGTCGATGAACTCGCGCGGCATGTGGCGGTTCAGGTCGGCCAGATCACGTTGGCGGAACACCAGCACATGTCCGCCGCGCTTGGCGGCCGGATCTTCCAGCGCGCGCCGGAACTCGTTGACGAAGTACTTGCGGTTGGGCAGGCCCGTCACCGGGTCCTGGTTAAGCTCCAGCTCCAGCGATTCGATCTTGGCGTTCTGTTCTTCGACGCTGGCGTACACACGTTCGCGCGTCTGATTCAGGGCCTGCACCACGCCCGACAATTCAGGCACGCGCGCTTCAACCTGCTCGGGCGGCGTGTCCTGGCCAATGCTGCGCACGTGGTCGCTGATTTCCCGCAGCAGGCGGTTCTTGATCCAGCCCACCAGCACGAACGCGAACACGGCCCACAGCACGCCCGCGCCCACCACCAGCGCAATCATCTTCAAGCTGCTGCGCCACAGGGCTTCCCAGGCATAGGCGTCGTTGGCGGTGAGCGTCACTTCACCAATCTGGCGCCAGCCGTCGCTGACCGCGTGGCTGGCCGATTGCGTGTCCAACGGCGCCAGCTTCTGGAACCAGGCGGGCACCGCGTTCGGTGTGGCGCTGGACTTGCGTTCGATCAGCACTTTGCCATCGGGGTCCGTCAATCGCACCAGCGAAAAATGGCCGCCGTCATACAACGCGGACACCAGCAGTTCCTGAAGCACCGGGTCGTTATTGGCGGGCTGCGATAAGGACAGCGCCAGCGATACCGCCGCGTCGGTACTTTGCACCTGCAATTGGCCCGACAGGTATTCACGCGCCGAGTTCACGCTGAGCGCCAACGTACCCAGCAAGATGACGCCAATGGCCAAGGTCACGCTGAGCAGTAGCTGTCGAAGTATGGACATAGTCTTGTTTCCGGCGATCAGGGGCGGATGCCTTCCCGATCCATGCGTTGAAGTAGATCACGCCAGCGGCTGAGCCGATCAACCGGCGCGGCGGGTTTGCCATCCACGTAGACCCCGTCGGCATTGAAGCTGAACACCGGCGTCAGGTCGCGGCGCTGCGTGGCGGGCAGAATGGTAGAAATCAGGCTGTCCAGCACCAGCGGAACCGCATTTGGCGTTTCGTAATAGCCCAGCACCATGTGGGCTACCTGGCTGCTGCTGGCCGGGCCGCCGACACGCGCGCGAACATAGATGAAGCGCAGCTTGTTGGCGGGTACGCCCATCGCCAGCAACGTGAAGTACTTGCCGATGACGTAGTCTTCGCAATCGCCCGCGCCCTTGCCCAGCGATTCCAGCGGCGTCGCCCAGTAGTCGGCCTGCCCCCAGATGGTGGCGTCTTCGCCAGACAGCAGCGCCCGATTCCAAAAATCATTCGCCGTCGTGAGACGGTCGCGTTCCAGTGCGGGCGGCGGAGCGCGCAACAACTGTAGCCAGTTCCCGACCGACTTCGCACCCTTGGCGCCATAGCGGCTGGCGGCCAGGCTTTGCAGACGATCGGAACTTACCTCGAGCGCAAAGCTGCCGCCCCAGACGCAAGCCAGGCATAGCAGCACCAATCGGCACAGGGTCACCAAGCCGCGGAAACGGTGAGTCGAGGACATGAAACGGATTTTCACATTTTTCCGACTCTCGCAGACATGCCAGAAGAAAAAATGCTGGCGAACAAGGGGCGGGCCGCGGCCGGCCCGCCCCTTGCCGCACTAAGGTATCGCCGTGCTGCTTAGCTGTGGTCGACGTTCAGCTTCCCCTTTTGCAGCAGGTCATTGATGATGGCCTGGTTGCTGAGCGCGCCGTTGTTCGTCAGGTCCACATTTTCCAGCACGATCTTCTGATCAGCGCCTTGGGCAATCTGGCCCTTGGTGTTGATGTCGATGACCGTGTTGTTGCCTTCCTTGTGGATGTTCAGGTACTGCGTCAGCGTGCCGTCCTTCTCGCCAATCAGCAGATCCTTCAGATCCAGAACGTCGCCGCCATTGGCGATGGTGTCGGCAGAGAAGTCCTTGATCGTGTCAACCGCCGGCGCGCCCACGGTGCCCTGATCGTTCAACTCGAACTTGAACGTGTCGCTGCCCGCGCCGCCGTACAGCGTGTCGTCACCCTTGCCGCCAATCAGCGTGTCGGCGCCCGACCCGCCATTGAGCACGTCGTTGCCCGCGCCACCATGCAGGTAGTCGTTGCCCGAGCCGCCATAGAGGATGTCGTTGCCGTCATCGCCGTACAGGGTGTCGTTGCCGCCCTGGCCGTAGATGATGTCGTCGCCCGTGCCGCCGTGGACGGTGTCGTCCCCGCCGCGCAGATCATCCGTCAGGTTGAACTGCGCGTGGTTGGCCTTCAGGTAGTCGTAGACCTCGGTGCTGGTTGCGGCATGGCCGTTCTGGTAAGCCAGGAAGTCCTGCAACGCCTTCAGGCCTTGGCCATCATGCGAACCGGCGGCGACGCTGCCCCAGGCAAGGTGATCGGTGTTGATCGTGTCGCCAAAGATGATGTCGTTGCCGGCGCCGCCGTTGATGACGTCGTTACCCACCACGGCCGGGTCGGTGCTGGAGCTGCCGCTTTGCAGGGCGGCCTCAAGGTCCGAACCCTTCAGCACGATGTCCACTTGACCCGAGGGCGACACGACGACTTGGCTGGCGGTGTAGGCCGCCATCGTGATGTTGTCGATGTTCGCCGTCGTGTTGCTGAGGTTGGCCGAATTGTCTACAACTTCGTAAACAAAGCGGTAATCGCCCGACGTCAGCATCTTGGACGTGATGGTTGTCGTGCTGCTGTAGCCCGTCGTCGACGTGCCGCCGTCAACGCTTACCCAGGTCTTGGAGACCGTGTCGTAGCGCTGCAGCGTCCACGTGAATTGATCGCCCGACGTGAAGCCGGATGTCTGAACCGTGAAGCTCAGTTTTCCGTATTCGCTGACGGTGATCTTCGAATTGCTGGTCGCGGTCGTGCTGCTTCCACCCGCATAGTCCACGATCTGGAAAACGCCGCCCGTCTTGGCCACCGAGCCAGCCAGGAATCCCGTGCCGGTGGTTGTCCAATTATTGACGTTGTTCAATCCAGAACTGCTGCTGTTGCTGAAGGTGGCCAGCGTGGTGTCGTCACTGCTGCCAAACGTTGTGTAGGTGGTTCCGCCGCCACCCGTGTTGTCGAACAGGCGCAAGTAGTCTGCGTTTACGCCATTTCCGATGCCGATGCCATGGACCGCACTGACCTTGGACAACGGGTCAAAGGCATTGACCGATTCCTGCAACGTCGTGGCGCTTGTGGAATTGCCCGAGCCGCCAAGGTTGCCGTAGCGGTCGTAGTAATAGGTCGGGTCACCGTCGGTGAGGAAGAAAGTGACGTTCTCATACCCGGCGGCTGTGGACTTGCCCGATGCGGCTTGGTTGTTGAACCACGAGACTGCCGTATTGAAAGCGGCTTCATAGTTGGTGCCGCCATTGGCCGACAAGTTGCCGATGGCGTCCGTCAATTGCTTCAGGTTGGACTGCGTCAGGTTTTGCAGGGTCAAGTTTTGGCCGGCGCTGCTTGCAAAACCAATCAGCGTGACGTTGACCGTTCCATCATGATTGGCCAACTGGTTTGCCAGCGATTTCAGCGCGTCAATGACGAGCTTCATCCGTGAATTGGCATAAGTGACGTTTTCGCTGCCGTTCAGACCGTACGCCATACTGCCCGACGTATCCACGACCAGGGCAATGTTGTAGTTCTTGCCCGGCTCTACGGTAACGACCGTGCCGCCCTTGTCGCCCAGGATGATGTCATCGCCCGAACCGCCGTTCAGCACCGGCGTGGTGCCCGTGCCGCTACCGACGTTTTCGCCCGTCACCACATTGTTGGTGTTCAAGACGAAGTTGTACGTGCCTGACGTGTTCTGGCCGCCATGGTCGGTGCCGCCGGTATCGCGCACCTGGAACCCGATCGAGGTATCCAGGCCATTGGCCGACGGCGTGAAGACGAGCTTGCCCGCCGCGATATCCGCCGCCGATACGGCCGTGTTCAACCCGACGGGGCTGCCGTTCAGCGTCAACGTGCCATCGGTGGGCAGGCGCGAGATGATCACGCTCTGCAGGGCGTTGCCTTCGGCGCCGTCGCTGAAATTGAACTCGGCCACCGTGAAGACATGGCTGGTGCCAATTTCCACATTGGCGGAGTTATCCGCAGCAACCGGCGCGTCGTTCGTGCCCACAATCGACACCGAGATCGGTTGCACCGTCGTACCGTCACCCGTGACGACATTGAACGATTCCGAGAGCGTGGCGCCAGCGGGCAGGTTCTGCACGGCCGGCAGGCTGTTGTTCAGCGTATACGTCCAGTTGCCGTTGGCGTCGATCGAGAACGTGCCGTACTTGCCCACCACATTGGTCTGCGCCACGACGCCGCTCTGGCCCACGTCTGCATCCACCACGCTCAGCTTGCCGCTGGTGGACAGGGTGTAGTCCTCGGTCACCGTGCCGGACGTCTGGCCGGTGATCACCGGCGCGTCGTTCGTGCCCGTGATGGTGACCGTGACCGGCAATTGCGCCGTCCCGCCATGGCCGTCGTTGACGGTCACGGTGATGGTGTCAGTTACCTGCTGGCCTTCCTTCAAGCCCTGGACGTTGGCGCTGGTGTTGTTCAGCGTGTAGGTCCACTTGCCCGAGCTGTCGACTGTAAACGTGCCATACGTGCCGGCGCCGTTATTGCTGACCGACCACGTGTGCGTATCCGTGGTGTCGACGTCGGTCTTGGTCAGTTGGCCCGTGGTGCTCAGCGTGCCGTCTTCCTTCACGGCGCCCGTCGCCGCGCCGGCAATGGTCGGCGCGTCGTTGGAACCCGTGACGGTCACGGTGATGACCTGGGTCGCCGTGCCGCCGTGGCCGTCATTGATGGTCACGGTGATGGTGTCGGTCACCTTCTGGCCATCGGCCAGCGCCTGAACCTTGGCGTTGGCGTTGTCCAGCGTGTAGGTCCACTTGCCGGTCGCATCCACCACAAAGGAACCGTACGTGCCCTTGCCGGCGTTGTTCAGCGTCCAGGTGTGGGTGTCGGTGGTATCGACATCCGTCTTGGTCAGTTGGCCGCTGACCACTTGCGTGCCGTCCTCAGTCACGCCGCCGCTGACCACGCCGCCGATGGCCGGGGCGTCGTTGGTGCCGGTGACCGTAATCGTGACGACCTGCTGCGCCGTGCCGCCATGGCCATCGTCGACGGTCACGGTGATGGTGTCAGTCACTTGCTGGCCATCGGCCAGAGCTTGCACCTTGGCGTTGGCGTTATCCAGCGTGTAGGTCCACTTGCCGGTGGCGTCGACCGCCAGCGTGCCGTACGTACCCTTGCCCGCGTTGTTCACGGACCAGGTATGCGTGTCGGTGGCGTCGACATCGGCCTTGGTGAGTTGGCCGGTGATCACCTGCGTGCCATCTTCCTTCACCGCGCCCGTCGTGACGCCGCCGATGGTCGGGGCGTCGTTGGAACCCGTGACGGTGATAGTAATGACCTGTTGCGCCGTCCCGCCATGGCCGTCGTCGACGGTCACGGTGATGGTGTCGGTCACCTGCTGGCCAGCAGCCAGGGCTTGGACCTTGGCGCTGGTGTTGTCCAGGTTGTAGGTCCACTTACCGGTCGCGTCGACAGAGAAGGTGCCGTACGTGCCCTTGCCCGCGTTGTTGACAGACCAGGTGTGCGTGTCGGTGGCGTCAACGTCGGCCTTGGACAACTGACCCGAGATGCTGCTTTGCGGGGCATCTTCCGTGACCGCGCCCGTCGATGCGCCCGAGATGGTCGGGGCGTCGTTGGAACCCGTGACGGTGATGGTGATGACTTGCTGTGCCGTGCCGCCATGGCCGTCGTCGACAGTCACGGTGATGGTGTCGGTGACTTGCTGGCCAGCCGCCAGGGCTTGGACCTTGGCGCTGGTGTTGTCCAGGTTGTAGGTCCACTTGCCGGTGGCGTCGACGGAGAAGGTGCCGTACGTACCCTTGCCAGCGTTATTGACAGACCAGGTATGCGTGTCGGTAGCGTCCACGTCGGTCTTGGCCAACTGACCCGAGATGCTGCTTTGCGGGGCATCTTCCGTGACCGCACCCGTCGATGCGCCCGAGATGGTCGGGGCGTCATTGGAACCCGTGACGGTGATGGTGATGACTTGCTGTGCCGTGCCGCCATGGCCGTCATCAACGGTCACGGTGATGATGTCGGTGACTTGCTGGCCAGCCGCCAGGGCTTGGACCTTGGCGCTAGTGTTGTCCAGGTTGTAGGTCCACTTACCGGTTGCGTCGACGGAGAAGGTGCCGTACGTACCCTTGCCCGCGTTGTTGACGGACCAGGTGTGCGTATCGGTGGCGTCCACGTCGGTCTTGGCCAGCTGACCCGAGATGCTGCTTTGTGCAGCGTCTTCCGTGACGGCGCCAGTCGATGCGCCCGAGATGGTCGGGGCGTCGTTGGAGCCGGTAACGGTGATGGTGATGACCTGCTGCGCCGTCCCGCCATGGCCGTCGTCGACGGTCACGGTGATGGTGTCGGTGACTTGCTGGCCGGCAGCCAGGGCTTG
>Ga0256884_1000064_pt1 | contig 23955 bp, 24 predicted proteins | sample MC6MC0492MT_FD_186341 | JGI IMG/M metagenome (GOLD analysis project Ga0256884, IMG submission 186341) | Metatranscriptome of enriched soil aggregate microbial communities from Iowa State University, Ames, United States - MC6-MC0492-MT... | ecosystem: Environmental > Terrestrial > Soil >... | reverse complement strand
TTTCAAACCACATATGAAAATGTTTGATTTTATTTTAGCACAAATGTTCTTTATTGAGAATAAAAAGTCATATCAATAAGGTGGTTATATGAGTCGCATACCGCAACCGTTTGAAGGAAAGGGAATAGCGAAGGATATTAATTTAAAGGATTTATACAGAATCATTGTAAAAAGATTTTGGATTGTATTGGTCATAACCTTTATAACGACACTTGCAGGTTGGTATTATAGTAGTCTAAATAAGACAACTCCATTATATGAAGCTTCAACAAATGTCATCATCGAGGCAGATTCAGAATATAGAAAAACACTACAAGTCATCATTAAAGACACAATTGTTTTGGAAAGTGTTATTGCCAATCTTGGACTAGAAAAGTCACCATCTGCTTTAGCCGGACAAATCAATGTGTACAGCATTGATGATTCACAAGTAGTAAGAATAAGTGTAACGGATACAGATTCTAAAAGAGCAGTTGAAATTGCGAATGAGACCGCTAAAGTGTTTTCGAATAAAATCCCAAGTATTCTTAAGTTCGAAGATATTCGTATTTTATCGAAAGCTAAGGAGAATCCGTCGCCAATAAATGAAAGTAGTTCTAATAAAGTAATCCTTGCGGCGTTTGTATTTGGAATTGTAATAGGAATTGGATTGCTCTTTTTAATTGATTCACTGGATGATTCCATTAAGTCCGAAAGTGATATTGAAATGATATTGGGTATTCAGGTTTTAGGTAGTGTTTCTTCAATGAATAAAAGGAATATAAATAAAAGAAAAAACAAACGATACGAGTCCGGATTTTGAGGTGAGACAATTGATTTTAAATAAGAAAAGACGGATCATGTCCAGTAAAAAAAGGAATTTAATAACGTTCGCAAATCCGGATTCTATTATTTCCGAACAATACCGTACGATTAGAACCAATTTACATTTCCTAAATGGAGATAAGAAAAACAAGACACTACTCGTTACATCACCTGGCAAGTTAGAAGGTAAATCTACTACAGCCGCTAATCTAGCCATATCAATGGCACAGCAACAAGAAAAGGTACTGCTGATTGATGGAAATTTAAGAAATCCAAATATTCACAGCATATTCAAAATATCGAATGCATTTGGATTAACGGATGTTCTTACAGGAACAACAACTTTTGAAGAAGCAGTTTACTCTTCAACGATTGAAAGACTGGATATTTTAACAAGTGGTCAGACTCCTACCAATCCAGTGGAATTATTAGCATCTCAAAAAATGCAACAATTACTGCAAAAAGTAAAATCCTTATATGACATTATTCTTATTGATTCAACGTCAATACTAGAGGTAACGGATACAAAAATCATCGCAAATATTTGTGACGGAGTTGTACTGGTCGTTAAGCAAAATAAAACGAATATTGAGAGTGCGGTTGAAACGAAAAAAGTATTGGAATATGCAAGGGCTAAAATTGTAGGCGTCATTTTAAATAATAAAAAATAGATTATTATATTTTTTTACCTATATGTTCTTTATTAAGAACCAAGCGTTCTTCTGTTACCAACAATGGTAATGTCTCCTAACCAATATCAATGGAGGCACTCGATCATGCTGTGGGTTCATGACCTTAGACGCGAGTCGTCATTAGTGTGGTGTGAGGGGGGGTTAGATGCCCTATTTCATTAAAGAATTTAATGATGTGGTTTTGCGTTAAGACCTTATCCTTAAAATCTTTAATACTTTTTATATTATAAATTAAAGGCGGGTTATTATGACTTATCGACAAAGACTATCTTTATTCATAGTTGTTGATTCATTTATTGTGTTGACAGCCATCTTTTTTGGACGTTTCTTAGTTAATGCGAGTCTTCATGTTATACAATTACCAGTTATTATCATTTGTTTCTCTATCATTCTTAGCCATCATATTTTTTCATTTATTTTTAAAGTTTATAAAAAAGCATGGGAATATGCGAGTATCGGAGAACTAATTATTATTTTTAAAGTCGTCACTTTGACAATATTGGTCGCAGCCCTTGTTCAGAAGATGATTATGAATGAAGTTTACCTTAGATTATTAGTTGTTACTTGGCTGCTTCATATGCTCTTAATTGGAGGATCGAGATTTTGTTGGAGAATGTACCGTGACCGTTATTTAAACAAGATGGACGATCGAAAGAGAACATTAATTATTGGAGCAGGATCAGCTGGAACGATGGTGGCAAGACAATTATTAAAAAGCAAGGATGCCGAGCTTTTGCCTGTTGCTTTTATCGATGATGACAATAAGAAGCACAAGCTAGATATTCTGGGTATTCCAGTATTCGGGGGGATAAACCGTATTGAGAAAGCTGTTACAAACTTAAATATAGACCATATCATTATATCGATTCCATCATTATCCAAAAAAAAAAATTAAACGCAATTTTTTTGGAATGTGCAAAAACGAAAGCTAAAACACAAATACTCCCTCTTTTAGAAGACCTTGTAACAGGGAAAATAGCTGTAAATGAGTTTCGTGATGTACAAGTTGAGGATCTTTTGGGAAGAGAACCACTAGAATTAAATATTGATAGTATTTCAGAAAACATAACAAACAAAGTGGTTCTTGTTACAGGCGCAGGAGGATCGATAGGTTCAGAAATTTGCCGGCAAATAGTAAAGTTTAATCCACAAAAATTAGTGTTATTAGGTCATGGGGAAAATAGTATTTATTCAATTGAAATGGAGTTATATGAGAAATTTAGCCATTTACCGATTGAATATATAACAGAGATTGCTGATACACAGGATGCGAATAAAATGATGTCGGTCATGAGTAAATACAGACCTGATGTCGTATATCATGCTGCGGCGCATAAACATGTTCCTTTAATGGAGCGTAATCCAGAAGAGGCGGTTAAAAATAACATTATTGGGACTAGGAATGTCGCTGATGCCGCTAGTTGGAATGGAGTAAAGACGTTTGTCATGATTTCCTCTGACAAAGCGGTTAATCCTACGAGTGTAATGGGAGCGACAAAAAGACTTGCTGAGATGATTATTCAAAATATGAATGGAAAGAGTAAAACAAAGTTTGTCGCTGTTCGATTTGGTAATGTGTTAGGAAGTCGAGGCAGTGTCATTCCTTTATTTAAAAAGCAAATTGAAAAAGGTGGGCCAGTAACCGTAACTCATAAGGAAATGGTCCGATATTTCATGACCATTCCTGAAGCTTCGAGACTAGTCATTCAAGCGGGGGCGTTGGCAAAAGGCGGAGAAATATTTGTATTAGATATGGGAGAACCAGTAAAAATCATTGATTTAGCTACGAATTTAATTAAATTATCAGGACATTCTGTTGAAGATATTGGAATTGAATTTACAGGAATAAGACCTGGTGAAAAACTATATGAAGAATTATTAAAAGATGAAGAAGTGATTGAAAAACAAGTATACCCTAATATTTATGTTGGAAAAGTAGCAAAGCTTTATTTGGAAGAAATTGAAGAAATTATTGAAACGTATTCGAACTTAGATAGTGATATGTTAAGAAAAACATTAATTGGATTGGCCAATAGAAAAGTAAGATTAATACCACAAACTATGATGCAAGTTTCAGGTTAAGGAGGGGAAAGAAAATGAAAGTCAGAAAAGCAATAATTCCTGCAGCAGGGTTAGGTACAAGGTTTTTACCTGCAACGAAGGCGATGCCGAAAGAAATGCTGCCGATCGTTGATAAGCCAACGATACAATATATTATTGAAGAAGCGATTGAATCTGGGATTGAAGATATTATTATTGTGACAGGAAAAGGGAAGAGAGCGATAGAAGATCACTTCGATCATTCCTTTGAGCTCGAACAAAATTTATTTGAAAAAGGAAAGTTTGATCTTCTTAATGAAGTACAAAAATCTTCGCAACTAGTTGATATTCATTATATTCGGCAAAAGGAACCGAAAGGTTTAGGTCATGCCATATGGTGTGCACGGAAATTTATTGGAAATGAACCATTTGCGGTTTTACTTGGCGATGACATTGTTCAAGCGGAGAAACCTTGCCTTCAACAAATGATTGAACAATATGAAAGATATAATGCTTCTATTCTAGGAGTTCAATCCGTACCGAAAAATGAAGTTTCGAGATATGGAATCGTGGATGGCAATATGATAGGAGATCGATTTTATAGTATTAATAACGTAATAGAAAAACCAACAGAGGAAGAAGCACCTTCAAATTTAGCTATTATGGGCAGATATATCCTTAATCCAAGGGTTTTTGATATATTAGCTAAACAAAAACCAGGAGCGGGTGGAGAAATCCAATTGACGGATGCCATAGCGGAACTAAATCAATATGAAGCGGTTTTCGCCTATGATTTTGAAGGGGTTAGGTATGATGTTGGAGAAAAAATGGGATTCATTCAAACGACAATTGAGTTTGCTCTACAAAGGGAAGATTTAAGAAAAGAGCTTCTCGATTATTTAACATCTGTACTCGATCGACAATTGATTGGGTGAGACGTATGAATAAAAGAGTGTTATTTTGTGCGACGATTGATGAGCATTTTACCTCCTTTCATATTCCTTACTTAAAATGGTTTAAGGAACAAGGATGGGAAGTACATGTTGCCGCGGCAGGATATTTGGATATCCCATATGTAGATAAAAAATACCATATTTCTATCCAGAGATCACCTTTCAAAACAAAAAATCTCAAAGCGTATAAGGAGTTAAAAAAAATCATTGATCAAAATCAGTATGCTCTGATCCATTGTCATACGCCGATGGGTGGGGTTTTAACTCGATTAGCTGCTATTAAAGCAAGGAGACAAGGCACAAAAGTAATCTATACTGCACATGGGTTTCACTTTTGCAAAGGAGCACCTCTCATGAATTGGCTAGTCTATTATCCAATCGAAAAAATACTAGCTTATTTTACGGATTGTTTATTAACAATAAATGAAGAGGATTTTGCCCTTGCGAAGAACCATTTTAAAGCAAAGCGGATTGACCATATTCACGGAGTAGGAGTGAATACAGAGCAGTTCGCCCCAGTATTGGAATTTCATAAATTAGTACTCAGAGCCCAGTATCATTATCAAAATGATACTTTTTTAATGTTTTACGCAGCTGAATTTAATAAAAATAAAAACCAACAATTATTAATTGAATCATTACCTATAATTAGGAAGCATGTTCCAAATGTAAAACTTATTTTTGCTGGTGAGGGTCCATTGATGGACCATTGTATACATCTTTCAAAAAGGCTTGGAGTTGAACGATTCGTTGACTTCTTAGGACAACGAGAAGACATCGATTCATTATTGAAAATGAGTGATATGGCAGTTGCTTCGAGTATTAGAGAAGGATTGCCAGTCAATATTATGGAAGCAATGGCTTGTGGGTTGCCAATTGTAGCAGTAGATAATCGAGGCCATAGGGAACTCATTTCCCATAATGTAAATGGTTGGCTTGTTGAAAGAAATAAATCGGAGATGGCTGATGGAATTATTCAACTTGCATTAAATAAAGCTATGAGCAAGAAATTTGGATCACAAAGTAGAAAAATCATTTTAGAAAAATATTGCTTGAATAAAGTGCTGGAAGAAAAGAAGATCATGTACAAAAATGTGATGGATGAGATGGAGGAAGTTCAGTGGGCGGTCCATTAAGGGTTTTACATGTTGCAGTCAATATGAATCGTGGTGGAGCCGAGACCTTTATGATGAATGTATATCGTAATATCAATAGGTCTAACGTTCAGTTTGATTTTTTAACATGTAAACCGGGTGATTTTGATGACGAAATTATTAGGATGGGTGGGAAAATCCATCGGATTCCTTATATTTCAGATGTGGGTCATTTTAATTACATACAAGGTTTAAGACGTTTTTTTTCTGAACAATCAGATCACAAGATCATCCATTCTCATTTAGATAAGATGAGTGGCATTGTCCTACGTGAAGCGAAGAAAGCAGGTATACCAATTCGAATTTCGCATAGCCATAATACGAAAAGTGAAGGTGGCGTCGCTTCAAGAACATATAAGTGGTTAGTAGGAAATTTCATAACAACAAGCGCTACAACTTTTTTCGCATGTTCCAATGATGCGGCAAAATGGTTATTTAATAAGAAATCTAGTAATTCTGTAATTCTTAAAAATGGTATTGAATACGACAAGTTTATATTTTCGGGGGATATTAGAAAACAAGTACGAGCAGAATTGAATCTTGAAGAAAATACTTTCGTACTTGGTCATGTTGGACGGTTCAACCTTCAAAAAAATCATTCTTTTTTAATTGATTTATTTACAGAGTTTCATAAGCAGAATGGAAATGTTGTTTTGTTGCTAATTGGGGATGGAGAATTACGAAGCACAATAGAAAAGAAAGTTCGGGCTTTACATTTAGAAGATAACGTTAAATTCCTAGGAATCCGTAGCGATATTGAACGTATTCTTCAAGGGATAGACCTTTTTGTCTTCCCATCCTTGCATGAAGGATTGCCAGTTTCATTGATTGAAGCGCAAGGTGCTGGATTGCCTTGTATTATTTCAGACCGGATTTCTAGAGAAGTTGATTTAGGAATGAACCTAATAGAATATGCACCACTTGAAGACATTAGTTTATGGATTGAAAAAATGAAAATAGCGGTATCCCAAGAAACACAAAGGGTCCAGACATATGATTCATTAATTAGAAGTGGCTATGATATTCGTGACACTGCTAAAAAGATGGAGCAATTTTATTTAAAGTATTCATTGATAGGATGAAAGAAATGAAAAAATTATTAACCATTTTTACTCCAACCTTTAATCGTTCCTATTGTTTAGTGAACTGTTACTTAAGTCTTTTGAATCAAACGAGCGACGATTTTTGTTGGCTCATTATCGATGATGGGTCAACGGACAACACAAAGGACTTGGTTGAAGGGTGGATAAAGGAAAATAAAATAGATATTCATTATCATTGGCAAGAAAATAAAGGAATGCATGGCGCGCATAATACCGCTTATGAGCTTATCGAAACTGAACTTAATGTATGTATTGATTCAGATGATTATATGCCTAATATTGCAGTTGAAAAAATCAAAGACTTCTGGGAGAAGCATGGCAATGAATCAGTGAGTGGGATTATAGGACTTGACGCAACTACAGATAGTGAAATAATCGGAACAATATTGCCTGAAAACGTAAAAAGCTCTACTCTATTTGATCTGTACAATCGTCACGGAGTAACCGGAGATAAAAAACTCGTTTATCGAACCGAATTGACGAAACAATTTCCGTATCCACTTTTTGAAAACGAGAAATATGTAGGATTAGCCTATAAATATTTCATGTTAGATCAGCAATACGAAATGCTGCTTATGAATGAAGTATTATGCCATGTTGAATATCTTGAGGATGGTTCATCCTTAAATATGTTTCATCAATATCGAAAAAATCCAAAGGGCTTCGCTTTTTACCGTAAAGAATTAATGAAGCTTCCATTTGCTAGTCTTTCTTTTAAATTTAGGCAAGCAATCCATTATGTTTCAAGTAGTTTATTCATTAAAAATAAAAGATTTATTAGTGAAACGCCTTGCAAAGGATTAACTATAACCGCTATTCCCTTTGGTACCCTGTTATATTTGTATATTGTGTCTAAAACAAAAACGGCAGTGACATAGTCGAAATTCTGTGAAGGGAACGGAATGATGACATTTTTATATATGAACCTTGCAATCGTGTTTAGTTTATCTTTATTTGCAAGGTATTTTAGCGTACCTGTTTTAACTGGAGAATCATCAGTACCCATCAAACCCAATAAAATTTTAATGACAGGCGTCCTTGCTTCATTGGTTATCATTTCTGGATTTAGAGCAAATATTGGGGATACTTTCTTTTACAAACATATATATGAAATTAATGATTTTACATGGGAATTTATCGTTTCACAAAAGGATATAGGATTTGGAATTCTTCAAATGCTATTAAAAAAGATTTCCGATGACCCGCAAATCATGATTTTCACGACAGCTGTTATTACAAATGTGCTAATCATTGCCGTATTTCTAAAATATTCCCGAATGATCGAACTAAGCGTTTATGTGTACATTACGGGTGGGTTATTTTTAGTTTCAATGAATGGGATCAGACAAGTGCTTGCGGCAGCAATTATTTTTGCAGCGACAACCTATTTAATCCATGGAAATTGGTTTAAATATTTTTTGGTTGTTTTTTTTGCATCAACATTTCATCAAAGTGCGTTGATCTTAATTCCTATATACTTTTTCGTCAGATATAAGGCGTGGTCAAAGGCAACATTAATTTTATTGGCATTCTCACTTTTTATCGTAGTGGGTTTTCACCAATTTTCATCACTGTTGTTTGCTGCCATAGGGGATAGCCAATATGGGCACTACTCTAATTTTGATGAAGGTGGAGCTAATATTTTGAGGGTTGTAGTTGATGCAGTTCCATTATTAATTGCCTACCTTGGCCGTGAAAAACTTAGAACCATTTTTCCCAGTAGTGATTACATCGTTAATATGGCTCTCATCGGTTTCATGTTTATGATTATCTCAACTCAAAATTGGATCTTTGCAAGATTTGGAATTTACTTTACCTTATACCAATTGATTCTAATTTCTTGGATTGTAAAGCTATTTAATCGAAAAGATCAGAGAATTATCTATTTTTCATTATTGATATGTTATTTTTTATACTACTTTTATGAAAGTGTCATTAGTTTAAATATAGTGTATAAAAGTAATTACTTTGGGAGTTAGGAGCAGTAGAAATGGATGGTTCAAAAAGGGTGCTGCACGTTGTCAGTTCAATGGAAAGAGGTGGCGCGGAAACACTTATAATGAATATTTATAGAAACATAGACCGTAGAAAGATCCAGTTTGATTTTATTACTCATAGTGATAAGCCTGGTGATTTTGATCAAGAGATTAAAAGGATGGGTGGTAAAATCTATCAGATTTCGAGTCTTGGCTCATCTGGTCCCATTCGTTATTTGAAGGCCTTGATGAAAATAATGTCTACAAATCATTATATTGCGGTCCATGCACATACAGATTTCCAAAGTGGTTTCCCTGCACTTGCAGCAAAAATATGCAAAATCAATCATAGAATCTGTCATTCGCATAGTACGAACTGGTTGCAGAATGGGTTCAAAGGGCTATTAATGTTAAAGCTTTTGCAGTTTTTGATAAAAATATCAGCAACACATATGTGCAGCTGTAGTGAAGAGGCAGCCCAATTCTTATTTGGCAGACATTCTAACAGGGTGCACATTCTTAAAAATGGGATTGATATTAATGATTTTTTGAAAGCTGATACAAAGAGCAGAGAGCAAATTGTGGAAGAATTGCATTTATCGTCGGACTCTAAAATCATTGGTCATATCGGACGTTTTTCCGAATCCAAGAACCATCTATTCCTATTGAAAGTATTGAAACAAATGGTTGAGAAAGATTCAAGCTATATCGCACTTTTAGTTGGTGATGGACCTTTAAGAAAATCAATTGAACTGGAAGTTGAACGATTAGGTTTAGAAAATCATGTTAGATTTTTAGGAGTTCGATCTGACATCCCGAATCTGATGAGTGCATTTGATATTTTTCTATTTCCATCTAAATTTGAAGGCTTTGGGATTGTCCTTTTGGAGGCACAATGTTCAGGAACTCCATGTATTGTTGCGGATACTGTTCCTAATAGTACGGATATGGGATTGGGCCTCGTTACATATTTACCACTCGAAGAAAGAGTTGATAAATGGTGCGATAGTTTGAAAAACTCCTTAGTGATTGAGAAGCCAAATAATCATTCCATCTTGAAAAATGTATCAAAACTAGGATTCAATATTCATGACAATGTACATGATTGGATAAAATTGTATGGATTACGAAGCTTGTGATGAGAGGTTAAATATAATGAAGAAAAAAATCCTCATATCTTCTTTTGACTTAGCTGTAGGTGGTGTAGAACGAAGCTTAATCGGCTTATTACAAACAATCGACTATAGTAAATACGATGTAGATTTAATGCTTTTTAAACACGAAGGAGAATTCCTTTCATTCTTACCTTTAGGACCTAATTTAATAGCTGAAGATCCACACTATTCTACATTTCGAAAATCAATAAAACAAATTATAAGGGACGGTCACTATCAAATAGGAATTTCGAGATTATTAGCCAAAACAATCAGTACCATTCAAGGAAAAATACAAAAGGTCAACGAACCAGGATATTTGAATATCCAATATGGTTGGGAAATGACCCATGCTTTATTACCAAAATTACATAAAGAATATGATGTGGCCATAGGTTTCCTATGGCCACATCATTTTATAGGAAAGAAAGTAAAAGCAAAGAAAAGAATTGGGTGGATTCATACTGATTATTCACATATTCATGTAAACAAAAAGCTGGAAAGTCGGATGTGGAATAAGTTAGATCAGATAGTTGCGGTATCAGAGGATTGTTCCAAAACATTTCTACAATTTTTTCCGGACTATAAAGAAAAAACTGCGGTCATTGAGAATATTCTTTCTCCAAAAATTATTCTGGAACAAGCTATGGATGAAGAAGCTATAGAAATAAAGAGGTCCCATGGAAGAACAATTTTAATGACAGTAGGCCGACTTTCACATGCTAAAGGGATCGATCAGGCTATTAAAGCTTGCAAGGAATTGATAAAGACGGGGTACGACATAGAATGGTACGTGGTTGGATATGGACCACTTGAAAAAGATCTTCAAAAATTAATCAATGAACTGGAACTGAATGAGCGGTTTTTTTTATTAGGAAAGAAGGTCAATCCATATCCATATATTAAAGCATGTGATATTTATGTGCAGCCATCGAGATATGAAGGAAAGGCCGTGACAGTCCGTGAAGCACAGATTTTAAAAAAGCCAGTTGTCATCACGAATTTTCCTACTGCACGAAGTCAAGCGCAAGATGAGTATGATGCATTAATCACATCCAAGGATATAGAAGGAATTGTTATGGGGGTACAAAGACTAATAGATGATGAACAATTGAGGGACCAACTTATTTCAAATGTAAGTAAAAATAATTACGGGAATGAAGAGGAAGTAGAAAAATTGTATCAATTAATCGAAGACTAAAGTTAAGGGGGGATATTAAAAATGGCAGTACTCATAACAGGAGGGGCTGGCTATATAGGAAGTCATACATGTGTGGAATTATTGCAAGCAGGATATGAAATAATCGTACTTGATAACTATAAAAATAGTCATCCTGAATCTTTAAAACGTGTCAGCCACATTACTGACCGAGGTTTTAAAGTGTATCAGGGGGATTTAATGAATGAAGCGATAATAGAGAAAGTATTTATGGAAAATGAAATTGAAGCGGTCATCCATTTTGCAGGACTAAAAGCGGTAGGCGAATCTGTTCAACTTCCACTTTTGTATTATGAATCCAATATTACAGGCACTGTAAAATTGTGTAACGTTATGAGAAAATTTAATGTTAAAAATCTAGTTTTTAGTTCATCCGCAACTGTGTATGGAGTGCCTGAACGTATTCCAATTTCTGAAGACGCCACCTTAAGAGCACAGAGTCCTTATGGTCGAACGAAACAAATGATTGAAGAAATATTGCGTGATCTATATATTTCCGACCAAAACTGGAGTATTGCCTTATTAAGATATTTTAATCCAATCGGAGCCCATGAAAGTGGATTGATTGGAGAAGCTCCTAATGGGATTCCCAATAATTTGATGCCTTATATCACTCAAGTCGCTATCGGTAAGCTAGAAGTACTCAACATTTTCGGAAACAAATATCCGACGAAAGATGGTACGGGTGTGAGAGATTATATTCATGTAGTCGATCTTGCTAGGGGCCATTTATGTGCATTGGAAAAAGTTTTGAGCTCAACTGGAGTAGAAGCGTATAATCTTGGAACAGGTAAAGGATACAGTGTATTTGAAATTGTGGAAGCATTTGAAAAAGCAGCAAATATTAATATACCTTATAGAATTATAGAACCACGTAAAGGTGATATTGCTATATGCTATGCCAACCCGTCTAAAGCCAGGAGAGAACTTGGTTGGACTGCCGAAAAAGAAATTAGAGAAATGTGCAGAGATTCTTGGCGATGGCAATCTCAAAATCCAAACGGTTATATGTTAAATCGAGAAGTTTTTTCAAAATAAAAGATCGAGTACTAGAGATAAAGTGAGGAAGATATAGAGATGAGTGAAGGGGAGTTCCAAAAACAATTCAAGGAATTGTTAGAGGATATATACATGAAGGGGCAGGAAACAGAATTCTTACAGATTGAAGACATAATGGATGAAATCCAAACGAAATTGATCACGTTATTAGGAACAACAAACTAAAACCTAGGAGTTGAAAATAGATGAAAAGACTCTTAGATTTCTTAAGTTCTATATTAATTCTAATTATTTCTTTCCCCCTTATGATCTGCATTGGACTGCTAGTTAAATTAAAACTAGGCAGTCCCATTTTTTTTAAACAACAACGCCCAGGCTTATACGGAAAACCTTTTTATTTATATAAGTTTCGGACGATGACAGATGAAAGGGATCAATGGGGGGAGCTATACTCGGATGAAATACGACTGACAGCATTTGGAAAGTTTTTACGAAAGTATAGCATAGATGAGCTTCCACAATTGATTAATGTTGTGAAGGGGGAGCTAAGCTTCGTTGGACCTCGTCCACTTTTAATGAAATATTTGCCATTATATAGCGAAGAACAGGCAAAGCGTCATTTAGTGAAACCTGGGATTACCGGATGGGCGCAAGTAAATGGGCGTAATGCGATTAGCTGGGAAGAGAAATTTGAATTAGATATATGGTATGTAAAAAATCAATCATTACTACTTGATGTGAAGATTGTATTATTAACGATAAAAAAAGTTTTGTTTTCAGAAGGAATTAATCAACCAGGTAATGCAACGGTGGAAGATTTTAATGGTTCAACGTCAATTTTGAAAGAGGGACATGGATGAACATAGTATTAATCGGTGATGGTGGACATGGCAAAGTCGTTCGAGACCTAGTTCTGTTGAATAATAACATTAAGCTTGTTGCTTTTCTAGATGATAAACATAAAGAAGTATGTAAGAAAGACAATATAATCGTTGGACCAATTTCTTTTGCAAAGACAATTATGAGTATGTTTCCAGACGTGAAATTTGTTATTTCTATAGGTAACAACAAGGTAAGAAAGGAAATCATTAATAAGTTAAATCTGCCACACATATATTATGCAACTCTCGTTCATCCAACAGCAACTATAAGTCCAAGTGCTACGCTTGGTCATGGATCTGTTATTATGGCCCATGCAGTCATTGATGCGGATACCCATATTGGTGATCATGTAATCATCAATACAAGCTCAGTAGTGGAACACGATAATGTTGTTGGCAACTTTGTACATCTGTCACCAGGTGCGACTTTGACAGGAGCTGTCACAATTGAAGAAGGAGTGCTTATCGGAGCTGGAGCAACGGTTATACCAAACATTGAAATTGGGCAATGGTCCGTAATTGGAGCAGGATCAGCTGTCATCAATCCAATTCCAGCAAATAGTACTGCGGTTGGTGTTCCTGCCAAGGTAAAAGAAAAACATAATATGGAGGAGGTATCGTTGAAACCATTCAAGCATGATAAAATTTTACTTTCACCACCACATATGTCTGGTAATGAATGGAAGTATATTCAGGAGGCAATTGAAACAAATTGGATTGCACCACTAGGACCAAATGTTGATGCATTTGAAAAAGAAATGGCTAGCTTTCTAGGAGCGAGGGATGCTGTAGCCGTTAGTTCAGGAACCGCTGCCATCCATTTGGCTCTTTCTTTATTGGAAGTAAAAGAGGGCGATGTCGTTTTTTGTTCAACTCTTACATTTGTAGCGAGTGCAAATCCTATTCTTTACCAAGGAGCCATCCCTGTCTTTATTGATTCAGAGCCCGAAACATGGAATATGTCACCTGAAGCGTTGGAAAAGGCTTTTAAAGATGCTCTTCTTACTGGAAAATTACCTAAAGCTTTAATAGTTGTCAATTTATATGGCCAAAGTGCAAAAATGGAAGAGATTCTAGCTATTTGTAATCGATATAAAGTACCAATGATTGAAGATGCTGCAGAATCACTTGGTTCACAATATAAGGGTAAGAAAAGTGGTACCTTCGGAAAATTTGGTATTTTTTCTTTTAATGGGAACAAAATTGTTACCACTTCAGGTGGTGGAATGCTTGTATCCGATGATGTCGATGCTATACAGAAAGCACGCTTTTTAGCTACACAAGCGAAGGATTCTGCTCCATATTACCAACATAGTAAAATGGGGTATAACTACCGCATGAGCAATGTATTAGCTGGAATTGGAAGGGCGCAATTAGAAGTATTAGAGGAAAGGGTAAACGCGAAAAGATTAATTTTTTTAAAGTATTACAAGGAAATATCTGACTTACCAGGCATTCATTTTATGCCTGAACTGGAAGGGACAATATCTAATCGATGGCTAACAACATTGACAATTGATGAGAAAATGGCAGGGATTTCAGCAGCTGAACTAATTCAATCTATTGCTGATGACAATATCGAAGCCCGTCACATATGGAAACCGTTGCATTTACAACCACTTTTTAAAGGGGTGAAGTACTACTCTCATCATGAACATACAAGTATCTCAGAAAAGCTATTTATGACAGGCATATGTCTTCCTTCTGGCTCTAACATTTCAGATCATGAACAAATGAGGGTGATCGAGAATCTTAAAAAGGCAATAATTCAAGGTGTTAAGATGACCCATCCTATGTCGGGATGAGAGAGGTACAAATATATGATTGGGAAAAATATATATGATATTAGAAAAAGAAAGGGTCTTACATTAACAGAACTGGCGGATCGAGCAGGCATCGCAAAGTCATATTTAAGTAATATTGAAAGAAGCGTAAATAAAAACCCTTCTATTAATGTAGTAGAAAAAATTGCTAAAGTATTGGATATTGATGTGAGGATTTTATTAAATTCAAGCATGGAGCAAAAGTCAATCCAACTGGATGAAGAATGGGTTGATTTTGTACGTGAACTAAAGGAATCCGGGGTGGAAAAGGAACAATTCGAACAGTATAAAACATTACTAGAATTTATTAAGTGGAAAAATAAGAATAACGAAAGTAATTAAGCTGAAGATCTCAAAGTAGGGGATATAATGTTGCCGATCGTTAGTATAGTTGTCCCGATTTATAAGGTTGAAAAGTATCTTCATAGATGTATCGACAGTATTTTAGAACAAACTTATTCAAACTTAGAGATCATCTTAGTTAACGATGGTTCTCCTGACAATTGTGGACAAATAATTGATGAATATGCAAAGAAGGATACTAGAGTAATAGTAGTACACAAAAAAAATGGTGGACTCTCAGATGCTAGAAATAAAGGTATGGAATACGTAACAGGAGAGTATACACTTTTTGTTGATAGTGATGATTGGGTAGAAAGAAACATGATCGAAGAATTAATAAAAATAAGTTTGGATAATCAAGCTGATGTTGTTCAATCGGCTTTTTATTATGCTTATGAAGATCATTTGCTTTATGATAATCGATATTTTTCAAAAAATGATCCCAATATCTTGTTGCATAATAAAGAGCTAATGTATGAACTAGTCCGAAATGAAAAAATTAAAAATTTTGCTTGGGGTAAGCTTTATAAGACAGACCTAATTAAAGATCTTCCATTTAAAAAAGGAGTCCTGTTTGAAGATGTATTTTGGGCACATCTTGTTATGCAGCGAGTCCATACATACGTGATAACACACACACCAATGTATTATTATTTCCAACGAAGCGAAAGCATTGTTTTCAATTATTCATTGAGGAATTTAGATATCATCGAAGGGCTGAAAGAAAGGCATAAATTTCTTGAACAGTATTATCAAGACCTAAGAAATGAGTCATTAACTGTCATCCTAACTAATTGTTTCATTCATTATAATCTTTTAATGATGAATCGTGCGATAGACAAAGACAGGGATTATAGGAAAAATATCCGAGATTACGTTAAGACACGTTACAAGGAATTTATAGTCGCTGTAAAAGAAAACAAAGAATTAAAAACGCAGCTTCTATTATTTAATATCCATCCAATTATGAATATATGTTTTTTAGCTTTAAGAAAATTGTGTAGAAAGGTGAGAATCATGCCTCAGCCTGTAGGACTTGAGCGTATTAATCTAAGCTTTAAAGTGTAAAAAGGGGATTAAATAAATGAACCGTCTAGTCGGAAAAATAAAAAAAATAATAAGCCTCTTTATTATTCATATATTCAATTGCTTTCCTATAAAACATAATAAAATTTTTATGATTAGTTATTACGGAAGCCAGTATGGATGCAACCCTAAATATATATCCGAATACATCACCCATCGTACTCCGAATGATCGATTCGATATCGTATGGGCTTTCAATGATGTCAAACAGCATGAACATATACTATATGTTAGGAAAGTAAAAAATATGTCTTTAAAATATTTCTACGAACTATGTACCTCAAAAGTTGTAATTACAAACTTTAGAACGACTGATTTGTTTCTCAAAAGGAAAGATCAATATTATATCCAAACTTGGCATAGTTCGTTGCGATTAAAACAAATTGAGAAGGATGCGGAAGAAAAACTTCCACAATCTTATATTGAAATGGCTAAACGTGATTCCAAAAAATGTGACCTCTTACTATCTGGATGTCAATTCAGCACAGATATTTTCAAGAGGTCTTTTTGGTATAAAGGGGAAATTTTTGAACACGGAACGCCGAGAAATGATGTTCTCTTTAGCCATAATCCAAATATAAAAAGTAATGTATTCAAATCATTAAACTTATGTAACGATTTCAAAGTTGTTTTATATGCTCCAACTTTTAGAAACCATCAAGATCATACAGTTTATGAATTGGAATATAAAGAGATCACTCGATCACTAGAAAACAGATTTGGTGGAAAATGGATATTTTTAGTGAAATTGCATCCACACCTACTTTCCATTTCTAATAGCATCATTCAAGGAAAAAATGTTTTGGACGTAACAAGTTATGATGATGTCCAGGAATTGCTTAATATCTCGGATGTCTTAATTACAGACTTTTCATCTTTAATGTTTGATTTTGCAATAACACGAAAGCCTTGCTTTTTGTATGTCCCTGATTACGGGGAGTATGTAGAGAATGATAGAAACTTATATTTCAATATTTTTGAGTTGCCATTTAAAGCAGTGATAAATGCTGAAGAACTTTTATATAAGATTCTTCATTTTGATTCGAGCGCATACTCAAGGGATTTAAATAACTTCTTTTTTAAAATAGGCTCTTATGAAGATGGAAAGGCAAGTGAAAGCTTATTTAAACGAATAAATAATATTTGCTTTGGTGAAAGTAGGGAGTTAATGAATGAAGCCGTATAAAATTGGATATACGACGGGCGTTTTTGACTTATTTCATGTAGGTCATTTAAACATCTTAAAAAGGGCTAAAGAACATTGTGATTATCTAATTGTTGGTGTTAGTACGGATGAACTAGTAGAAAAATATAAGTATAAACTTCCAGTCATTCCATATCATGAAAGGGTAGAAATAGTTGAAGGGATAAAATTTGTTGATGAAGTAGTTCCACAAACAAATCGTGATAAATTTTCAGCATGGCAAAAACTATCATTCAATGTCATGTTTGTCGGAGATGATTGGAAAGGTGATCCTCTATTTATTGAAGTTGAAAATAAATTCCGCCAAGTAGGGGTCGATATTGTTTATTTTCCGTACACACAGGGAGTTTCATCAACAGCGTTGAAAGAAAAAATTAAGTATAAAGAAAAGGTTTTATAAACGATGAAGCCGGAAGTTAGTATTATAGTGCCGGTTTATAATGTGGAAAGGTATCTGGAAGAATGTTTAAATAGCATTTTAAATCAATCATTTCAAAACTTCGAGGTAATACTTGTTAATGATGGATCATCAGATCGAAGTGCGATTATTTGCAACGAATTCACCAAAATGGATAGCCGAATAAAGGTTATTCATAAAAAATATGGAGGAGTAAGTTCAGCAAGAAATATCGGTGTTTCAGTAGCGAGAGGAGAATATATCGGGTTTGTGGATAGTGATGATCGAATTGATAAGGATATGTATAAAAGATTAATGAATCTTTGCTTGCAGACAGAAAGTGAAATTGCAATTTGTAGACTTGGAAGAGAGATAGATGGAAAATTGATCAATCCAGTTCAATCGGGGTTCATTAAAGAGCTAGATCATGTGGATGCAATGAGAGAACTTTATAAAGGTCAATTATACCGATTTTCTTTATGTAACAAACTTTTTAAAAAGAGCTGTTTTGATAATATTACCTTTCCAGAAGGACGAATTCACGAGGACTTATCGACAACTTATAAACTATTTTCTCAATCTAAAAAATCTGCATATACAAATTATATCGGTTATATATACGTAAAGCGTACCAATAGCATCCTCACTTCACAATTTAACGAAAAGAGAATGGATGCTTTTTTAGGTTGGGCAGAAATTTTAGAGTTCATGAGTGAAAAATATGTTGGATTAACGAAAGAGTTTATTTCCTGTTTTACGTACGGATGTGTGGATAATATTTATTATATTTTGAATCAAGTAGAGGAAACTAATCAGGCGAAACAGTATTTAAATAGCATTCGCAAGCTTGTTCGAAAGCATTATAAAAAGATAATATTAAACGAATTATTGTCAATGAAATATAAAACTACCATTACTTTGATGGTATTGAGTTCAAATTTATTGATAGCCATTAGAAACCTAAAGAAAAATATTAAGGTTAGGAATGTAAAGGATGAATCCAAAACTAAGTATCATAGTTCCAATATATAAGGTGGAAAAATATCTCCCTAAATGTATCGATTCGATCTTATCACAAACTTTTACGGATTTTGAACTTATCCTTGTTAACGATGGATCACCTGATAACTGCGGCAGGATTTGTGATGAATATGCGAAGAAAGATCGGCGGGTTATTGTTGTTCATAAAGAAAATGGAGGATTATCATCTGCAAGAAATGCCGGTATAAAGCTTTCTCAAGGTAAATATATTGGATTTGTTGATAGTGACGATTATATCGATGAAAAAATGTACGAAATTTTATATAACAATGCTGAATTACATTCATCAGATGTAGTCGTATGCGATTATAAAAAAATAAATGTTAATGATACTTATGACAAAAATAGGCACAACAATGAATTAAACATCAGCCATTATACGAATATTGAAGCTCTGTATCAATTATATCCACAGAAACTAGAACCAGATATGGCTAACAAAGGCAGAGATGTTAAGTGGAATATTATATGTAATAAACTATTTAAAAGAGGAATCTTTGAAAAACTTATATTCAAAGAAGGACGTATTCATGAAGATGAATTTATTATTCACCAAATATTATACAATTGTACCAAAGTAACTTATATATCAACTATTCTCTATTTTTATGTTCAAAGTCCTAACAGCATTATGAGGTCAACATATTCCAAAAGTAAACTCGATAAGGTTTATGCATTAAAAGAAAGAGCGGATTATTTTATGAAGATAGAGGAAGATACACTTGGTCATCTGGCTTATAAATCATTTCTTGAATCGTTTTTTTGGAATTATATCATTGCAAAATCGGAGCTGAAAAATGATAGGCAGGAATTAAAAAAATTAAAAAATACTTTTGCTAGTAGTATTAACTCTTTATTAATCAACCCTTTAATTGGATGGAAACAGAAAATATACTGCCTACTTTTTGTTATAAATCCATTTAATTAAAAAAATAATGCAATTTCTTACAGGAGAATTTGAAATGAAGAAAAAATTGCTTTTTGTAATTGATTCTTTAGTTGCCGCAGGGGCAGAAAAAAGTCTAATTACCTTGCTTTCGTTACTGGATTATAAAAAATATTCAGTGGATTTAATGTTATTCGCTCATGGAGAACTCCTTGAAAAATTGGTACCGAAGGAAGTAAATTTACTAAAACCGCTTCAGTATACTAATTTTACAAGTTTAAGTATAAAAAAGGCAATTCTTCATTCGATAAAGAATTCAGATTTTAAAATGCTTACATCTAGGTTGAAATTCTCTATAAATTTACGATTGAAAAATTATAGTAATGCTCAAAAAGCAAGATTATACTGGGAACACATATCTAATGTAATAGAAGAAAACCCGAAACAATATGACATTGCAATTAGTTATGCACAAGGTATTCCAACATTTTATGTTGCTGATAAAGTAAAAGCAAACAAGAAGTTTGCATGGGTGAATGTGAGTTATAGGCTAGATAAAAAAGAAGCAAATTTTCAAAAACAATTTTATGACCAATTTAATAAAATTGTTGCAGTATCTGATTCAGCAAAAGAAATATTTTTAGAAACATTCCCGTATTTCCATAATAAGATTTCTATATTATATGATATTAACGATCCAAAATTTATTAATAATATGGCAAACATCGGGGAGGATTATCACGATAATTTTGATGGATACAGAATCCTAACAATTGGTAGATTAGCACATCAAAAAGGATATGATTTTGCATTAAATGCGTGCTTAAAATTAAAGGAAGAAGGTATTAATTTTAAGTGGTATGTTTTAGGCATAGGCCCACTTATGCAGGAAGTAAAGAAATCGATTATTGAAAAAGACCTAACTGATTATTTTATATTATTAGGGGTTACCGAAAACCCATATCGATTAATAAAAAACTCTGATATATATGTTCAAACATCAAGATTTGAGGGATTCGGGCTAGCGATTGCAGAGGCACGTATGCTAAATATCCCTGTTGTAACAACGCGATTTGATGCAGTATACAGCCAAATGGTAGATAGAAAAAATGGGTTAGTTGTTGATATGGATGCGAATGCAATAGCGGAAGGCATATTAACATTAATTCAAAATCATCATCTTAGGGAAAATATTATTACCTACTTGAAACAAGAAAAAAAAAAGGAAATCTTGAAGAGTTAAATAAATTTTATAAATTGATTAGTTAAGATCTCTATGAAAGCGAGCAATTTTAAATGAGAAAAAAAAAAATAATATTAATGATAGTAAATATGAATATTGGTGGGACTGAAAAAGCACTACTAAATATGATAAACAATATTCCTAGGAGCCAGTATGAAATATCTATTTTTATGCTTGAGAAGTATGGTGGGTTTTTAGATCATATTCCATCTGATGTTCATGTCAAATACTTTAAGGATTATGAAAATATAAAAGATAAGTTAAATAAACCTCCTCACGAAGTATCATTACACCAGATTAAAAATGGTAAATTTCATACTGCCTTTACAATAATGTTGTTACATGTCATTACAAAAGCATTAAAGAATAGAAGCATTTATTTTAAATATTTACTAAGAAAATATCCAGCATTTAATGAAGAATATGATATTGCGGTAGCTTATGATGGTCCAATGGACTTCATAAGCTATTTTGTTTTAAAAAAGATTAAGGCGAAAAAGAAGATTCAATGGATTCATTTTGATGTTACAAAAATCGGCTTTAATCCAAAATTTGCATCAAGTATTTATAGGAAATATGACAATATCTTTGTAGTTTCCAATGAGGCAAAAATGAAGTTGTTAGATCTCGTACCAAAATTAAAAAATAAAACAAAAGCATTCCTAAATGTATCTTCACCCAGCCTTATTAGAAAACAATCAAAATTAGGGGTGGGTTTTACAGATTCTTTTGATGGAATTCGTATTTTAACTGTTGGGAGATTATCAGATGAAAAAGGTCAAGATTTAGCAATTTTAGCGCTAGAAAAGCTAGTAAATGAGGGTCATAACGTAAGATGGTACTGCGTTGGAGAAGGACCATCAAGAGGAAGATATGAACAATTAGTAAGAGAAAAAAACTTAAAGAATCATTTTATTCTACTAGGTTCAGATCCCAATCCTTACCCTTATATGGAACAATGCGATATTTATGTTCAGCCATCAAGACATGAAGGATTTTGTATAACTTTGACGGAAGCGAAATATTTAAGAAAACCAATCATTACAACAAATTTTGCTGGGGCGAAAGAACAAATTACTAATGGTGAGAATGGTTTGATTGTTGATTTAAATGAAGATGAAATCTATAAAGCTGCTGTAAATTTAATTCAAAATAAAGATTTATGTGAGAAGTTCTCCTCAAATTTAGCTATAGGTATTAATGAAGCACGTGATAATTACATTACATTTGATCATGTAGTTTAAAAGGACTTTTAGGAATGAAAGGTGGTTACATGTATTTAATTTTTATTAGTTTACTCATATTATCCCTATTAGTGTTCTTCCTGATGAAGAAAAAGATATTTGTAGGTATTTGGTCAATATCGGTTTTTAAATCTCCATCCATCATATCCAAACGACCACAAGGAAAAAAAATGATGCCTGTTCTGCAAGCTTCAGATGTGTCAGATGTGTACGCAGAGTTTGTTGCTGATCCATTCATTACTTATCACAATTCTGTTTTCTACATGTTTTTTGAAGTTTTAGAGAAGAGTTCAGGCAAGGGTATAATTGGATTGGCGACTAGTAAAGATGGTGAGAGCTGGAAATATGACAGAACGGTTTTAAAGGAAAACTATCATTTATCGTATCCCTATGTATTTATGTATAAAAATGATTATTACATGATACCTGAAACATGTGAAATAAACAAAGTTTTACTATATAAAGCAAAGAAATTCCCTTATGAATGGGAAAGAGCATCAGAGATAATTCAAGGTAATTATCTTGATTCCAGTATTTTTTATTATAAGAATAAATGGTGGATGTTTGCTGGAAAGAGTGGGAAATTGCATCTTTTTTTATCGGATCATTTAGATAAAGATTGGAACGAGCATCCTAAAAGTCCATTAATAGAGAATAATAATAACATTACTAGACCAGGAGGAAGAGTGATTGTAAATAAAAACATTATTTATAGATACACACAGGATGGCCAACCAAATTATGGAAGTGCTATAAGGGTATTTAAAATTACTCATTTATCGGAAAGTGACTATAAGGAGGAGGAAGTAAGCATAGTATTAAATGGTTCAAAAAATAGTTCTGATTGGAAAAAAGATGGAATGCATACTATTGATCAATATAAAATTGCCGATAATAGTTGGCTAGTAGCTGTAGATGGGCATAAGTTAGTCATTAAAAACTACTTTTTATGGAAAATGGATCGCATCTTAGCAAAATCTCTTTCTATTATAAAGCGTAGATTGAATAAGCGCTTTATAGAGAAAAAGAAACTAAAACAAGCATAGTAATAATATCTATGGTGGTGGAATCATTGAATAAAATAGTTAGACGTACACTAGAAAACCTTTTGAAACATTACTTTCATTGGAGATATTGGAGCACATTATATAGAAATATGGTAAGACAAATTGAATATATACCGGATAAAGAAAATAAACAGTGTACTCCATTTGTTAATAAACCTGGAATTGTATTATCATTCGATGATAGTTATCGGATATATGATTGGTATAAATATGGGAAAAATTTGTTTGGATATTACGATGTTAAAGTCACATTTAATATTAATGGGGTAAATCCTATTCATAATAATAGGGAACATACACAGCATGAAATAGATAAATTGTTGGAATTGCAGGCACAAGGTCACGAAATAGCCCACCATGGCTTTAAACATGAGAATACGACGAAGTATGCAACTAAATATGGTGTTGATAAATGGCTTAGAGATGAAATTATAGCACTTTTTCATTGGATGGAAAAACATTCACACTCTATTACAAAAGAAAGGTTCAAAAAGCCGGTTTCTTTTGCTTTTCCACACTTTGTTTACAACGAGGGCATATTAAAACAGTTAGTCCCTAATTATTTCAAAATTACAAGAGGACATCTAAATAAGGATAATTTAACTTCATTCAATTCAGTTGGTTTTGTTCCTTCAATTTGTTTAGAT
>Ga0256884_1000061_pt1 | contig 24194 bp, 24 predicted proteins | sample MC6MC0492MT_FD_186341 | JGI IMG/M metagenome (GOLD analysis project Ga0256884, IMG submission 186341) | Metatranscriptome of enriched soil aggregate microbial communities from Iowa State University, Ames, United States - MC6-MC0492-MT... | ecosystem: Environmental > Terrestrial > Soil >... | reverse complement strand
TGTGATGTCGGATTCCTCGGTGGGGGCGGGCGCAGATCGCGTTCTCTACGTGTTGGCCACGCTGGCCCGGCACGATGGCCCCCTGACGATTGCCGCGCTGGCCGAGAAAACGGGTCTGGCTCAAAGCACCCTGTATCGCCAGGTGGCGCTGCTCAAGCGCTGGGGTTTCGTTGCCGAACACGAAGGGGAATACGGGCCTGGCCCGCTGTGCGTGCAACTGGCCTGGGGCTTTGATCAATCGTCGTTTCTGATCCACGAAGCGCAACCCGACATGGCGTCGCTGGCGGCGGCCTCGGGCGAAACCATCGGCTTGCTTGTGGCGGTGAAAGATCAGGCCGTCTGCCTGGACATGGTCGAAAGCCAGCATCCGCTGCGTTGCTCGTTCACCAAAGGCCGCGGCCTGCCGCTGGCGCGCGGCGCCTCGGCCAAATCCCTGCTGGCCTTCATGCCCTTGGCCCGTTTGCAGGCCGCGCTGGCGTACCTGGCTGACGAAGCCGGCGTAGACGCGGCGCGCCTGGCCGATGAGCTGGAAGCCATCCGCGAGCAAGGCTACGCGGTAACCGATAGCGAAGTGGATGCCGGTGTATGGGGCGTCAGCGTGCCGATTTTTCAGCGGCCCAACCAGGCCGTCGCATCCATCACGTTGATGGCGCCGTCGACCCGCGCCGCCCAGCGTCCCGACGCCTTGATCGCCATGACGGTTGCCGCCGCCCGCCGCATTTCCGAACGATTGAAGGTGCATTGACGCGCCACAAGCGGAACCGCCATCACCGCCACATTGCCCTGAATTCCACGCTGTAGCGCTTTTTCATTCCCACTTTCCGCTATTCCTCTTCCGCCGTACTCATCGCCGTACCTCTTTCCCATAGGACTGACCATGACCACTCGCCGCACACTGCTGACTGCCGCCCTGACGCTGGGCCTGGCCTGGAGCGCTGGCTCCGTGCACGCCCAGGAAACCATCCGCGCCGTTACCGACGCCACCTTCCCGCCGATGGAGTTTGTCAAAGACGGCAAGCGCACCGGCTTCGACATCGAACTGGTTGAGGCGCTGGCCGGGGCCATGGGCAAGAAGGTCGAATGGATCGACATCGACTTCAAGGGCTTGATCCCCGCGCTGCAAGCCGGCCGCGCTGATATCGCCGTGTCCGCCATCTACATCACGCCCGAGCGCAGCAAGGTCGTCGACTTCACCGACCCCTACTACGCGGGCGGCCTGGTGGTGCTGACCAAGACGGACAGCCCCATCAAGACGCTGAAGGATCTGGACGGCCGCAAGGTGTCGGTGCAGGTGGGCACCAAGTCGGTCAACTATCTGAAGGAACACTTCCCGGCCGTGCAGCGTGTGGAAGTCGAGAAGAACCAGGAAATGTTCAACCTGGTGCAGATCGGCCGCGCGGATGCCGCCGTGACGGGCAAGCCCGCCGCCAAGCTGTTCGCACAAAGCACGACCGGCCTGACCGTGTTGAATGATCAGGTCACGACCGAGGACTACGGCATCGCCGTGCCCAAGAGCAAGCCCGAGCTGACGCGTGAGCTGAACGCCGCGCTGCAAAAGCTGAAGGCCGACGGCAGCTATCAGGCCATCGTGAACAAGTGGTTTGAGGCCCCCGCGAAATGAACCTTGAATTCGCCCCCGTCTTCGCCGACTTCGACAGTCTGATGCGGGGCGCGGTGGTTACCGTTGAGGTAACCGCTGGCGCCTTGTTGCTGGGCTGTGTCATGGGCCTGCTGGTCGGCGTCGGCCGCCTCAACCCCAAGCGCTACATCATCTACAACCTGTGCAGCACGTACCTGCTGTTCTTTCGCGGCACCCCGTTGCTGGTGCAACTGTTCATCTGGTTCTTCGGCCTGCCGCAGTTCGGGGTGACGCTGCCGGCGTTCGCGTGCGGCGTGTTGGGTCTGGGCATGTATTCCGGCGCGTACGTGTCGGAAATCGTGCGCGGCGCAATTCAGTCGGTTGACCGCGGCCAGACGGAAGCGGCGCGTTCGCTGGGCATGTCGTCGGGCCAGGCCATGCGCATCATCATCCTGCCGCAAGCCGTGGTGCGCATGATTCCGCCGCTGGGTAATGAGTTCATCGCGCTGATCAAGAACTCGGCGCTGGTGTCGCTCTTGACCATTCACGATCTGATGCACGAAGGGCAGAAGATCATCAGCGTGTCGTATCGCTCGCTGGAAACGTATCTGGTGGTCGCTTTGATTTATCTGGTCCTGACCACGGCCGCCATGGTGATCTTGCGCAAGGTGGAACAACACCTGCGCGCCGGGGGGATGGTGCAATGAACCAATTTGGCACTCCGCAGGAAATGATCCGCATCCGCGGCCTGCACAAGTCTTATGGCGATCATGCCGTGCTGAAGGGCATTGATTTCGACGTGCTGCCTTCGCAGGTGGTGGTTGTGATCGGGCCCAGCGGTTCCGGCAAGAGCACCTTGCTGCGCTGCTGCAATGGCTTGGAAGTGGCGCAGGCCGGCACCGTGGACATCTGCGGTCAGACCTTGCTGGATGACGGCGAACTGCTGCCCGAGGCGGCGCTGAACCAGTTGCGCATGCAGGTGGGCATGGTGTTTCAGGGCTTTAACCTGTTCCCGCACCTGTCGGTGCTGGACAACGTGACGGTGGGGCCGCGCAAGCTGCGCGGCATGGGCCGCGACGAGGCAAATGCGCTGGCCGAAGACCTGCTGAAGAAGGTGGGCCTGTCCCAGAAGATGGCCGCCATGCCCGCCAGCCTGTCTGGCGGACAGAAGCAACGCGTGGCGATTGCCCGCGCGTTGGCCATGCAGCCCAAGGTCATGTTGTTTGATGAGCCGACCTCGGCGCTGGACCCGGAGCTGGTGGGCGAAGTGCTCCAGGTGATGAAGCTGCTGGCGCGCGAAGGCATGACGATGATGGTGGTGACGCACGAAATGGGCTTTGCCCGTGACGTGGCCGATGTGGTCGCCGTGATGGATGGCGGGGTGATCCTGGAATCTGGTACGCCGGAAGTGATCTTCAGCCAGCCGCGCGAACCGCGTACCCGCGAATTCCTGCAAGCCGTGCTGAATGCGGGGCAGGGGGCAGCGGCATGAGCGCGGTGCAGTTGGACAAAACCCTGTGGAAGGCGCGCGACGACAGCGCCGAACAAGGCGACACGCGCCGTCTGGCGCACATTGTCGAAGCGGCCGCTGGCCAGGTGGAAAAGGGCGAGCCGGTGTTGCTGGGCTTTGCCTGCGACGCGGGCGTCGCCCGTAATCAAGGGCGTATCGGCGCGGCGGAAGGCCCGGCTGGCATCCGCAAGTTCATGGCGGGCTTGCCGGCGCATGGCCTGACCCGCTTGCTGGATGCGGGCGATGTCACCTGCGAGGGCGATCAGCTGGAAGCGGCGCAGGAGCAACTGGGCTTGCGCGTGGCCGAACTGCTGGCGCAGGGGGCTCGCCCGGTTGTGTTGGGCGGTGGGCACGAAATTGCCTGGGGCAGCTTCCAGGGCCTGGCCCGCTGGCTGGAATCCCGAGGCGACAACGAGCCCGTGCTGGTGCTGAATCTGGATGCGCATTTCGACCTGCGCACGGGACGGCCGGGCAGCTCAGGCACGCCGTTCGACCAGATCGCCCACTACTGCGAGGAACGCGGGCGGCCCTTGCAATACGCCTGCCTGGGCGTGTCGCGGCTGGCCAATACGCCGGCGCTGTACGCGCGCGCCGCCGAAGTGGGCGCCGTGTGGGTCGAAGACCGTGATATGCAGGAACGCCACCTTGAGGCCCGCCTGGCCAACGTCGACGCCTTGCTGGCGCGGGCGCGCCACGTGTACCTGACGATCGATCTGGACGTGCTGCCGGCCGGCGTCATGCCCGGCGTCTCGGCGCCTGCGCCTTATGGCGTGCCGATGGCCGTGGTTGAGGAAATCGTGCTGCGCGTGAAGGCCAGCGGCAAGTTGCGGCTGGCCGATATGGCGGAATACAGCCCGCGTTTCGACATCGACGGGCATGGCGCGCGCGCGGCCGCCAGATTGGCCTGGCAGTTGATGTCGGCGTGATGGCCATGCGCAATTCGCATCGCTTTTTGTCGTAACGCGGATGGGCCTGACAAAAGGGGCAGCTTCTATGGAAGCTGCCCCTTTTTTCATCACTGGCCGCAACGCCAATACTTGCGCGACTTGCGGCTGGCCGAGGGTGGACGCGTGGGAAATGCCGGCTTAGGATAGGGGCAGCTTTAAGACCGGGCTTGTGACCCGTACGGTATCCACAACATCTATACGTCCCCATTTAAAATATTTTGGTTTTAAATGGGGACGCTATTACTTTCGTGGATAAAATGGCGCAACTTTGTCAGGAGATCATGCTCATGTCTCACACACCCACCCATGCCTTGCCGTCTTATCTGAATGCCGATGACCTCGGCCCCTGGGGTAATTACCTGCAACAAGTCGACCGGGTCACCCCGTACCTCGGCTCTCTGGGACGGTGGGTTGAGACCCTGAAGCGCCCGAAGCGCTCGCTGATCGTCGACGTGCCGATCGAACTGGACAACGGCACCATCGCCCACTTCGAGGGCTATCGCGTGCAGCACAACGTGTCGCGCGGCCCGGGCAAGGGCGGCGTGCGTTTCCACCAAGACGTGACCCTGTCTGAAGTGATGGCGCTGGCCGCCTGGATGTCGGTCAAGAACGCCGCCGTCAACCTGCCGTACGGCGGCGCCAAGGGCGGCATCCGTGTCGATCCGCGCAAGCTGTCGCAATCCGAACTCGAGCGCATGACGCGCCGCTACACGACCGAAATCGGCGTGATCATCGGGCCGTCGAAAGACATTCCCGCCCCTGACGTGAACACCAACGCCCAGACCATGGCCTGGATGATGGACACGTATTCCATGAACGAAGGCGCCACCGCCACCGGCGTGGTCACCGGCAAGCCGATCGCGCTGGGCGGCAGCCTGGGCCGTGTCGAAGCCACCGGCCGCGGCGTGTTCGTCGTGGCGTGCGAAGCCGCTCGCGACCTGAACATCGACGTCTCGAAGGCCCGCGTGGTCGTGCAGGGCTTCGGTAACGTGGGCGGCACCGCTGCCCGCCTGTTCCATGAAGCCGGCGCCAAGGTCATTGCCGCGCAAGACCACACCGGCACCGTGCACAACGCCGAAGGCCTTGACGTGCACAAGCTGCTGTCGCACGTGTCGCAACACGGCGGCGTGGGCGGTTTCTCGGGCGGCCAGGCCATGGACAAGAACGAGTTCTGGACGCTGGAAACCGAATTCCTGATCCCGGCAGCCCTGGAAAGCCAGATCACCGTCGACAACGCCGCCAAGGTGCGCGCGAAGATCGTGGTGGAAGGCGCCAACGGCCCGACCACCCCGGAAGCGGACGACATCCTGGCCGAACACGGCGTGTATGTCGTGCCGGACGTGCTGGCCAACGCCGGCGGCGTGACGGTGTCGTACTTTGAATGGGTGCAGGACTTCTCCAGCTTCTTCTGGAGCGAAGAAGAGATCAACCAGCGCCTGGAACGCATCATGCGCGAAGCCTACGGCGCCGTGTCGCAAGTGGCCAAGGAACACAAGGTCACGTTGCGCACCGCTGCGTTCATCGTGGCTTGCACCCGGATTCTGCAAGCGCGCCAAGTGCGCGGCCTGTATCCGTGATGTCTGAATCGGCGGTGCGTTCCTGAACGCGCCGCTGAGGAGGCAGAGGAAGACAAAAACAGAAATCGCCCCGAAAGGGGCGATTTCTATTGGGCGGCCGGAATCAGTTAACCGGGGAAGATGGGGGGCGGCACGAATGCCGGAACCTGCATAGAATGTGCCGTTGCCCGCCCTGGGCCGGCCCCTTTGTGTGGAGTACTCATGACGCAAGCCTTGCCGTCCACGACCCTTGCCGTGGACCCCGCCTGGATCGACGCCTACGGCCATCTGAACGCCGCCCATTATGTCGGCATCTTCGACCGCGTCGGCTTTGAACTCTTGGGCCAGGTTGGCGTGGGGCTGGACTACACCGAGGCCACGCGCTGCGGCATCTACACGATGAACATCTACGTGGCCTACCTGCGCGAAGTGTTGGATGGCGACCCCCTCATGCTGCGCATCCGTCTGTTGGAAGCCGACAACAAACGGCTGATGTGCATGATGGAGCTGATTCAGACCCGCGACGGCTACCTGGCCGCCACCATGGAGCAGCTCTCCCTGCACGTGAACCTGGATACCCGGCGCGCCACCCCGTTCCCCGACGCGCTTGCACAGCGGCTGGCGCGCACCGTCGAAGAACATGCTGCACATCCGCTGCCGAAGGAGTATCGTCGGCTTCTGCCGTTGAAGGGCGCGCGCTGACACGCTGCCTTCCTGGCGTCGGTCTTTCCCCATTTCCTTTTCAGCAGTTGCTGTTCTGGCAGTTGCCTTCCTAGCACGATGAAATGACGCCTTTGCGAGCCCGCCGCGGTTCGCGCAAAGTGTGGAGTTCAGGCGACAACGATGCACTTTTTTTCGAGTTCCGGGACGGGTTGTCCTTGCGTCTGGAAAACTGACACATTGCGTCCCTAGAATTTGTTCCTGCCATGTGCCGCACGCTGCTTGCCATGCAAGCCAAGCCACCTGCGCATGTATGTTCAATCAAAGGGAATATGTAATGAAAAAGACTCTGCTCGTCACCGCGCTGTTCGCCGCCTTGTCCGGCGTGGCTCAAGCTGAAACGTCGGTGACGCTGTATGGCCTGATCGACACTGGTATCGGCTACCAGCGCATCAAGGGCGACGGCTACCACGAATCGAAAGTCGGCATGGTCAACGGCGTGTCGAGCGGCTCGCGTTGGGGCCTGCGTGGCGCCGAAGATCTGGGCGATGGCCTGAGCGCCGTGTTCACCCTGGAAAGCGGCTTCAACTCCGGTAACGGCCAGTCGGGCCAAAGCGGCCGCCTGTTCGGCCGCCAAGCCACCGTCGGCCTGAAGGCCGATTCGTGGGGCCTGCTGGAATTCGGCCGTCAGACCAACATTGCGTCCAAGTACCTGGCTGCGATCGACCCGTTCGCCGGCAGCTACGGCCAGGCTAACGTTGGCGTGGCGTTCAGCGCCGCCAACACGGTCCGCTACGACAACATGGTGCAGTACTCGACCCCGTCGTTCAGCGGCTTCCAGTTTGGCGTTGGCTACTCGTTCAACGCGGCTGACACCACCGCCGCCCAAACCGGCTTCAAGACGGCTGACAACACCCGCGCCATCACGACCGGCCTGCGTTACGTCAATGGCCCGCTGAACGTGGCCGCCACGTACGACCAGCTGAACCCCGCCAGCCAGCTGAACAATGACGCGACGCCCAAGTCGTGGTCTATCGCCGCTGCCTACGACTTCGAAGTGGTCAAGTTGGCGCTGGGCTTCGGCCAGACGCGTGACGGCTGGTTCACCGGCCAAAGCATCAACTCGTTCGGCAGCGGCAGCCCCACGGCCAGCAGCTTCGGCACGAACGTCGCCGTCTCCGGCTTCAAGGCCAACTCGTACCTGGTCGGCCTGACCGTGCCGCTGGGCGCCAGCAGCATCCTGGCGTCGTGGCAGCGTGCCGACCCCAACGGCAACCCGCTCACCGCCGGCAACGACTCGACGATGAACGTCTACAGCATCGGCTACACGTACAACCTGTCCAAGCGCACCAACCTGTACGCGCTGGGTTCGTACGCCACCGACTTCGCGTTTGTTGACGGCGTCAAGAGCACCGTCGGCATCGTGGGTGTCCGTCACCGCTTCTAAGCGCCTGACGTGAGCGGGCGGCGCGGCCCATCATTGGAGCGCGCCGCCGGCTCCTTCATGCCGCGGTTGTATTGAGCGGACTGGGCGTCTTACCCGGCCACAGACGCGAAAAAAGCGGCCACCTCCCTAGCTCCACCCTCAGTCCGCTCACCCGAACCCCGGCCTCGAAGAGGCCTTGCGCCGCCTGGCGCGAGCAACGACCGGCAACGGGCTGCCTGCCCGGTGCCGGTTGTCGCACTTCAGGTGCCGCACACTCGCAGCGGCTGGCAGCCGGCTGCCAATGCGCCAAGGACTACGACTTCGGCAACAGCTCCGGCTTCAGAATGCCGCGCAGGTCCGCGTAGGGAATGTTTAGCTCCGGCTCGCCGTGCGAGTAGGGCGCAATGGAGTACGCGTCGTACTTCACCACGATGCCGTCGCGGGTCAAGGCGTAGTTGTCGCTTTCCTGGAAGGGCCACATCTTGTTGTAGCTGGCCGGGTCGCGCTTGGCGTCGGGGTTGCTGGTGAGCCATTTTGCGTGCGCGCGCTGCAAGGCGGCGACGTACTCCGCGCGGCGGCCCGGAATCAAGGCTTCGTCCAGGCTCATGACGCGGCCCCGCGAGCGTTCCCAATTCAGATATTGCGTGGCCGGGATGCCGTGCGCGGCCCCGGTCAGGAACTGTTCGGTGTGCAGTTCGATCGACACGATGTCGCCCACGGTGTCCTTCACGCTGGCCTTGAAATAGGTGGCGTCGCGCGGGCGCGCCGTGGACCAGAAGTACTGCGTGTATTCCGACAGCGTGTCGTAGGCGCCGCGCCGGTTGGCGTCGGTGCCGGTCATGTAGGCCAGCACGTGGTCAACCAGCGCCGTCAACTTGGGGTTGCCGGGAAAGGCGACGCTGTCGATTTCAATGTGGGGGCAGTCGCCCTCGCAGCCGGGTTTGTTCGATGCCCACTTGATGCGTTCGGTGGACAGGTCGCCCACCTTTTCCGCTGTGGTGCTGCTGGTGGTGGGCGTGGCGAGCGTGATGTTCGCCGGGGGCGCACTGCTGCAGCCGGCAAGCGCCAGCAGGGCCGCGCCCAGAATCAAACCGCTTATCGCGCCTTGCGGCGTGAACGTGCGATGCATTGAACTACCTCCACAAATTCATCAACTGCCGTCAGGGCACGACGCCGGTCCATTCGGCTGAAGAAAACTTCTCGTCAGCCTGTTGCTGCGCTTTGGCCAGCGTATCGCCGCCGATCTGCCCGGGGGTCAGACGATGCAGGCTGCCGAAAGTTTCCAGCATGCGGTCGATGATGACTTCGCGCGCCAAACCCGTCTGCGTGCGCAGCGGGTCCACGCGTTTTTTCGCGCTGGTGGTGCCTTTGTCAGACAGCTTCTCGCGGCCAATACGCAAGACTTCGACCATTTTATCGGCGTCGATGTCATAGGACATGGTCACGTGGTGCAGCACCGCGCCCGCGCGCCGGGCTTGGGCGGCCCCACCGATCTTGCCGATGTCGGAAGCGATGTCGTTCAACGGCTGATACCAGGCCTTGATGCCCAGGCCTTGCAGCGCGGTCAGCACCCAGGCGTCCAGGAAGGCGTAGGACTCCTGGAAGCTCATGCCGTGAACCAGGGCTTGCGGGGCGCTGAGCGAATAGGTGATGGAGTTGCCCGGTTCGATGAACATCGCGCCGCCACCGCTTACGCGGCGCACGACCTCGATGCCGTGGCGCTTGGCGCCTTCCGGGTCGACTTCATTTTTCAGGGATTGGAAACGGCCGATCACGACGGCGGGGGCGGCCCATTCCCAGATGCGCAAGGTGGGCGGGCGTTGGCCGGCGCCGACCTCATCGGTGATGACGGCGTCCAGCGCCATGTGCAACGCGGGCGCCTGGGGGGCTTCATGAATCAGTTGCCAGTCGTAGTCGTTCCAGTCAGTGCGCGTCATGTAAGCGCCCTCCGCAACACCACGGCCACGGCTTCGGCGGAAAAACCGAACATCTCGGCGTCGGCGGGCAGGGCGGATTGCACGGCAACGGCCAGTTCCAATTCACCGGCATCGGCCGGCATGCCGTTCAAGCCGGCGTTGATGGCTTCAAGCGCTTCGGGCGGCTCAAGAAAGAAGTCGCCGCTGATGCGCACATTGGCCAGGCGGCCGTCGCGCACTTCGAGATCCGCAACGACCAGTTTGCCGCCGGGGACTTTGTATTCGCCATGCATGGGCTTTCCTTGAATCTATACAAACACTACAGGCTGAGTTTCATGCCGTCATGGGTGGCCACGAAACCCAGGCTTTCATAAAACCGGCGCGCATTCGGGCGGGCGCGGTCGGTGGTCAGCTGAACGATGCCGCAGCCTTGCAGGCGGCATTGTTCGATGGCCCACTCGAACATGGCGCGCCCCAGGCCTTGGCCGCGTGACGACGATGCGATGCGCACGCTTTCGATTTGCCCGCGCCATTGTCCCAGCCGGGACAAGCCGGGTATGAACGATAACTGCAAACAGCCGACCAGGTGTGAATCCTGCTCAACCACGGCCAGGAACTGATTGGAATCCTGCGCAATGGCCGTGAACGCCGCGGTGTAGCGCGGGTTCAGCGGCACCGAGGCGTCCTCGCGTGTGGCGCCCAGCTCGTCGTCGGCCAGCATGGCGACGATCTGCGGCAGATCTTCCTGGCGTGCGCGGCGAAAAACCCGTTGCGGATGAGACATGGCGCGTGCTCCAGAGCGTTAGCGGGGCAGGTTCTGCGAGGTCTGGCCGAACAGGATGCGGCGCGATTCCTCATCACTGATGGACGGCGCGGTGTTGATGGTGTCGGCCAACGCATAGGCGCGTTGGGTGGCCGGGCGCGCGGCAATGGTGTTGAACCAGCGTTGCAGGTGCGGGAAGTCGTTCAGGTCTTGGCCCTGCTTGGCGTGCGGCACGATCCAGGGGTAGGCCGCCATGTCGGCAATGGAGTAGTCACCGGCGACGAATTCGCGGTCGGCCAGACGCTTGTTCAACACGCCGTACAAGCGGTTGGTTTCCTTTACGTAGCGGTCGATGGCGTAGGTGATGCGTTCTTGCGCGTAGCCGGAAAAGTGGTGGTTCTGGCCGGCCATGGGGCCCAGGCCGCCCATCTGCCAGAACAGCCATTGCGACACTTCGGCGCGGCCGCGCACATCGGCAGGCAGGAACTTGCCGGTCTTCTCCGCCAGGTATTGCAGGATGGCGCCCGACTCAAACAGAGAGATCGGCGCGCCGCCATCGGCCGGGTCTTGATCAACGATGGCGGGGATGCGGTTGTTCGGCGCGATGGCCAGGAATTCAGGTTTGAACTGATCACCGCGGCTGATGTTGACCGGGTGAATCTGATAGGGCAGGCCGGCTTCTTCAAGGAACAGCGTGATCTTGTGGCCGTTGGGGGTGGTCCAGTAGTAGAGATCGATCATTGGGTGCGTCCGCAGAGTCATGGCGCCGCCGGCGTGGGCCGGCGGATGGAAAGGCCATGATAGCGGGGCCGTATGGGCAGCCCCCCGAATAACCGGGGCCGGGAGCGGGTTTCTACGTGTGCGGGGCGGGGGGCCTCAGACCACTATTTCACACCGCGCCCGGCCGTGCCCGGCCCGGCAGCCGCCACGTCCAGTTCAGGCTGACGCCGGCCGCGGCTACGAAGATCAGCGCCACCCCGATCACCTGCGTGGCATCCATGCGATGACCGTAGACGGCGAAGTCCAGCATGATCGCCACGGCCGGGTAGATGAAGCTCAGCGCGGCGGTCGACGTCGTCGGCAGCTTCTGGATGGCCGAGTACATCAGGATGTACATCAGGCAGGTATGGATCACGCCCAGCGCCACCAGGTACCCCCATTGCAGGGGGGCTGCGGGCAGGGCATTGAAATCCGCCATCGGCAGCAGCATGATGGCCCCAAGCGTCACCTGCACCAGCGCCAGCACCTGAGGCGGAATGCCCTTCAGCCGCTTGACGATGATGGCGGTGACGCCATACAGCGCGGCGGCTCCCAGGCCCAGCATCAGGCCCGATAGATAAGCCGCGCCGCCCGCGCCCGCGGTGTCCGTCAGGCGCAGCACCAGCAGCAGGCCGGCAAACGCCACGACGGACCACGCCAGCTTGCCGCGCGTGGGGCGTTCGCCCAGGAACAGCACGCCCAGGCCGATCAGGAAAAACGGTTGCACGTTATAGACGGCGGTGGCCAGCGAGATCGACGCCAGCCGGTAGGCGGAAAACAGCAGCACCCAGTTCAAGACCAGTGCGGCGCCGGCCGCCAGCGCCAGGGCCAGCGACTTGGCGGTGAACAGGCCGGGCTTGAGCAGGCCGCGCGCCCAGCAATACAGGAACAGTGACAGCGCGCCGAACACGCAGCGGAAGAAGACGACGTTCCAGGCGCTTTGCCCGGACTCCAGGACGAAGACGCCCAGCGTGCCGGATAAGGTCATGGCGGCGGCCATTTGCGCCAGGCCAAGGCGTTCTGATGCGGGGTTCATGAGGGTTCTCCGGCGGGCCAGTTGGCCACGAGGTGCGATGGAGAAATTATCCCAGGCGGATTAACGCGGTTATATGATGTTCGCGTGGTGCTTTTGACGTCAAACCTTGTTTTAGGTGGAATTTATGCAAAACGACCTAAAAAACGAAAACCCGGTCTTGGACGGTATCGACCGCCGTCTGGTGGAGACCCTATCGGCCAATGCGCGCACCACCACGGCCGATCTTGCCCGGCAGGTGGGCATGTCGGCGCCCAGCGTGGCTGACCGCCTGCGCAGGCTGGAAGAATCAGGCGTGATCCGTGCCTATACCTTGGATGTGGACCCCGTGGCGTTGGGGTACACGCTGGAAGCCATCGTGCGCATCCGGCCGCTGCCCGGGCAATTGCGCCACGTTGAAGGGCTGATCCAAGAGATTCCGGAATTCGTCGAATGCGACAAGGTGACGGGCGATGACTGCTTCATCGCCCGCGTGGTGCTGCGGTCTATCTCGCACCTGGATGGCATTCTTGAACGCGTGACCGAGTTCGCCGAAACCAACACCGCCATCGTCAAGGCGCATACGGTGCGCCGCCGGTTGCCGCCCTTGCGCTAGGCGGCGGGCTGCGCGTCAGACGGGCGCTGACAGCGCCCGCACGATATCGTCCTTCAAGCCGGCGGGCGTGTCGGTGGGCGCGTAGCGCTTGATGACCTGCCCGTCGCGGCCCACCAGGAACTTGGTGAAGTTCCACTTGATGCCTTCGGTGCCGAAGACGCCGGGCTTTTCGCCCTTTAGCCAGCGGTACAGCGGATGCGCGTCGGCGCCGTTGACATTGATCTTGGCGTACATCGGGAAGGTGACGTCGTACTGCGTTGCGCAGAAATTGCGGATCTCGGATTCGTCGCCGGGTTCCTGATGGCCGAACTGGTCGCAGGGGAATCCCAGCACCGTCAGGCCGTCATCGCGCAGCGAGCGGTAGAGTTCTTCCAGGCCCGCATATTGCGGCGTGAATCCGCATTTGGACGCCACGTTCACCACCAGCAGCACGCGGCCCCGGTAGGTGTTCAGGGACTGTTCGGCCCCGTTGATGTCGCGGGCGGAGAAATCGAAGATCGTGCTCATGCGGGCTCCTTCATGCGGGCTACTGTTACAGGCGCGGGAAGCGATTGCGTCAATGCGCCGGATTGCTCGCCGAGTGTAGCCCCTGCGCCTTGACTCAGGGGCGCTCAGACCAGCTTCAAGTCCAAGGGCGCGACCCCCGGAAACACTTGCGCCAGCCGCGCCTTGTCCAGCCCGTACAAGCGCGCAAACAGGCCCGCAAAGACGGCGCGGTACTCGTTCAAGACCGGGTAGTCGCGGTCCTGGAACAGGGTGTCGTGGTTGACGGCGACTTGCCGCCCCGCGATGCGCCCGCCATGCACGTTGCCGCCCATCACCCAATACACCGTGCCGTGGCCGTGGTCGGTGCCCTTGTTGCCGTTTTCGCGGAACGTGCGGCCGAATTCGCTGATGACGACGACCGTGGTCTGCCGCCACGCCGGCCCCATCGCGTCCGCATACGCCGCCAGCGCGCGGCCCAATTGCCCAAGGCGGCCCGCCAACGCGCCCTTGGCCGCGCCCTGGCCCACGTGCGTGTCCCAGCCGCCCACATCGACAAAGCCCAGGTTGTAGCGGTCGGTCATGAAGCGGGCGATGCGGCGCACTTCTTTTTCCAGCTTGTCCGTGGACACGGCATTGCCATTGGCCGCCTGCATTTCGGCGTCCAGGTCTTGCCGCGTGGCGCCCATGATGCGCTGCCCTTCGGCCACCGAGGCGTCCAGTTCCGTGTGCTGGTACATCGCTGCGATGGCGCGGTTGTCGGCTTCGCTCAGGCGCGATTTGCGGTTCGCGCCGCCCAGGTCAATGTTGGGAACACGCGCGTCGCCCCGCAGAATCTGCGGCACGTCGGACGTGAAGGCGGCAGGCTGCGCCGCCGACCCGTTCAGCGTGGCGGTCAGCCGGTTAAGAAAGCCTGAACGGTAATTGCCGCCGCCTTTTTCGCCGCCTCGTCCCAGCTCGATGCTGTTCTGGGTTTCGAAATGGCTGCGGCTCAAGTCGTCCGTGCCGGCAAACGGCACGAAGGCCAGTTGCTTCTTTTGATAGAAGGGCATCAGGCTGTCGGCCAGGGCCGGATGCAGGCCCCAGCCGTCTGAGAGCGGCAACGCGGCATCCGCGCCGCTGCCCGGCCGCCCAATGGCGATGCTGGGCCGTGATTCGTAATAGAAGTCGCTGGTGGTGGGCACCAGCAGGCTCGCGGCGTCGTAGGCGCCGCGCATGAAAACGACCAGCAGGCGGTTGCCCGACGCGGCGGGCGCGGCGTACAGGCGGCTGCCGCCCAGTATCAGCGGGGCGGCGGCCATCATCTGAAGCAGGCGGCGGCGGTTCATAGGGTTCTCCTAGCGGCGCATGAATTCTGGCGAGGCCAGCAGGTAGGTGTTGGCATCTGCGGGCGTTTTCGCTTGCGCGATGGTGTCACGCGTGGCGGGTGCCAGTGATGTGAACAAGCTTTGTTCAGACGCCGACGTCAGCAGGTTCGGCAGGCGGGGCAGCACAAGCGGCTGCGTATCGTCGGGAAGACGGTAAAACACCTGCGGGGCGGCGGCGATGGTGCGTGCAATTTCAAAGCGCTGCGTCATCTGGCCGGAACCCGACCAGTCAGACATGGCCAGCGGATAGCCATCGGGGGTGGGCCGCTGGTAAAGCCCTTGGCCCATCTGGCGCATGATGGCCGCCGCCGCGTTGGGATTCCGCATGGGCGGCAAGTCGGCATAGGCAAGGCGCAACGCCGACAACACGTAGTGCACCGGGTCCTTGAAGACGCCCGTCTTCAGCGATGCCGTGAATTCTGCCGAGGTAAATAGCGTTTGCAGCGTGGCGGCGATATCGCCGTCTTGCGCCAGAAACGTCTTGGCCATCCGGTCGGCCAGCGCGGGCGAGGGCGCATCGCCCACGAAGAACGCCGCCAGTTTGCCGCTGACAAAACGCGCCGTGGCCGGATGGCGCGCCAGCAGGTCGAGGGCCAGGTCCACTTCGTCCAGGCCAGCGCCGCGAATCTTCTGGCCTAGAAACACCTTGTCGCCTGTGTCGTGGCGCCCGGGGTGGAACAGGAACACGCCGTCTTGCACCAGTTGGCCACGCAGTTCAGGCTTCACCTTGGGCGGCTTGTCGTTGTTGTGCACGCCCAGCCCGGTGAGGATGCGGGCCAGTTCCTGCACATCGGTCTGCGTGTAGCCGCCCTTGACGCCCAGCGTGTGCAGCTCCATCAGTTCACGCGCGTAGTTTTCGTTGATATGCCCAACGGTGTTGCGCGTGTTGTCCAGGTAGACCAGCATGGCGGGCGACCGGGTGGTGGCCCGCAGCATGTCGCGAAATTTCCCCAGCGCATGCGGGCGGATGGCGCGCGCTTCGTACTGGGGCAGATAGGTGCCTACGTCGTTCTTGCCGGCAAAGACATTGAAATGGTTCATCCAGAACCACGTCATCTGCTCCTGCAACTGATTCGGCGAATACAGCGCGCGCCATATCGTGCGGTACGCGGTCTCGTCGGCGCGAACCCGTGAAATTGTCCGCGCTTCGCGCTGCGCCTTTTGTTTGGCGTCGGCATCCAGGTCGCGCGCGTCTTGGCGGATCTTGCGCTGCCGGGCCTGCGCGTCCTGTTCAGATTCGCGATTGATCGACAAGTCGTTGATGCGTTGCTGCACATCAACGGGCAAAGCTGCGTGGGCGTCGGGATGCAGCTGGTGATGCAGGTAACGGTCGGCGCCCAGCTCGTGGATGCGCGCAAGCTCCGACGGCGTTGCGCCCCAGGTGATGCGGTTGACCAGCGCGGCGTCATGCGCGGCGTTGCCGGCCGGCTTGGGTGAATTCACGCCGGGCGGCTGCGCCAGCGCGCGGGTGGCGGGCGGCAGCCAGAGCAGCAGCGGCAACATCGACGAACGCAGCAAAGACCGGCGAAGCGCAGAGGGGCGTGAAAGCATCATCGAAACTACACCTTTTTCATCGGGCGGCAACCCGGGACGGTAGGCAGTGTGACAGCATCATCGCGCAAGCGTTCGCTGCCGTGCGCATCTTGAAACGCAAGGAAACCGTTGCGTCAGATGGCCGGTAGCAGGCGCGTGCGCATATCCCGGCACGCGCCGGGGCCATTGCCGCCGTGGCGGCAGCGCCGTCCTATCATGGCGTTCAATATTTGCAGACTACCGGGAGCCCACGCATGGAAGGAATGATTGATCGCCTGGAAGGGATGCTTGCCAAGGGCGCCGACAACCTGCTGTTGCGGTTTTCCCTGGGCAAGGCCTACGCCGAGCAGGATTGCTTTCGCGAAGCTGAAACGCATCTGCGCGCGGCGCTGGCGTTTGACCCGACGTACTCGGTCGCGTGGAAATGGCTGGGCAAGGCCTGCCTGGGCTTGGGTGACAAAGCTGGCGCACGCGCCGCATGGGATAGCGGGCTGAAGGCGGCAGAGGCGCGCGGAGACAAGCAGGTCGAAAAAGAACTGCAAGTTTTCATCAAGCGGCTGGATAAGGAAGCTGGCGCGCAAGGCTGAGGGGGCGGGCCGGTTGCGCGGGGGCGCTGCCGCCCACCCGGAACACCTCAATCGCGTGACGCAACTGCGCGCCGCGCGTGCGCAGATTGTCTACCGCCAGCGCGGCTTGTTCCACACGCGCGGCATTGCGTTGCGCCGCATTGTCCGTTTCCGAAATGGTGCGGCTGACGTTGTCGATGCCCGTGTGCTGCTCGGTGGATGTGGCCGCAATCTCGTTCATGATCTGCGTTACCTGCTGCACCGACGCCACAATATCCAGCATGGCTTCGCCCGCGCGTTCCACATGCCGCACGCCGTCGTTGACGCGTTCGTTGGACGCTTCGATCAGCGCCTTGATTTCGCGAGCGGCCGTGGCGCTTTTCTGCGCCAGGCTGCGCACTTCCGTCGCCACCACGGCAAAGCCCTTGCCGGCTTCGCCCGCCCGCGCGGCTTCCACCGCAGCGTTCAGCGCCAGGATGTTGGTCTGGAAAGCGATGCCGTCAATGATGCCCACCACTTCCGCAATGCGTGACGAGCTTTCCACGATGCCGTGCATGGCGGCCGTGGCGTCGTGCACCACCTGGCCGCCGCGTTTGGCCACATCCGACGCCTGGCTTGCCATCTGATCCGCGCCCAGCGCATTCGACGCATTCAGCTTCACCGTGGCGGCCAATTGCTCCATGCTGGCCGCGGCCTCTTCCAGCGAAGCCGCCTGGCGCTGTGTGTGGGACGACAAGTCTTCGTTGCCGTCGGCAATTTCGGAGGCGGAATGCAAGGCGCTTTCGATGCCGTTGTGCACGTCGCGCGTAATGCTGACCAGGCTTTTGCGCATCACTTCCAACGAGAACTTCAGCGCGCCAATCTCATCGCGCAAGCTGGCGGGCGGCATGGCCGTGCTGAGATTGCCGGCGGCGATCTGCCGTGTGAAGTCGGTGGCCGTCACCAGCAAGCCCGTGATCGACCGCGCAAAGCCCCAACCCGACGCGAATATCAACACGACGCCCGCGGCCAGCGCGCCCGCCGCGATGGCGAGTTCTTCGGGCGGCAGACGGTCAATCATTCCATACAGCGCGACGCCGCCCGCGCCCAGAAAGAGGGTGGACGCCAGCATCGCCCAGGCCAGCATGCGTGAACGCACGCCGGTCAGGCGCCAGAATTTCAGCCGCGCCAGCACCCCCATCAGCCCGGTGGGCCGGGCTTGGCCGCGATGCAGGCGCACGTTGCGCGCGGTGCTGTTGCGTATCTGCGCGTAAAGGTCCTCGGCCGCATCAATTTGTTCTTGAGTAGGTTTGACGCGCACCGACGCATAACAGACCGTGACGCCGCGTTCGATGATGGGCGTGACGTTGGCCAGCACCCAGTAATAGCCGCCGTCTTTGCGGCGGTTCTTGACGACGCCAGTCCAGGATTCCCCACGCTGGATGGTGCGCCACAGGTCTTCGAAGGCCGCCTCTGGCATGTCGGGGTGGCGCACGATATTGTGCGCGGCGCCCACCAGTTCTTCGCGTGTGAAACCACTGACTTCCACGAACGCGGGGTTGGCGTAGATGATGCGGCCACGGGCGTCGGTGCGGGAGATCAGGTACTGCTCGTCGTGCAGCGTGTATTCCTTGTCGTAAACCGGCTGATTGTTGCGCATGCGTCTGTCGTCCTGTGATGGGCGGGGGGCGAGTTGCAGCCGGGCATCATCGGGGAGGGGGGCGTGCGCTGGGTTGATCTACATCAAAATATTGGGACGTTATGCAAAACGTAAATCGGGGGGCGGGCTACACGGCGGGCAAATTACCAAACGCCTCCAACGCCCGCAGCCGGCTTTGCGCCAGATCGACAATAGCGGTGGGGTAGCCGGCCGCCGCGCGTTCCATCGGGCTGGGGTCATGAATGGCCTGGTCGTCCAGATGCGCCAGCTCGGGCAGCCACTCGCGCAGGAATACCCCGCGCGGATCGAAACGGCGGGACTGCGATAACGGGTTGAACACGCGGAAGTAAGGCACGGCGTCGGCCCCCGTGGACGCGCTCCATTGCCAGCCGCCGTTGTTCGCCGCCAGGTCGCCGTCCACCAGGTGCTGCATGAACCAGGCTTCGCCCAGCCGCCAATCGATCAACAGGTTTTTCGACAGGAACATGGCCGTCACCATGCGCAGGCGGTTATGCATCCAGCCCAGCGCCAGCAGCTGCCGCATGGCCGCGTCGACGATGGGGATGCCGGTTTTCCCCTGTTGCCACGCCTGCAAATCGGTGGGCGCATCGCGCCATGGCACGGCGGCGGTTTCCGGCTTCATGGGCAGGTGCATCGACAACGACGGGAAGGCGGCCAGCAGATGCTGATAGAACTCGCGCCACAGCAGTTCGTTGATCCAGGTGGCGGCGCCCGCCTTGCCGCTGTCCAGCTCGCCGTGGTTGGCGGCCAGCGCCGCCCGCAGCGCCTGGCCGGGCGACAGCACGCCCGCCGCCAAGTAGGGCGACAGGCAGCTGGTGCCGGGCAATGACGGGAAATCGCGTTCGTCTTTGTAGGCGTCGATGACGCCATCGGCAAAGGCTTCCAGCCGGTCACTGGCGGCGGCTTCACCCGCCGGCCAGAGCGCGCGGATGGCCTCGCTGGCAGGCGCAAAGCCGTCGAACGCATCCGGCAACGGGTCCGCTTTCCAGGCGGGCGGGGTCTGCGCCTTGGGCGGGGGCAGGGCGCGCAACGGGGCGCTGCGCAAACGCTCGCGGCAGGTGCGCGCATAGGGCGTGTAGACGCGGTAGCACTCACCCTTGCCCGTCAACACCGTGCCCGGGCGCAGCAGCGACGCGCCATGGTGCAAGGTCCAGTCCACGCCGGTCTCGGCCAGCGCAATGCCTACGGCCGCATCGCGGCGGCGTTCATTGATGGCCCATTCCGTGTTGGCATGCACCTGGGCAATGTCGTGCTGCTTGCAGAACGCGGCAATGGCGTCGGGCGCGTGGCTCCAGTCGTCAATGGTCAGCAGCTTCAAGGGGATGCCGATGTCGCCTAAGTCACGCTGCAATTCGCGCAGGTTGCGCAGCCAGAAGTCCACCTTGGCGGGCGCGTCGTCGTGCTGGCGCCATTGCCCGGGTGACGCGACGAACAGCGCCGTTACCGTGCCGTTCTCGGCGGCGGCGGCAAGCGCCGGATTGTCGTGCATGCGCAGGTCGGTGCGGAGCCAGAGCAGCGTATTCATGAAGGGCGATCCAGGGCGTAAGTCAGGGCGGGCGGCAGCGCTATCAATGCGCTGTCCCGGCGTTTTTCATTGAGGCTGGCATTCTATCTTGACGCCGCGCCTGGAATACGATGTAAAAACTACGAGTAGATGTGACGGCCGCGTGCGCCGTTTTCGCGCGCCACACCGCGCGAAGCATGCGCATTCCGCGTTGCGTAAACCGCCCGCTGCCCGGGGCGCGGGCGTCGGGCGCGCGTTCCATGCAAAGCGCGTCCGACGCGGTGCGCAGGGCGGTCAAACCATGAAACACGCTGAGCTCATATACGTATTGACGCGCTATGTCCCCGCGCCATGTAATTCATTCAACGACTAGAGCAAAGTTGAACGCTATGGGAAATCTGATGGATTTACGCCCGTCCTTTCTACGGGGACGCACACCCGCCAGCAAGACGTCTCGCGACGTTCTGCAGAAACTCTGGCGTTCATTCGATTTGCCGGACGAATCGCTTGAGCATGTGCTGTTGACCGGCGCCGACCCCGTGCTGCCGTCTTCATTTGCAGTGGGCGCAGCGGCGCAGACCAGCATGGCGGCCGCCGCCATGGCCGCCGCCGAGCTCTGGCACCTGCGCGGTGGCGCACGGCAGCAGGTCAGTGTCGACATGCTGCACGCCGCCCAGGAATGCCGCAGCCACTTCACCATCAACGGCGTGACCCCCAACCCCTGGGACCCGATCAGCGGCATGTATCGCTGCGGCGATGGCGGCTGGGTGCGCATCCACGCCAACTTCGCGCATCACCGGGACGGGGCGCTGGCCTTGTTGGGGTGCCCGATTGGCGAAGACACCACGCGCGAAACCGTAGAGCTTGCGCTGTCCCGCTGGAAGGCCACCGACTTCGAACAAGTGGCCGCGGACGCCGGGATGGTGGTGGCCGCCATGCGCAGCTTTGACGAATGGGACCGCCACGGCCAAGGCCAGGCCATTGCCGCGCAGCCTTTGATGACGATCGAACGCATTGGTGAGGCCGACCCCCGGCCCTTGCCGAAGTACGGGCACGACGCCCGGCCGCTGAAGGACATTCGCGTGCTGGACCTGACGCGCATCATCGCTGGCCCCGTGTGCGGCCGCGCGCTGGCGGCCTATGGCGCCGACGTGATGCTCGTGAATTCGCCGAACTTGCCCAACATTGACAACATCATCGACACCAGCCGCGGCAAGCTGTCCGTGCTGGCGGATCTGGACACGGCGGATGGCCGCATCGCGTTGGGCAATCTGCTGCGCAGTGCGCATGTGTTCGTGCAAGGCTATCGCCCGGGTGGGCTGGCGGCGCTGGGTTTTGGCCCCGAGGACGCCGCAAGAATTCGCCCCGGCATCGTCTATGTGTCGCTGACGGCCTACGGCAACGCCGGGCCGTGGGCTAACCGCCGGGGCTTTGATTCCCTGGTGCAGACCGCCACGGGCTTTAATCACGCCGAAGCGCAAGCCGCGGGGCAGGAAGCACCCAAGCCCTTGCCGATGCAGATTCTGGATCACGCGTCCGGCTATTTGATGGCGTTTGGCGCGCAGGTGGCGCTGGCGCGGCAGGCGACCGAAGGCGGCAGCTGGCATGTGCGCGTGTCGCTGGCGCAAACGGCACATTGGCTGCGCAGCCTGGGCCGGGTGGATGGCGGGTTGAGCTGTAAGCTGCCCGGCTTTGATGGTTTGTTGGAAACCGAACCCTCGGGCTTTGGCGAGCTTGTGGCCGTGCGCCATGCCGCCCAGTTTTCCGAAACGCCGGCGCGGTGGACGCGTCCGTCCAGCCCGCCCGGCTCGCATCCCACCGTCTGGCCGTTCAACTAAGCGACGGCCAGGCGGCGATACCCCTGGCGAGATTTACTGCTTGGCCTTCCAGTCGCGCAATGCGCGCATGGTGTTGGCCACGTGCGACTCGGGGTTCATGTCCGTGAATTCGTACAGGATCTTGCCTTGCGGCGAGATCACATACGACACGCGCTGCGCAAAATCCGGGCGCTTGTCGTGCACGGCGTCATAGGCCTTCATGATCTTGCCGTCGCCATCGGCGGCCACGGCGAACTTGCTGCGGCATGCGCTGACCGAAAACTTGTTCAGCGTGTCGATGTTGTCGGTTGAGACACCGATGACGGTCGCGCCTAGCGACTTGTATTCGTCGGTGGCTTCGGCAAAGTTGTGCGCTTCAATCGTGCAGCCTTGCGTAAAGGCGGCGGGGAAGAAGTACAGCACGACCGGGCCTTGCTTGAGCGCCTCGTTCAGCTTGAAGGTAAAGACATTGCCGCCCAGCGACGCCTGCGTGCTGAAGTCGGGCGCGGGCGCGCCCACATTCAGGGCGGCGTGAGCCGACGTGGCGGCCAGCAGGCCGCAGAACATCAAGCAGGGGGCGAAGCGCTTCAGGCGGTTCATGGGTGTCTCCGATATTCAATCAATCTTTTGCGGGGGGCCGCGGCGAGACGCCTACTGTAGTCCTGCCGCGATGACGGGTCCAGCGGGCCCCGTGCGGGGCGCAAGTTCAAGGGGCCGATTCAGTCGCGATTCGGTCCGCCCCGGCCATCGTTGCCACGCGGCTGATCCCGCCCGCGCGAGTCGCCACCGCCCTGTTGCCGTTGCGGCGGCTGCTCGCGCGCCTGTTGTTGGCGGGCTTGCTGCTGTTGGTGCTGCTGTTGCTGCTGTTCGCGAGCCTGTTGCTGGCGCTGCTGCTGTTGCTGGTCGCGAGCCTGTTGTTGGCGAGCTTGCTGCTGCTGTTGCTGTTCACGCGCCTGTTGTTGGCGCTGCTGTTGTTGCTGGTCCCGGGCCTGTTGTTGACGGGCTTGCTGCTGTTGCTGCTGTTCGCGAGACTGCTGTTCGCGCGCTTGCTGCTGGCGGGCTTGATCCTGCTGCTGCCGTTGCTGGTCACGAGCCTGCTGCTGCCGCGCTTGCTGTTGCTGCTGGTCGCGGTCCTGCTGTTGACGCGTTTGTTGATCCCGTGCCTGCTGCTGACGGGCTTGTTGATCCCGCTGTTGATCCCGCTGTTGCTGCGCCTGCTGCCCATCGCGCGAGGGCTGCTGCTGCGCTTGCGCCTGCGGGGGCCGTCCCGGTTGCGTCTGGATGACGTTCTGCCCTCGGGGCTGATCACCGCGATTGGGATTGCCCCGATTCGAGTCACCCCGGTTCTGGTCATTGCGGTCACCGCGATTTCCATCGCCGCCAGGCCGTTGCCCTTCAGGGGGACGGCCATTGCCCGGATGATCCACAAACGCTTGCGGCGGGCGTCCCTTGTTGTGGTCATAGAACTGTGCGCGGTTGTTCCCGGCGTCGCGGATAAAGCCGCGTTGCATGTCGGTGGGTGGAGCGTGGCGGTCGTTGCGGGCCGCCAATTCGCGCGGGTCCGCCGCACGCCGGATGCCATCCGGCCCGCCGTGAAAGCTGACCCGCCGGTTGTCGACGTTGTTGATGACCACGTTGTGGTTGTAGACGTTGGTGACGCGCGTCACGTTCACGTTCGTGACGGAGCGGTTGTAGTAGAAGCGGTCGCGCTTCCAATAGCCGCCCACATAGCCCAACCCCACGTAGCCGAAGCCGTAATTGATGCCGCCGTAGAACCCCACGTGAGGCCCCCAGTAGCCGGCGTTCCAAACATATAGGCCGTTGACGAAGCCCCAGTAGCCGGGCGTCCACAGCGCGCCGGTATAGGGCGCCAGCACCCAGGCGCCAGGCACCCAGAAAAAGCCGTAGCGGTTGCGGCTCCAATAGCCTGGCACCCACATATAGCCGTCGGCGGGCGCGGGCGGCTGCACGTAGACGGGGAGCGGCGGCGGCGGTTCGGGGCTGCGGTCCACCAGCGCCAGGTTGGCGTTGGCGGGGTCGCCATTGTCATAGATGGGGGCCGCAGGCGCCGGGGGCGGCGCATAGGTTTGCGCCGTCGCGCTGGCGCCGACAGCCAGCAGCACCATGGCGGCCAAGGGTTGCAAGCGGGAAATCCGGGCTAAGGATGTCATGGCAGTTCCTCATCGCATCCGATGCGAGGGCTCAATATCCGCGGTAGTAATAATGCGGCGCGGGATACGCGGGGTAGTAGTAGTGCGGCGTGTAGTAAACCGGCGCGGGGCGATAGTACGCCGGGCGGGCCGGCACCACCACACAACCGGTCAACGAACTGGCCATCACCAGCATCAGCAGCAGACTCTTTTTCATTTCGGTAACTCCCAACCTTGCGCCAGGCGTGGCTCACGCCCTTGGTGCGCTGGTAAGGATTAGGCCATACCAAGAGGCTGGTAGTTCTTCGTTGTAATCGTTCCGAAACAGCTTTCGCGTGACCGATGTTTGCGCCGGCGTGACCGCCCATGT
>Ga0256884_1000051_pt1 | contig 25394 bp, 17 predicted proteins | sample MC6MC0492MT_FD_186341 | JGI IMG/M metagenome (GOLD analysis project Ga0256884, IMG submission 186341) | Metatranscriptome of enriched soil aggregate microbial communities from Iowa State University, Ames, United States - MC6-MC0492-MT... | ecosystem: Environmental > Terrestrial > Soil >... | reverse complement strand
TGTTATGCTGACAAGCTACCATAACAGGCACAGCACTTTTAAACAGGCTTTTTTTTCGCTTTGCGGTAACTGGCTAATTTATCGATGTTGAGCGTATTCTCACTTGTACACTGATGTGTCGGCAGCAAGCTCGCTCGTTACAGGAATTTGCCAGTGCCAGTCTTCAAGCTTACTGGGGCCATGGCACCTACCCTTCTTTACTGGCGAGGTCATGATGCGTGATAAATTAGGCGTAATGAACGCTGTCCTTGTGGCAGCGGGCTTAAGTATAAAAAGTGTGGAAAACCAATTGCATTGGCGCCTTGATGTGGTATTCAATGAAGATGGTTCGTGTATTCGTAATGATAATGCGGCTGAGAATATCGATATCCTGCGCAAATGGGCCTTAAATGTCCTTTAAACATCTTATGGCAAATGTCAACAAAATTTTTCATGCGTAGGCCCTGACAGGGTTATCCTACTGTATTGACAGCACTTTTGGATTTTACCATAATATATATTTAGCTTTTAAATAAGCGCGTTGAAGTTATGTTATCAACCCATTATAAGAATCTACTATTATTGAGTTCCCCCCGCAAGCAGGGACTACTGCAAAGCAGTGGTTACTTGGATGCCAAAAGTCTAGCAGCGCTTGATCAGACCGCTAAGTGTATGCGCATAGATGATGTAAGTTTGCGTATATTAATAGAAAACGAATTAACCCGTCTAAAAAAATGGCCGGAAAATACGGGTTCTAGCGACGAAACATTAGAATATCAGCAACGCTTAACCGCCATGAAACTTTTTTATCGAAGCGTGATACGCAATCCGCGGTTAAAACCCTGGCTTGATAGGCCCAATCACCTTGCCATCAACTTAGCTAAAGAAGGTTTAACTGATGCAGTAATAGGCGGTCACGAAATGATGTTAGCAAAAATGCTAAGCACTATTCCCATCCAGGAACGCTTAACAATACTTGCAGACTCTAAGACAAATGGTATTAGTTTATTACATACGGCAGCGCAATTAGGCAATTCAGAATCTTTCCTAAAATTATTATCCCTTTATCCAGAAAGAGAGCATGTGGCCGTAATTAAAGAAAAAGATTCAAACGGTGATACCGTATTAAATGCAGCGGCTTACTCGGGTAATATAGCGTTGGTAAAAACCATACTCAATATCTATCCTCCAGCAGAACACTTGTCGGCAATTCAAGAAAAGCGCAATAATGTCAATGCGTTATTATACGCGGCCGCTTACTCGGGTAACATCGAACTATTGGAATTTATCCTAAATTTATATCCAGAATCACAACGTATGGCGGCACTTGGCGAGTTCGATGAAGATGAAGAATATAGCGAACGGCGTAAAACAGTGCTCTATGGCGCTGCCAGCTCACGAAATCCGCAAATGGTAAAAACTATTTTAGACTTTTACCCTGAGCAACAACGTTTTCACGTGTTATATCAAGCCAATGATGGGCCTGATACTATACTCCATGTGATTGCAGAACAAGGTAATAGTGAGTTAATGGCGCTACTTTTAAATTTATATCCAGAGGACTGGCGTTTGTTTGCTGTGAAGCAAAAAGACGGTAATCTTCGCACCGTTTTGCATATGGCCGCCCGCTCAGGCAACATAGCGCTATTAAAAACCTTACTTGCCCTTTATTCATACGAAGAACGGCTGATCGCATTAAGAGACCAAGATTACTATGCCAGCACGGTATTGCACCATGCCGCTCTCTTTGGTGATGTCGAAATGCTGGATTATTTATTAAATCTTTATCCTGAGCAAGAACGCTTAACAGCCCTTAGTAAACAGGATAATCACAATGGTACCGTATTACATCAGGCCGCTTACGCAGGTAAATCAGCGTCCGTTAAGTTCCTATTAGCTTTTTATCCTCAGCAGGCATGTCCTACAATTGTAAAACAGCTGAATGGCCGTGGTGCTAATATGTTACATGGTGCCGCCTATGCCGGTGATATAGCGTCAGTAAAAATGCTATTGGCTCTTTATCCTGAGCAGGAACAGCAAGCATTAATAAAACTGGAAGAATGCTATGGAATGAATTTACTAGGCTGCGCTGCTTCTTCAGGCAATTTAAGCTTAGTCAAAATGATAGTCGCTTTGTATCCCGAGCATGAACGTCTAGCGGCTATTACCGCAAAGAATTTTTTCAATGGTTCATTATTTAATAATAACTTTGGGGTAAGTAAAGAAGCCACTGCAAATGAACTTTTAAACCTATTGCCAGAGCAAAGCCGCAACCTATTCTCTGAGTCTTATGCTCCTAAACCTTCCGAAGTTTTTTCAGAAATGAGGCCGTAAATCTACAAGCGGCTGGTCTAACTGAAATTGCAACAGGTAAGTTAATGAGGCCGAGGAGAGCTCTACAGGCCGTTCTCCTCAAGCAAAAAACCATCTATACTACCAATCGCTATTCAACAATTAATTGTTATAAAATAATTCTATGTTATACCAGGGTTTTTTTACCGTATTACCTTGCTTGATTTGCATGTTGACTTTATGAGTAGGTGCATCTATTTCCGGCCTATCACCCTCTTCCATTTGCCAATCAATACTTCGTGCAGGTCTAGCCTCGCCAACATTAATGGTTGCTAAGTTGGGTTTCCAAAGCTCAGATCTGGCTTTGATTCTAGTGGCATACATATCTCTAAAAGCACTGAACGCATCGTCTATCTCATTTTGGTAGTTGGAAGTTCCAGGAATATTATTGCCTGTCAAATTATAAAATTCAGTATTGACTTCATGTTTAAAAGCACCTGAATGATCCGGCATCCCATAAGTCACGTTCATATCATAATCTAACACAAACGTCCTGTTAAATATGGGGGCGTTTATTTTAGATTTATGATAATTTAACGTTGCAATCGTACCATTATTCTGATGATGCCTTATTTCACCTAATCTTTCATGAACAGCAATAGCATCTTCTACAAGCTTTTGCTGGTTAAATATTTTCGTTAATCGAGGTAAGTCTGCAGAAATGGCTGTTTGAAGCTGTGGCGCAACAATGTTCTTAGCCACTGCTTTAAAACTAGCACTACCTTGCCCTGTATCTGCTGCTCTACCAAGCCCAGTTGAAACGATATTTAGGGCATTCTTATAAACGTAGGAGTCATTACCGCCATCGGCACTATTTCCCTGTCTAAGTATGGTTGATAGCATAGGGCTAATAGATGCTGTAAACGTTGGCAAATCCGTAGTGGCCTGATCTAAGCCTATTTGTTCTACTGCACCTGGTTTAGCCTGAGCAATAAATTGTTGGGCATAAGCCGCATAATTAGCGTTTACTTCCTTTTGAGCCTCTTCTTGGCTAGCTCGCGGTACAGCATAATTATAAGCATGATCGCGCGCAGCATCATCATCATCTCCTACATAATCATAATATTCTTGATAATACTCATCCCAGTAATGTTTATAACTGATATTTGGATCCTTATAGGCTGTATAAGGATCATTGGTAATATAAGTAGAAACTTCGCCATACATATGGTCATATAAAGGTTGTTTTATTTGATTTTCAATATTAGCGACATATCCTTGAGGAAGCGGATTAAGTGCGCCATTAAAATTCTGACCGGTTAAAACACCGGTTGCTGCTTGAGTAGGTTGACCGACCATATGATTATGATCCTGCCGCAGCACATCCAGCATATTTGGAAGAGGAGCTAATCTGCTAGGCAATGCACCTGGCACGCTATTAGCAACATTTGTTCTATCTCCTGCTGTTATACTAGGCTTATTTAACATAGTAGTAATATCAATGGCGGTATTAGGGTCAATCGTATCAGTTAAAGTGTGCAGAGCTAATGACTGATCTAATGCATTCGTTGTCGCACCTGCATCAAATCCTGTTTGAATAGCTCCCCCATTAGCATTAAATGCTAAGGGTATATCTGCTTTTAACTGATTTATCAATTGTTGCTGTAATAGCTGAGGTTGCTGTAATGGCTGATTATCTAAATCAGTAGCAATAACTCCAACATAATTTGTTGCTAAATCAGTTAAGAAGTGCTGCCGTACCGCCTCGAGTTCAACCTGTTTTTTAGATGAGTCAGTTAAACTGGTTTTTAAATTATGCAGGGCTTGAACTTGCGGATCAGCACTATTGGGTATCGCTTTAACTAAATTGCTGATAACGGGTTGCAGTTGTAATTGCAATTCCAAGGCTTTGGTTTGAAAACTTTTTAGACTAGTATCAGCTAAGTTAAGTTCTAGCTGTAGTGCATCCAGTTGATTATCCATCCTCGTTTCGAGCTGCCCACCCATTACATTATCTAAGGCAAATGCAGCGGGAGGGATTACAGCTCCCCCTGGCGGGCCAAAAAGCGTACGAGGAGTTTTTTCTAAAAATTCATCCGGAAAAGCATGGGCATTGGTTTTTGCGTACAACCAATAATCACCCATGCCGTCTTTATATATCATTTCCGTGCTGGTTAAACTTTCATTCAGCCCTTTACCTGCGCTATATTTCCCAAATCCCCTCTGGTCCAAATAAATTTTATTACCCTGCTCTATGGCATCACTATGCTGGTCATTGTAGCTTGCTCTACCCAGAAACATATTGTCTGAACGGTTAGTATTGTAACCTAACCAAGAGTTGATGCTATGCATCCGAGTCAGGGTGTGATCGTCGATGCTACTTTCAGACAAATCAAAATAAAGTTTATAGTTACCTTGTAGATTAATTGGATTAGCATTTCTTTGCATTGCTTCCCAGCCTGGCGGATCGGCAGGTTCAGATGAAAGATCGGTTTTTTGTATTGCATGAACTTCAGACTGTGAAGGCGCTATAGTAGGCGCATATAATTTATTAGGATTATGCGTATGTTTAGCTAGTCCGTCATAACTATCAAAATTACCTTTTGGATTTGGCATAATATTGTTCCCTATTGTACATCTAATTTATAAAGTTGCTGGTCTAGTAAAATCAATTGCAATGGTTGCTGTTTATGTTTTATGACGCTAGCTTGCGTTTTTGTATATGACCTAACCAACCAAAGGCCTTTATATTATCTGCATTTAGCTTAATGGCTGCCGTGAATAAAGTTTCCGCTTCCTCATACTGCTCAAGGAAGTAATGACATAGGGCAATGTTATAAAGCCTTTGGTCAGTCTCACCAAAGTACTGTAGCGACTGCTTAAAATAGCTCAACGCCCGCTCGTATTGTTGCAATTCATATAACAAGGTACCTATGTTTGACAAGGTATCGTGTGTTTTAGGCATATAATAAAAATTAGCGGCTATCTGTTCTAAATACACAAGGATATTGTCTATAGTTTCTGGTTTGCAAGCTTTCAGCTGCATTAAAATACTTGGTAAACACCTATCAAAAGTATAATTGTCCCAGCAAATAAAAGCTAAGTAGGTCAACAAGGCATGAATAGAACACGTCTGCTGAAGTCTATCAAGTTGCATGGAGAATTCCAGTAAATTACCCGGTGAAAATAAATCCAAATAGGTAATGGCGGCCTGATGCAATTCATACAAATTGGTAAGCGAGTTGTTAAAAACAAATAAGCCTGTGTTAATACTCTGAGGTAAAGCTTGATTATAACAATCGCCTTGATGCCTTTTAACATAATCGGCTATTGCCGTAAAATTAACCATCATAGAAAATGCGCTGTCATGTACGACAAGCTCAGGTAAATAACCGGCAATTGGAGCAACATAGCCTTTATCGCTTGCCAGCAAGAGTATATTTTTATTGATTTCTCTTAATTGTTCTAGGCAAGTAAACGCACCAATAGGAAAAGTAAAACTAGTATTAGCCTGGCTTATTCGATAAGTTTCTAAGAGATCATCAATTAAGGTATTGCCATAGTAAGGCAAGCTTATATCTTTAAAAGTAAAATCAGGATCGATATCTGTAATGGCAATCGATTGATTGGAAGTAATATTTGCTGCATCGCTTAGTTTAGTCGAGCGGTTGATCATGCCAATTTGTAACCGTTCGTCTTTTATTCTGAAAAAATCATGTTTAAGCGAATCAAATACATAGTTTGCAATAACAACCAGCGGATTTTTAAGTTTAGTTAAAGGGATTGCCGCGTGTTTTAAATAGATGGGTTGTTTTTCTTCCGAATCATAATAAGCAAAATCTAACAATCCTTCTTGCAAATAGGGTTGTAGATTAGGATGGCGCTCCCAAAACTCGATGTTAGCCAAGGTAAGATCCGCCATAATATACTTAAACTTAATTTTCGTCAGTGCTAATTGCTGCTGTAACTTGCGTAACGCTTTTAATATATAAAAGCTAAATAATCCGGATCCTGCGCCCATTTCTAGAATGTATATAGGCTTTTTAAGGTCACACTGCTTAGTTCGTATTAAATCTTGAGTATAACGCACTATCGTATGAGCATACGCATTGGCAATATAAGGGTTAGAGCTTGCATAAAAAGGTATCTTATTATTCCAGGCGTTAATATTTTCACTTTTATAAAAATCACGCTGTTTATCCCATAACTCACATTGAGAAAATGGAACTAATTGTTCTAATGCGAAATTTTGCATGTCCAAAATTTTAAATCTCCCTTAAAATCACAGTGTGCTCATAAATCAGAGATTAGCAGAATACTGCGATCGAGTTTTTAATAGCCAGCCTTGTGCCAAAATATCATCAGGCGCTAGTTTTACTGCATAACTAAACATGGTAATGGCGTCTTGATACTTGTTAAGCGCATGGGAGCATATCCCCATATTATAATAAGTGGTAAAGTGCTCATTAGAATCAGGATACAATAAGGCTTGTTTGTAATAGCTAATAGCCGCTTCGTATTTACCTATATTTTGTAGTAGTAAGCCAATGCTGAACAAAGTATTGCAGCCTTTTGGTATATAATAATAATTTGCAGCGATGTGCGGTAAAATCGCAATGAGATCAGACTGCTCCCTGGGGTAGCTCTGACTCATTTGCTCAGCAATAAGAGGCGCTAGTTGTTCAAAGACTTCTGGATCCCATAAGCTGGTATTTAAATAACCTAATAAAGCCTGTAAGCTCCTCTTATGCTTTAGTTTACTATCCGTGTAAATATTAAATAAATTTCCTGGACCAAAATGATCAAAATATGCTGTTAATGCTTGATAGGTTTCCGGCAATTCTTTAAATTTACTGCCCATAATGAAAGCGCAACTCGCAATGTTCTGTTGGATCATTTGGTAATAACAATCACCGCCCCAATACTTAAAATATTGTCCTAAGGCGTGGAAATTAACTAGCAATGAAAAACTGCCGTGATGGGCAATATAAGGGTCAGCTAGATTATATTCGTTAAGATAATTAGTAAATCCTTTATCGGTGGCAAGCACTAATAACTCATTTTGGCTTAATTGCCGCAAATTTTGCAAACAACGCAAGCTACCTATAGGAAACAGCAGGTTGATTTCATCATAGGAACGCTTGTAGTAATTAAGTACGGCATCGATATCAGGCTGCTGATAATAATCTGAACTTACAGGCTGATAAGCAAAATGCGTTCTAATGTATCCCGGCGCAATAGGTTTCCCTTCCTGGATATGCTGCTTTAATGTGCTTAACGCTACTATTCCCTCAGCAAGCTGGTCATCTTTTATCTGAAAAACATCATGTGGAACTGTATCAAAAACATAGTTTGCTATAGCTATAATAGGATTTAACGTTGTTTGTCCACCCATATGCCCAAGCTTAATGCCTGAATTTATTAATTGAATGGGTTGCATTTTTGTTGCATTGTACTGAGCAAAATCTAAAATTTTCTGCTGAATATAAGGCTGTAATGCCGGATGATCTTTCCAATACTGAATATTTTTGCTAGTAAAGTCAGTCATCACATAGACAAAAGATATGGTTTCCATACCAAGCTGATGACGCAGCTCCATTAGTCTCTTTATAATATAAAAGCTAAACTTCCCTGAACCGGCTCCTAACTCAATAATATAAAAAGGTTCCAACGGATTATAAGAGCCACGTTTAACCCGATCTTGCATAAAACGAATAATAATATTTGCATAGCTATTTGCTATATAAGGATTGCTGGTAATATAAAAAGGTACTTGATTCACCCAGGCATTTATTCCTTCTCGCTCAAAAAACTCATGCTGCATATCCCACAGCCAGCTTTTACTAAGCGGCATATCCTGCTGTAAGATAACTTCATCTTTCGATAAATCCATTATGCTGAACTCCTAAAAACTGTTATGGGCTAATGGTGAATCAGTTGGGTTTGTTAGAACCCTAAATAGCCAATTCATACGATGCTTTAAACAACCGATCTTTTTTCCTGAGTAGTAGCGCCGCTGGTTTTTTTCGGCCATTGGATAGGACCTCCACTCGCCTCGACTAAAACTACCTCGTACTCTATATCACTTGTTAGCAACGCTTTGCGTCCCGGTAAACTAAAGGCCTTACTTTTAATAAGCGTATCTTCTAACGAGAAAGGCGAAACTTTTTATCTATCGTTTTTAAGTAAATTCGCCGTTTTATTGATAATTGAGCCGCCAAATTTATAGATATTGATCCGTTGAACCTCGGTCATAAGACCACCTAGCATGAAACTCAGTACGGCGGCTTCCTCGGGATTCACGTCGTGCGTGGCGAACAAGTGCATGGTATAGGCGGCAATACCGAAAAAACCTAGCAATATGACGCCGGCAATGATCCACGAACCATAGTCATGTTGCCCCAGTTTAGCCAGCTCTACCGACGTACTCCTGGCATTGGCAACGTCGGCCAATCGTACCTTTTCTTGTTCACCTTCAATACGCGCTATCTCAGCGTCGGCCTGAATAATGGCTAAACGCTGCTCGGCCGTTATATTTTGTATGGTAGTCAGCAACTCATCGTCGCTAACGTCGGTCTTGCTAAAAAGCGTATTTTTAAGTGCAATTGCAACACCCGCTACGGCTCCCGGAACGTTGCCGGTCAAAGCCGTTGCGATTGCCGGAGCAAATGGTTTTACCGCTGCCGCTACCTTATCCCACATAAAGCGAACTCCTCTCAACTAAACAATAAAGTACTATTAAAGCCTTAGCCTCAATCGACCCAAGCTATATCTTGTTATCGATGCCAATCAAAGTTTTCGATCCGGATAAGTCTTAAAATCCAATCTAAACATGAGGTTAATAAGGTTATCTTCAATACGACTCATTCTGTGGTTCAAGCTATCTTGTAATCGTTCTATTTTTTTGTCTTGTTCGGCAATCGCAAGCTGCTTATAATGCTTGGCCTCATCAAATTTGACATACAATTGCTTGATTGCCTGTTCGTGCCCCAGGATTTCATCTTGATAACCATTAAGCACGGTGATCAGTTTACCGCCTAAACCAACTAAGGCGGTCATGGGAACGATCAAACTCAGCAATTTAAGCCTTTCTTTTTTCCTATCTTTCATCATTTCGCTCCTATCCTATGGACTACTGTTGTAGCAAACTCGTTTTGGCATTACCCCCAAGTACGCTCAAGGCTATCAACCACTGCGTTGCTAGCAAGCTGGCTATGGTACACCTATGGCCATATCTATGGTTTGTAGTACCTAGGTGATAGCTATCGCATAACCGAAAGTAGGCCGCCAGTAACTTTTATAACGCTCACCGGCATTGTATTCTACCCGCATGGTTTTATTGATTTGCTCGGTTTGCGCCATTTCCGCCTGCAGTTCGTCTTTGTTACGGGTTACAGCCAACTGCTCCCTATCTAATTTAAATTGATTATCCATTTGTTTAAGTTTGGCCAATTGCTCCGGGCTTGCTGTTTCTATGGCTGCTGCCAACTGCTCATCACTGGCTTGTTCATTGCCGCACAATAATTGTTTCAAAGCGGTGCCAGCCGCCATATCCAGGGGTGATAACCCTTGTTTAATTTTTTCTAACATAAAAGTTTACCCCACAGTGAATCAAAAAAACCTATGGATGCAACTACGTAAAGCAAAGTAGCCAAGCTCATAGAAACGATTGCATACTATCCTTTTAAGCAGCAGCCCGGTTAAGCCAGCCTCGCAAAAATTTGGCCAACGCCGGCTTTTGTTGAACTAAGCCTCGATAAAAATTCGCCATCTGTTCCCGTAAAGCCGCCAGCAAAATGTCTGACGGTAATCGATTGACTTGAGTTAATGTTTTTATACCTAGCACCCCATCCACACTTAGCAGCGCCTGCTTACAAACCTGATTACAGGCCCGTTGTAGTAACTTATGTGCTTGTCCACCTCCCATATTGACGGCCATATCAAACACTTTAGTAGCCACGCGTTGATCGGTTATCAGTCCATACTTATATTGATCCCACCAATCTCTACGATAAATGGCCATGGCTTCTTGTTGGGTCATGGTTTTGATGTCTGCACCATCGATGACCCCGTCCTTATTTAAGTCACCTATTTCATTCCCTAAACCTTTAAGGTAACGCAGTGAAATACCGTAATTGGTTGCACCACCGGGATCGGCTGCATCGTTTACGTACCCGCCTTCATGTTGCAAAATGCTTGGTATTGCTCGTTCAAATTCCGCCATTACCAGACTCCTCTCAATTCACCCGTTAACTAAATGGAATGCAAAAACCGCCTAAAGCGGTGTCAAACTGAGTTTCACTTGTTTCATACCGATATTACCCTGAGCATCGGCCGTTACGACCACAGGCTGTTGTAGTACGTTATAATTTGGCATATTGACCATTAACGTGTAGGTGCCAGGCTGCAAACCAACGAAATGAAAGTAACCGTCGGGCGCTGCGGCGCTATAGTTTATGAAGTTGTTTAAAGTACTGCTAATATTGACCGAGGCGCCCGACACCATGCTATTGGTTTTAACATTGTATACACTGCCGGCTATCGCCACCTGATGGCGAGTAGCTTCGCTGTTTGAACCAAAAGTATTTTGTAACCCCGCCTGCACATCGGTAACCAAAGGTACATTGGTAATAGGTTGAAATGCGTACATGGGCACGGTAAGCATATAGTTGATAAAGGCTTTAGGTCTTCCACCTAAAGATTGCCAATAATCACCCCGCCCTTGTAAAGCGTCACTCTGAATAATATCCGCCTTAGGCAAGGGAGTAAGGTTAGCCAGCTTACCCTGCAAAATTTCGTTCGGTAAAGTGCGGTAACGTAGTAATACCTGCAATACCGCTCCTAACAAGCGATGTTCATCTTGGTCTGGACTGCTAGTACTACCGCTCCAAGCCGTGATCAAATACGAGTAAGACACGTGTACCGGCAACTTTTGTAAGCTGGTCTGGGTATTGCTGGTTTGTCGACTTAGCATACGCTCGCTACTGCGCACCTCTAGATTCTCTCGGATATCATAGAGAAATATATCAATAGCAGGCAGCGTCACTGACTGCGGTGGAAAATGGCTATCCGGTGCCGCAAAACTTATTTTAACTTGCGATACGAGATCAGCCGGAAGATCGCGTGCTAACAATGCATTAATAGTGCGATCAATATCGTCAATCATAATGGCTCCTTGAATATGACTAAGAAAGTTAGATGGAATAGAATTACAAGCTTGAGCATAAGAGTTAAGGAATAAACTCTGGTTTAGTTCAATAGTTTTGCGCTAAGCTCTTCTTCATTAACAATTTTGCCGATCTTTCTCAATTCTCGTTCCGCTGCATAGAGAATATGTGGAATATCGATCTCCAGTTCATTTAATAAGGGACTATTGACGTCAATAGCCTTAAAAGTGGCTTGTAACGCCACGTTGCGAATATTACCACCGGCTATTTCCAAGTGCTCGGCCAATTTATTAAGATCAACCTTACTGCTCAATTTAACCCTAGCCGGCCAAATATGCCGCCAAATTTCCGCCCTCTCTTGCGAGTCGGGAAAAGGAAAGTCAATCAAAAAGTGTAAACGACGCACAAAGGCTTCATCTAAATTACGTTTAAAGTTGGTTGCCAGAATAACGATGCCTTGATAGGCCTCTATGCGTTGCAATAAATAACTGGTTTCGACATTAGCGTGTTTATCGTGTGAGTCTTTCACCTCACTGCGCTTACTAAATAAGGCATCGGCTTCATCGAAAAACAAAATGGCATTACTGGTCTCGGCCTCGTCAAATATGCGACTTAAATTTTTCTCGGTATCTCCAATATACTTGCTGATGATGCTCGATAGATCTATCTTGTAAAGCTCCAAATCCAAGGCATCGGCAATAATCTCGGCAGCCATGGTTTTACCGGTACCCGGCGGGCCGGCAAAAAGGGCGTTAAGCCCTTTACCCATCGCTAACTTTTTCCCGAACCCCAGTTTTTCATAAACCACATGATGGTTTTTAACATAGCTGATCATGTCTTTAAGCTGAGTAACACAGGCTGCGGGTAATACTATATCCTTTAAACTATAGGTAGGTTGGATATGCTTAGCCAAGGTACTCATCTGGTGTGTCGTCTGCTGTTGGCAAACCCTATAAAGCTGTTTATTACTCACCGGCTCTTGCTGCAACATCTGCTGTTGGTAAAGGCTGTAGGCCGCTGCTTGGATCTGGGAGGGTACCAACTGAAAACGGTTAGCAACCGCATCAATATCCAGTCCAGAGGCGTCAAAATCAAGCCGTTGCCAAGCCTGACGCCATAACTGCAACCGTTCATCCGCACTTGGCTTAGCCAGCTTTATCTCAAGCAGTGGTTTTTGTGTATACTGTAAGCTTGGCAAGAGCGTATTCTGGCCGGCTAACAACACCGAACCTGGATGCTCATTTAATTGCTCCGTCGCTTGTCTGAGTTGCCATGCGTTTTCTTCGGCAAATAAACTATCAAAGTGATAATAATAAACCATGGCCTGGCGGAACTTGGCTTCACGCAAGGTTAGCTGCAAACTTTTGGCAAAGCTTAAGTTCTGGGCTGTAAGCAAACGTGCCATGTCAACCGCCAGCATGGGTCTTTGCCATTTTTGACAAATGGCTTCGGCAAGAGAACGCTTACCCGTACCCGGACCGCCTTGCAAGTATAGACAAAAGTTCTTCTCATGCGTGGCAAACTGCAATACCCTTTCTCTCAAACCAGGCGGCAAGATCAATTTGTCTAAACTACGCTGCGGCATGCTGTACACCGCTATTTCGGCCAGGTGTTTATCACAGATATCGTGTTCCAATAAATAATTAAGCAATCTTTCATTTAAACGGACCGGCCGCAATAACGAAAGGTCTGTGCCATGCTCGCGGCCAACCTCAAGTAACAGCTGCTTACATAGTACAGCGTTTTCTTGCAGCAGAGCACGCAACCGGGTCTTTTGCTCAAGGTTATCACTGAGTAAATTAAGCAACACATCGATGCTAGGATAATTACCGTTAATATTACCTTGCAAATAGCTTAATAATTTTTGTTGCGTAAGGTCTAGTTCACAAGCTAAGCAAATTAAGACTATGTCCATCTCCGTAGACGTTAAGTTAAAAAGCGCTTTAAGCTCCGCTAAACGAAGTGTAATGCCCTGCGCGATACTTGCGGCAACGCGTTTATCCAATTGCTGTCTTAAGTCAGCCAGGGTATTGAATAGTGCAACCTCTTTATCAATAGCCCATAATGGCAGCCCTAAGGTTTGGTCAAGCAAATTTTTAATGGCTTGTCCCGAATTACCCTGCTCCTGCTCTTTACTCTGCAGTTGATGAGCACGCCAGGCCAATGTTTTAATCAACAACCCTATCCTATCGAGTTCGGCTTTGAGATGGTCGAAAGACGAAGTAAAATATTCCATTGCTTTTCCCATGCATTTAGTCGCTTAAAATTAAGCGAGTGAAGAAATTGCGAATTGACTACAAACAGCTTATTACCCGGGCGAAGCCACGTAATCTTTATTAAGCTGTAGCACAACAGCCGGTACACCCGATTTAGCCAACTCTTGGTCAACCAAAGCTAAAAGCATAGCCATGTCTACCGGTTTACCATAGGCCGCCGCCTTGAAAGCCGCGTTTAAAGCGATGAGGCTGATTTGTCCTCCAGTTAAGCTAAGCTCACCGAGTTTGTCATAGTCTAATCCTTGTGTCGGCAGGGCGTTGGGGAAAACCCGTTGCCACAACTGCTTTCGTTGGTATGGACCAGGCGATGCAAATTCAAGCACAAATCGAAACCGACGCATAAAAGCCTGATCCAACGCCTGCTTGAAATTAGTGGTTAAAATAGTCAAGCCCTGGAAAGCTTCCATACGCTGCAATAAATAACTGGTTGCCATATTGGCATAACGGTCTTTGCTATCGTTAACCTGTAGTCTTTTACCAAATAGCGCATCCGCTTCGTCAAATAAAAGCAGCGCCCCACTTTGCTCTGCCGCTTGGAAAATTTGGTCGAGGTTTTTCTCGGTTTCGCCTATGTATTTGTTGATAGCCTTGCTTAAGTCGACTTGTAATAAGTCAAGCTGCAGCTGGTTAGCCAGCACCTCGGCCGTCAAGGTTTTGCCTGTACCACTGGCCCCATAAAACAGAGCCGCCATCGCTAGATTTCGTTGGTTCTTAGCGGCAAATCCCCATTCTTGATAAACTCTATGCCTATGGGCAAATTGTTCAACCATATCCTCTAATACGGCTAACTCATTTTCAGCTAATACTAGATCTTGCCACTTGGCCTTGGGTTCTATCCACTTAGCCATACCGGCAATAGGTTTGCGCGTTTGCTGTCGGCAGCTTTGCCAAATGTTATCCTCTAGCTTACTTTCCCCTTGCTCATTAATATTGCAAACCACATCATTGATCTGTTGTCTGCTCAATTTAAAATACTCACTCCACTGCACTAATCTATTTGGTTCAACCTGTAGTTTACGTTCTGACAACACGTGCTGCCACAAGGCTAGGCGATCGGTAGACTCGAGTTTAGTAACGTAGAGGGGGTACAAAGGAACATTCAACTGCGGCAAAGGCTGAGTAACACTGAGTATACAACTTTGAGGGATATTTCTTAACAAGCACTCTAACATATAGATGATGTGATAGATATCAGCGGGCCGTTCGGTATGCAAATAATCACAATCGATTAAGTAAATACCTTGTTGCACCAATATCTCGCGCTCTAACAAACGCCTATAACTATCTAAATCATAGCGATGATTAGGTAAACTCATCAAATTAAATTGATAAATGGGCGTGTTATAATACTCGGCTGCGAGGGTCGCTATTTGCTGATGACTCGCCTTATCGTCGCTAATGAGTTGAATAATGGCTGGCGCAGCCATCTGTTGTGTATTGGTCCAATGTTCTACGATACCCTGCGCTAACTTTTGCTCACTACTCAAGCTAGGTTGCTTAGTTTTAAGTGGTTGTAAAAAAGTTCTTAGCCATTGGTCTAGCTTTCTCTGACCTAAAAGATAGTGAAAAGTCCATTCCGTCAATCGCAAAGAACTATAAAATTGACCGGCGTTCTCTTTACCTATTTTAATAAGCTGCCAAAAATGCAGTTGATTCACCGCTTTTAATACAGCTTCTTGTTTATTAAACAAATTTATAACTAAACTAAGGGTAGGATACGCCAGATCGGTACTAGCTTGTGCCCTAGCGCATACGCGCGCAAACCGCTGGTCTAGCTCTTGCCCCAAACAGAGCAGTAAAATATAGTGCTCTAACTCGGATAGCTTTAGCACACGACCTAAATACTGTAAGGGCAAGGTAGATTGATCCGTAGCCAAGGTTGGCAGGGTAAGATTAAAAGGCTCTCCCTTCTCAACCGACGCAATATATTGCTCTAAACAGGTATGCAATGCCTCTAGCTCTGTTAGAATTTTGAGCTGCTTTGGCGCTTCATTATCCATAAATCTATCTCGTTATTTAGGTAGTTATCCCATTACCATTCAACTCGAATAAGCGAGTCCAACCAGGCTAACCTGATGTTAGCGATGCTCCAAGGTAGCTTATCCAATAAAAGATCATGACTCTTACGCTCTACCCGTACTAAATAATTACCGTCTTTGATCTGCAATGAACCATTACGCTGCAAGAACAACTGCCGTAAGGCATTGGGATTAGTAGTTTTTAATGCTGCCCAATTACCCGCCGCAGCGCTAAGTAGTTCTTCAATTGCACTCTGCTCGTTCTCAGTTAAGGTTATTTCTAGCGATATAGGATAGGCCAATTCCAACCCACACAGCAACTTGTTGAGCGCTAACGACGGTTCCGAAGGCTGTTCGTTAGGCGCCACTAGATAATGGCATAGTAAGGCCGCTCGCTCGGCCGCCTCTTGACTTTGAAAACGTCCCTCTGTCAATAGGCCAATACCTGTAAAAAATCGTCCAAGATAGGGCCATAGTATGACGAGTCCGGCATTACTTACGAATACCTCTTCCACGTCGCTAAAGGCATCGGTCGATTTGCTCTGCGCCACACTCGCCTGCTTAACCAATTTACATAAGGCATTACGGATGTCGCTGCTAATAGCCGCTGTATTATTACGTTTAGGCTGATATTGGCCTAATTTCCCCAATAGACTCTGCCCATGCAGGCGCAAATCGGTAGCCACCAATGCTAGCGTTGCCCGCTTCAGTTCCATGAGTAATTCATCGGTTAAGGGTCGCTGTGAATCTTCTACGGAGACTAAGAGAGTTTGCAGTGATTGATAGAACGCCTGATACGGCAATAATTGTTGTTGTACCTCCAGGAGATTTTGGCGCGCATAGTCAACCATGAGCTGTAATTTAACGAGCTCCTTATCGATAAGGCCATAAAACTTTTGGGTATACTTCAGCAGCTCATGGTCTGAAATCGGAGTTAATAAACGAACTTTGGCGTATTTTAGCAGGCCAAAACAGCGTTGGGCGATAGCTCCGTCCAAATAGGGTTTAAATACCGTGCTAAGATCGGTACTAAGCTGTTGCAAAGCCTCGCAAAAATTGCTACTAGGAGGCGGCAGCTTGTAAATATGCTGTAAACGTGCCATAAACTGTTGAATGGAATTCAGCTGCAACTCAAGCCGGGCCACATTTTGTTCAAAGTTAAGCAGGTAAAATTGGCATTCTTGGCTTAAAACTAGCGCCTCGCTCTTTAACTGGTCTGCGGTTAAATTTCCAATTTGCTTGGCTTTTGCTGCATTTTGGTAATCATCTAACATGCCTTTGAGCATGCTCAACTGCTGTTTTAATACCTGCCAATGCTGCGTGCTCATATCCTGGGGCTTCTTTTGTTCCAAGCGTGTTAATCGCGCAGCAAAATCCGTCCCGTCTATGGCTAATTGCTGCAATTTAGCCAATTCGGCTAACCATAGCGCAAGCTCATCATTACCAGCGTTAAACTGCATAGATTTATCGGCTAAAGCCTTGCGCTGCTCCGCGGTTAATAACTTTGCCTTGGCTAAGTTATTCCGCCAATCCTTTAATTTCCCGTCATTTATCCTGGCTAACTTATGCCAATATTTTTGTATCAACGCTACGGGTGTTAAATGTTGTTGCTCGTTTGTCATACTCAATCCAAGTAAAGTATCCCAGTGTTGCTCTCTAAAGTACGCGGCATCTAGGCCTAGCATTCTGGCAATTTCGCGATAATTCACGCCATTTTTACTAAAGGGTACCGAATCCACGTGTGGAAAATGGATGGACGGTAATAATTTCTGGCACAGATGCCACAGACTTGTATCTGAAAATTGCAAAATACACCGTCTGCGGCCACGAGGCTCCGCTATAGCCTGCCGCAATAGGGGTATTATCGCGGATTCTTGCCGTAATATTTGTTGTAGCCAACTATCAAACTGTTGACGATTTAATTCCTCTGCCCACCAGGGCAAGGTACCGGTCTGCAAAAAGTGACGTAAAATTTGAACCGGTGTCCTACTCGATGGTTGTACCATCGCAGATTGCATTGATTGGGTTTGCGCCGTGATCTGCTCTTTAACTTGTATCTCGAGTTGTTGCTCTACCTGGCCAGCAAAGTTGTGCGCCGTCAGGTTATCCCAATCGAAATCCTTGATTTCAAGCGCTATACTATCTAACTGATAGTGTAAATCTGACTTCGCAAGTTGATTAAAATAATTTTCTATGGCCGGTAGTAAACTTTGATAATAGATCCGTTTAACCTGTTGTTCTCGCAACTGCAGCTCGCTTGATGAAGACAATGGCAACTCCAGTACCTGCCTTTTAATAACATGCCTTTGCGTATTCATAAAATGCTCCTTGCTTAAACCCTAATACTCTTTGCCAGCGGCGCATGACTTGCGCTGGAATATTGAGGCTATATTGCATGAAATTGGGGTTTTAAAAGATGTTTATCCTTGGCGGCACTTTCAATAAGGCCACTATTGAAAATAAGCCGGGGTATTGATAATGCACTTATTAGAAAAAGAATTATGCTAAAAAATATTGCCCCGCGACGGCAAAATGGCTGAAAAGATATAACGTATCTACTAACGAAAAAGCCCCGGCAGATGACTCTACCAGGGCTTTAAAAATTCAGCTATAGCAATTTAGCATAAAAATTAACATATTAGCTAACCAATGTCAAGCTCGAATTGAATCAAATTAAATGTAACTAAAAGTAGAAAAAAAATGAATCGTTGACTCATATTAAAGGTAACCGAAAAAAAGCGAGGTTACCTTTAATTTTGATGCGACGCGAGCCATGACAAGCTAATATTCATAGCCAGATAAACCAACTGAACGGTTACTATTTTTCAATGCTGATTGACACCTCGGTTTTGGGTGCTCTCCAATTATTATGATATCTTGTTAAATAACCTAACCAACCGGATGCTTCATGATGTTCGCTATCGAGTGTCAATGTTTCATACCATAGCTGTCTTGCCTGCTCTATCTGACCTAAGTTGTAATGGCAAATAGCCATATTATGTAACTGTCTAGTTAAACGGCCAAAATAAGAAATAGAGCGTTGATAATAATCAATAGCACCCTGGTAATCTTCCAAATTTTGTAGCAATAAACCAATATTAAATAAAGTATCTGGTGCCCATGGAGTATAATAAAAATTATTTGCAACTTTTGGCAGAATAGCATACAAATCTTCGAGGGTATAAGGTGTATTATGCTTAGTTAATTGCATAAGGATCATTAAATTTTCGTTGAAAACGTTAGTATCCCAACATGTATTATTAAGTTGAGCTAACACTAAACCCGGATTGCTAAACTGCTTATAAGCATTGAGAAAAACATGTAAGCGAGTTAAACCACCCGGATTAAACCGTTCAAATTGGCTATTAATTGCAGTGCGAGTTTCATTAAATTTAGGTTGATTATTTCCAAATAATAAAGCAGCGCAATTAATATCGAATGTGCCATTGCTTAAATACGTACTTCCTTTTTTCAATGTTGTATATTGCGCAAGAGCCTGGAAATTTACTGCTAAAGAAATCGCGTCATGATGAATAACTATATCAGTTGGAGCGTGTTTATAGTTTTCATAGCTATAACTATATCCTTTATCTGCAATAAGCACTAATAGTTGATCTTTAGCCATATGTAGTAAGTTTTCTAAACAATTTATCGGACCTATAGGCAAGATAAAATGATTATTGTTCACATTAGCTCTCAACTCTGCCAAGATATTATTTATTACTGATTGCTTATAGAAAGGGAGTGCTACCGTACTATAGTGAAATTCTGGATCAATAGCACGTATATCCATTCCCTGGTTATTGATGTTATTATCAATTTCTAGTATAGGATTGACCATTCCTATCTGTATTTCACCTGCTTTTATATAACAAAAATCATGGCGTAGTGAATCAAACACATAATTAGCAATGGCAATTAAGGGATTGCTAAATGTCTTATCTGTCAAAATTAATTGAGATCGCTTTAGCTGAATTTTATTATTTTTTTCTGCATCATATATTGCAAAGTCTATGTAGCCTGCTTCAATGTAAGGTCTTAAATTAGGTTGAGTTTCCCAAAACTCTAGATTCCCACTCACTATATCACTCATAATATACTGCCACTTAACATGGCTTAAATTTAAATCCTGCTGTAATGTAAGCAACTTTTTAATTAAGTGATAGCTAAACATCCCAGTGCCTGTACCCATCTCTAGTATATAGATAGGCTCCTGATCTGAATATGTAGGTAAAGAGATTGTATCTTGGAAAAATCTAATAATAATTTGCGCATAACTGTCTGCAATATAAGGATTAGACGTTGCATAGAAAGGCATCTTATTGTTGCTCCATGCCATAATCCCATTTTGCCTATAAAATAATTTTTGCTTTCGCCAAATATTAGATTGAGATAGCGGTAAATATTTATTCTTAGAGCTATTTTTCATATATATACCTAATTAATCTCGGTCACTTAAAAATATAGGGAGAGCTATATTTGCTAATTTAGCTTTGGCTTTCATCAACCAACTATAGGCAGCTACATCATTAACGAATACCTTTATATAACGTTCCATCATAGCAATAGCCGATTGATAGTCAGCCAAATAATAATTACAAATACCTATATTGTAATAGGCTAATTCTTTTTGTAAGAGATAATTAAGCGACAATTCATAGTAATTAATGGCCTGTTGATAATATTTAAGCTCTTGCAGCAAAACACCAATGTTAAACATGAGGTTAGTTTGCTCAGGCAAATAGAAAAAATTTTCAGCAAACTTAGGTAGAAGTTTAACTAAATCGCTAACCAATAGCTCTATTGCATTTTGTGCAGCGTACAGAATTTTCTCAAGCAATCTATTAAAAATCATTGGATCATAACAACTCAAATTCAAAAATGTTAGTAATTCAGCTAAATTAAGGTGAGAGTTATAAATATATGAATTCTGATAAAGCTCAAATAAATTACCTGGGCTGTAATAGTTAAAATATGTCTTAAGTGCTTGTTGGGTTTCTGGTAAATCTTGCAAACGCTCTCCCAGTAAAAATGCACAACTACTTATAGATTGTTGTCTTTCCTGATAATAAAAATCGCCATCTAAAAGCTGAGTATAAAGACCTAATGCATGCAAATTTACCATCATAGAAATACTGCCATGAAAGGCTATGTTTGTATCTTGACGTATATTTTCATTCGGCGATGAGGCAATACCTTTATCTGTTACGAGTAGCAGTAAGTGATTTTGCGTAAGTTTCTGCAAACGCTTCAGGCAGCCTAAAGCGCCTATTGGAAATGATAAGTTAATATTCTGATAGTGGGCAAGGTAATATTCTAAAACAGTATTGAAGTTAGGGTCGGCATAGTGATTAGTATCTGTATCTCGATAATTAAAGATTGTTTCAATATGTTCAATCGGTTGACCCTGATAATTTTTCAGTGCTGATTCGTAATATTGTTTGTTGACATTTAAGGTAACCAAAGCTTCTTGCAATTGTCCCTCTTTTATAGCAAAAATATCATGACAAATTGAGTCAAATATATAATTAGCAATTACAATCATAGGATTATGAGAGTTATTTTGATTGCCAGTTCTATTTAAAGTTAAGTTACTGTTAAGCAACACAAGTTGATCATCTTGTTCAATATCAAATTTTGCTATATCTAAAATTCCTTGCTCAAAATAAGCTTGCAGTTGTACATGTTGTTGCAAAAAATTAATGTTGTAATCTACAAAATCAGTTAATACATAGACAAATTTGACATGTTCTAGTTTAAGTTGTTTTTGTAATTGCAGTAAACGTTTTATAGTGTAAAAACAGAATAGACCACAACCAGCACCAAGCTCAATAATATAAAAGGGTTCTAATTGATTAGCAGGATTACGACGACTATAGTCCTGGATAAAACGTATGATAATATTAGCATAACTATTAGCTATATAAGGATTATTTGTTATATAAAAAGGTACTTGCTTAATCCAAGCATGGATACCCTGCTCAATAAAAAATAATCGCTGCCACTCCCATATTATAGATTTAGCTAAAGGTACGTCCTGTTGTGCAATAATCGTAGGGTGGGATTGATTCATCCTTAAAATCCTTATTCTGCTTTAGCTTATTAAAAATAATATTTTTTTATACATTGAACTGCTTCGCCTGGCTAACTTTAAAAGCTACATTAGGTGCTGGATGGTTAGGATAATTAGCTATATTAGTCAAATTACAAGGACCATAGTTTATTTCTTTTGCTACATTCAAATTTTTAAATGGCGTCCAAACAGGTGTAGCAACAGGTGTATAAACAGCTCCTTCTGATTTAAAAGTTTTACATGCCATGCCTGCTAATTCAGTGGCCGCGGCATTAGCAGCTTGAACATAATCTATCGAACTCTCTCCTAATAGTGCTGATGGCAATTGCTGTAATCCTGCTACTCTCGGACCATAAGTGCCTAGTCCATAATGATAATTTCCCATTATCTCACCTAATGCTATTCTTAACTCATCAGGATCACCATTGAGCAAATAAGTCCTAAGCTGGGCTAGACCCAAGGTTTGCACAGCTGTATTAAGTTCTGCTTGAAATCCATTAAAGGTATAGTCAGCTATATCAGCTTGGCTAAAGTTAGCAACTATTGCATTTGCACTTTTATCAAGATCGGCTGCTGATCCCCCTAAGTGCACATATAAATTATCCAAATCCGGTTGGAGCATGGCCGTTAAAATAGCTAAAAAATCAGCAGCAGCTAAATTTGCAACTACGCTTTCAACATCAAATACCGCTTCGATCCAGGGTCGAGTAATACCATTAACTAACCCAGTTAAATAAGTAGGATCGGCGATCTGAAGTTGATCCATACCATCGCTGAGATAAGCGCCCATTTCATCCGCGTCGTGCTCTGTATTATCAGGTTTTTTAGCAATACCTCTGGCTAAATTCTGATCACTAATTGTTGTAGGTAAGCGAAAATGAGCCTCAAGTTGAGCTGCATTATAATATGTAACGTCAGTTTGATACTCTAAAGCAAATGCCGTGAATATTTTCCAATTCCCTTGATCTATATAATTATTACCATCATGAGCAAAAGGTGATCTACTAACATGATGATAATTAGTAGCATTATCATTTAATACAATGTCACCACCTACTGTTTTAACTTGTACATTATTAGTATACAACTCATTAAATAATCCTGCGCCTGTATGATTTAGTCTAAGTACATCTAATGCCCGCTTAGCCTGGTGTTCTACAGCATGAAGATGATATTGGTTTGCATCGGAAGAGCCAAAAAAAAGATTGTAAGTGTTTTGAGGGCTTAAGTTATGTTGATTGGCCGTTGGATGTAACCAAGAATTTATAGCATGCATTTTTGTTTGGCGTGGGGCGCTATCTGCATCACCTGCCAAAGGATCACGGTTGAAATCTAAATAGCCTCCCGCGTATTCAATATTCGTGTATTGTGTTGTGTCACCCATATCTGCAAAGGTATCCGTACCCGTTGCTAATGCTTTAGTTAGAACACTAATAGTTGTTGGACTTTTATTTAGATTAGCATTTCTATTTAAAACCGTATTTGTTTTAGTAAGCAAATTAGCATAATCTGTTTGAACGGTCATTTTATTTTCTCCTAAATCTTAAGTTGGGCTATTTTTAGAGTGGGGTCGAGAACTGGCGCGTTGGTCTTAGGGGGCGGTGGTCTGTTTCTATCACTTTCATCCTCAGTCCAATACCCATCACTTCCGTTTCCAGCTCCCGCCACATCAAACGCAGCGTGCGAATTTATTGCACTGCGCTTTTCATAGTGAGGTTTATGTGATCTATGGACTGGCAGCGCTTTCAATGACTTATATCCACTGCTATAGGACGCACTATGGAACCAAAACCAGCGCTCTTAACTTTAGCTCCTTGCTTTTAGGATAGTAGTAACCTACTCATTACAAGGAAAAGGTTTTCCAATATCTTTTTCTATATTTTTAATTATTCTTTCCGCAGTCTGAACATCAGCTATCCAATTGGTATAGGAATCTCCTGGAACAATAGATTTATTACTAATAGCCGAAACCTAGTTCCGAAATAGAAAAAACAATTTTTAGGTCATACTAAAAAGATTTTTCTCTCCTACTTCTGAAATTTCACGGGAACTTTCATGTTTTTTTGTCGATTTGATATTAGCCTCAACAAAAAAGCTAAAATAATCAGTACCTTGTGCTTGGTTTTCTTGCAATCGCAAAACACCCGGCCAATCGGTGATCTGTAATCGCTGTTCTATAGCTCGATTATTATCAAAAATAAATTTAGCGCCCTCATAACTAGAACGAGTGATTTGCTTTTGTTTAAAGGAAGGGAAATTCAAGTAGCTTAAAATATTAATCAACAATTCATCTGCCAGGCAAAATAATTTATTTTTATTATTACGTAATTTGAATATTGCAAACATTATAACTATAGTAATATAACTTTCCCTTGCTTTTTCAATTCTAGCTATATTGGCATCAATTCGGTTAGTTAGCTCTTGATCCACATTTGAGCTTATATTGTTACCGACTCTTTGCAGCAATAACAAAGATTGATTATCTTTAAATGCTATAGCGCCGTCATCATTTACTCTATTATAGTTAATGTTTAATAACCCTAAATTTTTATTCTGTGCAAAATATCTTGCACCTTCATTCCCTATAAGATTATTACTAACATCTAATAAACATAGTGTAGTATTTTGAGCTAAATAACGCGCTCCCTCATTAGATATTTTATTTAATCGTAGAGATAATTCATGTAAGATCTTATTTTCAGATAAGTGTTTTATTTTCTTATCATCCAATTTGCATCCATCAAGATAAAGAATTTTAAGCCTTTTAGCTTTGGCTAAAGCTTCTATAGCTTTATCATCTATAGTGTTTTGGCTAAGATTAAGCTTTGTGAGACTTAGACTATGTGTTAAGAAATTTATACCCAGGTGAGTTAATAAATTATAGTTTAAATATAATGTCGTAAGCTTTTGACTATTAGCTAATGCCTGTGCGCCATTATCACCTACATTATTTTCACTTAAACTTAATTCTTCTAAAGAACTTATTGCTGCAACTTGAAGAATAATATTATCTTCTAATTGATTTCCATCAAGGCTTAAAATCTTGATTTGAGTATTAGTTCTTAATAATTCTAATAAATTATTACAGTCAAATATTGTTAAATTACAATTATTTAATACTAATTTGTTTTGCTGAGTAATAGTTTTGACTAATTCACCTATTGAAATTGAGTTGAATTGCATTGTTTAATTTTCTCCAAATACATTTCATTATTACCCGCTATTATTGAAATAAGAATATTTTTTTGACAACTTACTAGCCGGTAGGACAATTCCTAATTTAAATCAAGCAACATAATACATCAAAAACGCAGTGAAAATTAATTCGCGCCCTACTTAAAGGGTATATATAACGTATCCAAATTTAAACTGACCCCAATGTATTCGTTAAGGCATTACAAATTTTTTTAGAGTGCTTACTCACTTTAAATTTACATAAAAAATTTGCTAATTATAATACTGAATTTATTTACAACGATAGGTATCTGTAGGAATTTGCAATCTGCTACAATTAAATTTAACATATAACTACAGCAGTATATATGAAATATTATCACATTTGGCTAGCTTTGTCTATCATTAACCCAGG
>Ga0256884_1000040_pt1 | contig 28458 bp, 20 predicted proteins | sample MC6MC0492MT_FD_186341 | JGI IMG/M metagenome (GOLD analysis project Ga0256884, IMG submission 186341) | Metatranscriptome of enriched soil aggregate microbial communities from Iowa State University, Ames, United States - MC6-MC0492-MT... | ecosystem: Environmental > Terrestrial > Soil >... | reverse complement strand
GTTTGATTCGTCACTGACGCTGGCCAGTGCCGCCGCCGCAGGCGCCGGCGTGGCGGCAGCCGCGCGATCTGGCCAGCGTGCCGCTGTTGCGCTCCTACCGCAGCGATGAGTGGCCACGCTGGTTGCAGGCGGCAGGCGTACCGGAACTGGACGCCCGCGGCCCGGTGTTTGATTCGTCACTGACGCTGGCCAGTGCCGCCGCCGCAGGCGCCGGCGTGGCGCTGTTGCCGTTGAAGATGTTCGAGCAGGATCTGGCCCACGGCCGCCTGATCCAGCCCTTCGCGCAGACGCTGGAGCTGGGGCGGTACTGGCTGACGCGGCTTCGCTCGCGCGCCGAGAGTGATGCGGCGCGGCGGTTCCGGGAATGGCTGGACGCCCGGTAGATCCACGCCATGCGCGGATGGCCGAACGTCGGAACGCACCTCATCCACGCATGGCGTGGATCCATACGGGATGCGGCACGACCAGCGTGCCGCATCGCCCGCCCCGATCAGGCGTCCAGCAACTCCATCCACGTCTGCTCGGCCTTGCTGAGCAGGGTGGCAGTGGCTTCGCGATCACGCCCGAGCACGGCCATGCGGGTCGCATCGGCGTAGTTCGACGGATCGGCCAGCTGGCGGTCCAGGTCGGCCAACAGCGCCTCCAGTTCGCCGACCTTGGCTTCAGCGGCGGCCAGCTTGTGCGGGTTGGCGGGCTTACGCGCGGGCAGCGGCGGGGTCGGCGGTGCCGGCTCCGGAGCCGCCGCGGCCATCTTCTGCTTGGTGCCCTGCGCGGCGGGACGCGACCGCAGCCAGGCCGCGTACGCATCCAGGTCGCCGTCGAACGGCTCGACCACGCCATCGGCCACGCGCCAGAAGGTATCGCAGACCAGGCCGATCAGATGGCGGTCATGGGAGACCATCACGATCGCGCCTTCGAAGTCGGCCAGTGCTTCAGCCAGCGCTTCGCGCATTTCCAGGTCCAGGTGGTTGGTCGGTTCGTCGAGCAGCAGCACGTTCGGCTGCTGATAGGCGATCAGTGCCAACGCCAGGCGCGCGCGCTCGCCACCGGAGAAGCCATCCACCGGTTCGAAGGCGCGGTCGCCGGCGAAGTTCCACTTGCCAAGGAAATCGCGGAAGGACTGGTTCGGCGCGTCCGGAGCCAGATCGCGGAAGTGCTCCATCGGCGACTGCCCTTCGTGCAGCGACTCCACGGTGTGCTGGGCGAAGTAACCGATGCGCAGGTCCGGATGCGCGGCACGCTCGCCACTGATCGGGTCCAGTTCGCCCACCAGAGTCTTCACCAGGGTGGTCTTACCGGCACCGTTCGGGCCGAGCAGGCCGATGCGCTGGCCGGCTTCCAGGCCGAAGCCCACGTTGTGCAGGATCACCGAATCGGCGCCGTAACCTGCCTCGACGTGGTTCAGGCGGATCAGCGAGAACGGCAGCTTGGCCGGCGGTGCGAATTCGATGCGGAACTCGCGCTCGGCGCGTACCGCTTCGGTGCCCCAGCTTGGCCAGGCGTTTCATGCGGCTCTGCGCCTGCGCGGCCTTGCTGGCCTGCGCCTTGAAGCGGTCGATGAAGCTCTGCAGATGCGCGCGCTCGGCCTGTTCCTTCTCATGGGCGAGCTGCTGCTGGCGCAGCTGTTCGGCGCGCTGGCGCTCGAAATCGGTGTAGCCGCCAACGTACAGCTTGGCGCCGCCACCGTGCAGATGCAGGGTGTGGGTCGCCACGTTGTCCAGGAACTCGCGGTCATGCGAGATCAGCAGCAGGGTGCCCGGGTACTTGAGCAGCCACTGTTCCAGCCAGAACACGGCGTCCAGATCCAGATGGTTGGTCGGTTCGTCGAGCAGCAGCAGGTCGCTGGGCATCATCAGCGCGCGGGCCAGGTTCAGGCGCACGCGCCAGCCGCCGGAGAACGAGGAGACCGCACGGGAATGCGTCTCGGCCGGGAAGCCCAGGCCGTGCAGCAGCTTGCCTGCGCGCGCTTCGGCGTCATAGGCGCCGATCTCGGCCATGCGCTGGTGGGCGGTGGCAACCGCTTCCCAGTCTTCACGCGCCGCCGCCTCGGCCTCTTCGCGCATGACGGCGGCCACCTCGGTGTCGCCCTCCAGCACGAACTGCAGCGCGGGGTCGGGCAGCGAGGGGGTTTCCTGGGCCACGCTGGCGATGCGGATCTTGCCGGGCAGATCGACGTCGCCCTTGTCCGCTTCCAGCTCGCCCTTCACGGCCGCGAACAGGCTGGACTTGCCGGCCCCGTTGCGGCCGACCACGCCGACGCGGTACCCCGCGTGCAGGGTCAGGTCGACGTTGGACAACAGCAGCCGCTCGCCACGGCGCAAGGCGAAGTTACGAAGGGAAATCATCTTGGGGGTCCATATAACGGAATGGAATGTGCTCGTGAGCACCTTTCCTGCGACGTAATTCTAGCGTTAACGAATACTTGACGGGCCCCGGGATGCGCGGCAGGCCTCGTTTCTCTCTCCCACGACCCTGCCCGCGCTTCCCCGGGACCCTCCTGTCGAATCCCCCGCCTCACGTAAATGGTTGCTGCTGCAACGTTTTTTGCGAAAAAGGCGAATATTTGACAAGCGATGAATATCCCGTTAATCCGTCTATTGCGCACCGCAACAACCGCCTTCGCAGACCCGATCCTCGATGTCGTGATGTCGCTTTGGTGCAGCACCGCCCCTACCGGAGCCACATCCTGATGAACCGCAAGACCAGTACGCTCGCCGCCGCCGTAGCTGTCGCGCTCGGTATGTCCAGCTTCGTCGCCACCGCCCAGGATGCCCCCGCCCGCGCGGCGGCCAACACCCTGGACACCATCATCGTCACCGGCACCCGCGTCGCCGACCGCACCGTGGCCGAGTCGCAGTCGCCGATCGACATCATCACCCCCGAGGCGCTGCAGTCCACTGGCACCACGGAGCTTGCCACCGCGCTGGCCCGTGCCCTGCCCTCGCTGAACTTCCCGCGCCCGGCGCTGACCGACGGCACCAGCGGCATCCGCCCGGCGCAGCTGCGCGGCCTCTCCCCGGACCAGGTGCTGGTGCTGGTCAACGGCAAGCGCCGCCATACCTCCGCGCAGATCAACGTCAACGGCAGCATCGGCCGCGGCTCCTCGGCGGTGGACATCAACGCGATCCCGATCGCCTCGATCGAGCGCGTGGAAGTACTGCGCGACGGCGCGTCGGCGCAGTACGGCTCGGACGCCATCGCCGGCGTGATCAACATCGTGCTCAAGGGCTCGTCCTCCGGCGGCAGCCTGGCGCTGGATGCCGGCCAGTACTCGGCCGGTGACGGCAACAAGTACCAGCTCTCCGGCGATACCGGCATCGGTTTCGCCGACGGCCGCGGCAGCGTGCACGTGGCCGGCCAGATCGTGCAGCAGGACGAGAGCAACCGCGCCGGCCCGTACCAGGGCAGCACGCCGAACACGAGCAACTTCCCGAACATCGGCCAGACCACCTTCGTGGTCGGCGACCCGCGCGTGGATGCGACCGCCGCCTCGGCCAACGCCAGCTTCCAGTTCAGCGACCACGTCTCGGCGTATGCCACGGCGATGGCGAGCAACCGCGACATCACCTCGTTCGCGTTCTACCGCTCGCGCAACAACCTCAACCAGGGCGCGCTGCTGGCGCAGACCTACCCGGACGGCTTCGTGCCGGAGATCAACCAGTACTCCAAGGACCGCTCGCTGGTCGCCGGCGTCAAGGGTGATACGGACAGCGGCTGGAACTGGGATGTCAGCTACAACTACGGCGCCAACAAGATCGATTTCCACACCCGCAACAGCATCAACTACGGTCTCGGCGTGAACAGCCCGCGCTCGTTCTACGACGGCGCGCTGGAGTACACCCAGAACATCGTCAACGCCGATGTGACCAAGACCCTGGACTGGGGCCTGGCCTACCCGGTCACGCTGTCCTTCGGCGGTGAATACCGCAAGGAGAAGTGGGAACAGTCGGCCGGCGAACTGAACTCCTACACCGGCAGTGGTGCCCAGGGCTTCGGCGGCTTCACCCCGCTCAACGCGGTGGACGCCGACCGCGACAACTACGCCGTCTACGCCGGCCTGGAAGCCGACCTGAGCGACAAGTTCTCTGCCGGTGTCACCGGCCGTTACGAGGATTATTCGGACTTCGGCGACAAGTTCTCCGGCAAGCTCTCCGCACGCTACGCGTTCACCGACAAGGTCGCCCTGCGCGCCACCGCCTCCAGCGGCTTCCGCGCGCCGTCGCTGGCCCAGCAGAGCTACCAGGCAGTGACCAGCACCATCGTCAACGGTGTGTTCCTCGAGCGCGGCACCTTCCCGACCACCAGCCCCGCCGCGCAGGCGCTGGGTGCCAGCCCGCTGAAGGCCGAGAGCTCGACCTCCTACAGCCTGGGCCTGGTGCTGCAGCCGGTGGACCGGCTGTACCTGACCGTGGATGCGTACCAGATCGACATCGATGACCGCATCGTGCTCTCCACCAACATCACCACCAATGACGCGGCCAATGCGCTGCTGGCCAACCTGGGCCTGCCGGGCGTCACCGCGTTCTCCTACTTCACCAATGGCGTGGACACCCGCACCCGCGGCGTGGATGCGGTCTCCAGCTACACCATTCCCTTCGCTGCCAGCTCGCTGGAACTGACCGCGGCCTACAGCTACAACGAGACCGAGGTGAAGAAGTTCATCGCCTCGCCGCCGGTGTTCGGCACGCTGGGCATCACCCAGTCGCTGATCGGCCGCGATGAGATCGGCCGCATCGAAGACAGCTACCCGCGCGACAAGACCATCCTCAGCGGCACCTGGCGTTCGGACCGCTGGGACCTCAACCTGGCCGCCACGCGCTACGGCTCGTTCACCGTGCGCAACTCGGCCACCGCCCTGCGTGACCAGACCTATGATGCCTCGTGGGTGCTCGATGCCTCGGCCAGCTACAAGCCCAGCGAGAACTGGACCCTGACCCTGGGCGCGGACAACATCCTGGACGAATACCCCGACCGCACCGTGGACCTGCAGAACTCCACCTGGGGCATGCTGCCGTACAGCAACTACTCGCCGTACGGGTTCAATGGCGCGTACGTCTATGGCCGGATCTCGTACAAGTGGTAACGATGTGCAGGGCCGGCCGCTGGCCCGCAACCCGATGACAGCCACATGCCCCGGTCCGCCGGGGCATGTGCGTTTGGGCCGCCGAAATGCCGGGATCTGCGCATTCATCGCTTCAACCGCCCTCTGTCCGGGACAGCACATCACCTGACCGTGGGGACATAGCAGCAATGCACTGCGCCAGGTTTGCCCGATCTGCCCGCATCGGTGAAAATCGGGGTACCCCCCCTAGTTGCGAGCCCCGATGCACCATGACACCGACCTGATCAACATCGTTGCCGTTGGCCTTGGGCTCGCCTTCATCTTCGGCGCGCTGGCCAACAAGCTGCGTTTGTCTCCCCTGGTCGGTTATCTGATTGCAGGCATCTGCGTAGGTCCGTTCACCCCCGGCTTCGTTGCCGACCAGGCACTGGCCAACCAGCTGGCCGAGATCGGCGTGATGCTGCTGATGTTCGGGGTCGGCCTGCACTTCTCGCTGAAAGACCTGATGGAGGTCAAAGCGATCGCCATCCCGGGTGCGATCGGCCAGATCCTGGTCGCCACCCTGCTCGGCTGGGGCCTGGCCGCCTTGATGGGCTGGCCGGTGATCTACGGCGTGGTGTTCGGTTTCTCACTGGCCACGGCCAGTACCGTGGTGCTGCTGCGCGCGATGGAAGAACGGCGCCTGCTGGAAACCACGCGCGGCAAGATCGCGATCGGCTGGCTGATCGTGGAAGACCTGGCCTGCGTCCTGGCCCTGGTGATGATGCCGGTCCTGGCCGGCGTGTTCGGGCCCGATGCGGCCAATGAAACCCATACCGTCGGCAGCGTGCTGGCCAGCATCGGCTGGACCTTCGTGCAGCTGGGCCTGTTCGTGGCGGTGATGCTGGTAGTCGGGCGCCGGGTCATCCCCTGGATCCTGGAGCGCATCGCCGGCACCGGCTCGCGCGAGCTGTTCACCCTGGCGGTGCTGGCCATCGCACTGGGCGTGGCGTTCGGCTCGGCGATGCTGTTCGGCGTGTCGTTCGCACTCGGCGCGTTCTTCGCGGGCATGCTGCTCAACGAATCCGAGCTGAGCCACAAGGCCGCCAATGATTCACTGCCGCTGCGCGATGCATTCGCGGTGCTGTTCTTCGTCTCGGTCGGCATGCTGTTCAACCCGGCCATCCTGATCGAGCACCCGTGGCAGGTGCTGGCCACCGCGGCGATCATCATGTTCGGCAAGTCCGCTGCTGCGTTCGTGATCGTGCGGGCCTTCGGCCACCCGACCGGTACCGCGCTGACCATTTCGGCCAGCCTGGCGCAGATCGGCGAATTCGCCTTCATCATCGCCGGCCTCGGCGTGACCCTGGGGATCCTGCCGCCGACCGGCCAGGCGCTGGTGCTGGCCGGCGCGCTGATCTCGATCATGCTCAACCCGCTGGTGTTCGGCCTGCTCGACCGCTGGCTGCTGAAGCACCAGGAAACCGCCCCCACCACGGTGGAGACCGAGTTGCCGCCGGGCCCGTCGCTGGACCTGCACGACCATGCCATCGTGATCGGCTACGGCCGCGTCGGCAGTGCGCTGGCGCAGGTGCTGCGCGACCGTGGCGTGCCGGTGATGATCATCGACGACAACAAGGAACACGTCGCCGAAGCGCACGCGGCCGGCCTGCCCGGCATCCGCGGCAGCGCCGCCTCCGACCGCGTGCTGGCCGAAGCACATCCCGAGCGCGCCAAGATTGCCGTGCTGGCGATCCCGCAGCCGCTGGAAGCCGGTGAAACGCTGGCGAAGCTGCGCGCGCTCAATCCTGGCCTGACCCTGCTGGCGCGCGCGCACAGCGACGCCGAGGTGAAGCACCTGCTCGCCCACGGCGCGGACGGCACGGTGATGGCCGAGCGCGAACTGGCCTACTCGCTGGCCGAGATGGTGATGTCCACCCCGCCGTACCGCACGATGGGGCAGCAGCACAGCATTCCGGTGGTGTAAGGGCCGCTACGCTACCGGCACGCAGATATCGGCGCGCAGGATGGCCTCGGGTACCTTTTCCGGGTCATCCAGGTAGTGGTAATACAGCTCCGCATCGCGGAGCGCATGGCCGCTGTCGGGCAGCCAGTCGCGCAGCAGCGCGTCCGTGACCGCTTCCAGCCCTGCATAGCTGCCCACATGGCGCACCACCGCGTACGCGCCTCCGCCGAGCCTCAGCGTACGCAGCGGGGCGGGCAGCGCCGGCGGCGGGCGACCAAAGCCCATGCCGCAATCGAACACGCACTCAGGCGCCGGCACATCTCGGTGATCGTTGCGGGCGATACCCACCAGGTGCTGCAGCTGCTCGGCCCAGCCCTGCGCCGCCGCCCAGGCGAAGACCTGGCCGAATGCCTGATCCAGATCATCGAAGGCCCCTTTCGTGCGCAGCGCCACCACATCGAAAGGTTCCAGCGTGGTCACCGTGACCTGCAACGGCACCGTCCCGTCGGCGTGATCGCCGGCCGGCAGCGCCAGCCGCTGCTGCCAGCGGCTGCGCAGCCCGGCATCCTCGCGCAGGCTGCTCGGCGTGGCATCCAGCGCCTGGCGACAGGCGCGGGCCAGCGCCTGTGGGCTTTCATAGCCGACGCTCAAGGCGACCTCGGTCACCCGGCTCTCGGCCTGGCCGAGCAGCTGCAGCGCCTGCAGCAAGCGCAGGCGCGCCACGGTGCGCCCGGGCGTTTCGCCGGTCAGCGCGCGGTACAGGCGATGGAAATGGAACGGTGACTGGTGCGCGATCGCGGCCAGCGCTTCCAGATCCGGCAAGGCGTCTCCAGCACGCAGGCATGCCTGCAGATGGGCGATGACGCGGTCGATACCGTGGCGCTGGCGGACCTGGGCAATGTGGCTCATGGCGGGCTCCCTCTGTAGGTGACGCTCAGCGTGCGTCGTTCCACAGGCGGCCGCGTGGCCGATCTTGCGCAGTTGCCGGAACGTCAGCGCGATACTACCCCCGCGCGTAACGCCACGCCCCACTACCCCACGGCGGCCGGCCCGCACCGGCCGCCGTGGGTCCTGCCACTACGCGCTGGCCAACGCCTGCTCCAGATCCGCCAGCAGGTCGTCGATGTGTTCGATGCCGACCGACAGCCGCACCGTGTCTTCGCTGACGCCGGCCTTCTCCAGTTCGGCGGCGTCCAGCTGCCGGTGCGTGGTCGAGGCCGGATGCGTGGCCAGTGATTTGGCGTCGCCCAGGTTCACCAACCGGGTGAACAGCTGCAGCGCATCCAGGAAGCGGGCACCGGCCGCGCGACCACCGGGCAGGCCGAAGGTCAGCACGCCCGAGCCGTGGCCGCGCAGGTACTTCTGCACCAGGGCATGCTCGGGGTGATCGGGCAGCGCCGCATAGTTGACCCAGGCCACCTTGGGGTGGCCCTGCAGGTGTCTGGCCACCGCCAGCGTGTTGGCGTTGATCCGGTCCAGCCGCAGCGCCAGGGTTTCGATGCCCTGCAGGATCAGGAAGGAATTGAACGGTGAGATCGCCGCGCCGGTGTTGCGCAGCGGAACCACGCGCGCGCGGCCGATATAGGCGGCCGGCCCCAGGGCTTCGGTGTAGACCACGCCGTGATAGCTCACGTCCGGCTCGTTCAAGCGGCGAAAGCGCTGCTTGTGCTCGGCCCACGGAAACCGCCCTGAATCCACGATCGCCCCACCCAGGCTGGTGCCATGCCCGCCGAGGTACTTGGTCAGCGAATGGACCACGATGTCCGCGCCGAAGTCGAACGAGCGCTGCAGATAAGGCGTGGCGACGGTGTTGTCCACGATCAGCGGCACGCCATGCGCATGCGCGACGTTCGCCACGGCCTGGATATCGGTGATGTTGCCGCGCGGGTTGCCGATGGATTCGACGAACACCGCCTTGGTGCGCTCATCGATCAGCGCGCCGAACGCCTGCGGATCGCGGTAGTCGGCAAAGCGCGTTTCGGTCCCGAACTGCGGCAGCGTGTGCGCGAACAGGTTATAGGTGCCGCCGTACAGCGCACTGGCCGAAACGATGTTGTCGCCGGCCTCGGCAATGGTCTGGATCGCGTAGGTGATCGCCGCCTGGCCCGAGGCCAGCGCCAGCGCGCCGATGCCGCCCTCGAGCGCGGCGATGCGCTGCTCCAGCACGTCGGTGGTCGGGTTCATGATGCGGGTGTAGATGTTGCCCGGCACTTTCAGGTCGAACAGGTCCGCGCCATGCTGGGTGTCATCGAAGGCGTAGGCCACGGTCTGGTAGATCGGCACCGCCACCGCGCGGGTGGTGGGGTCAGGCCGGTAGCCGCCATGCACTGCGATGGTCTCCGCGCGCCACTGTGATTCGGGACTGCCGTGTTCGGACATATCGCATCGCCTCCAGGTGAATGCCGACGATACCGAACAAAAAACCCCCGCCGAAGCGGGGGGGTTGATGCCAAACCGGCATGGCGTGAGGCCCAACGGTTATCAGGCCGCCGGCGCGCGGGCGGCTCAGCCCTTCACGAACACCAGCTTGCCCGCGGCCGCATCGACCTGGATCACATCGCCATTGAGGAACTCGCCGGACAGGATCTTCTGCGCCAGCGGATTTTCCAGCTGCGACTGGATTGCACGCTTGAGCGGCCGGGCGCCGTACACCGGATCGAACCCGACATTGCCCAGCAGTTCGAACGCGGCATCGCTGACCTCGATGCGCAGGCCACGCTCGGCCAGGCGCTTTTCCAGGCCCTGCATCTGGATGCGGGCGATCTGCTTGATCTGCACCTTGTCCAGCGGATGGAACACGACGATGTCGTCCAGGCGGTTGATGAACTCCGGACGGAAGTGCGCCTGCACCACGCCCATCACCGCGGCCTTCATCTGCGTGTAGGCCTCCGGACTGTCATCGCTGCTCATGTCCTGGATCTGGTGCGAGCCCAGGTTGGAGGTCATCACGATGACGGTATTGCGGAAGTCCACCGTGCGGCCCTGGCCGTCGGTGAGACGACCATCATCCAGCACCTGCAGCAGGATGTTGAACACATCCGGATGCGCCTTCTCCACCTCGTCCAGCAGGATCAGCGAGTACGGGCGGCGACGCACCGCCTCGGTCAGGTAGCCACCTTCTTCGTAGCCCACGTAGCCCGGGGGCGCACCGATCAGGCGCGCGACGCTGTGCTTCTCCATGAACTCGCTCATGTCGATGCGGATCATCGCGTCGCTGCTGTCGAACAGGAACTCGGCCAGCGATTTGCACAGCTCGGTCTTGCCCACACCGGTCGGGCCCAGGAACAGGAACGAGCCGCTCGGGCGATCCGGATCGGACAGGCCCGCACGCGAGCGCCGCACCGCATCGGAGACCACCTTGATCGCCTCTTCCTGGCCGACCACGCGGTTGTGCAGCACTTCTTCCATGCGCAGCAGCTTGTCACGCTCGCCTTCGAGCATGCGGTTGACCGGAATGCCGGTCCAGCGCGAGACCACCTCGGCGATCTCCTCGGCGGTCACCCGGTCCTGGACCAGCTTGAACTCACTGGTTTCCACTTCCTGTGCGGCAGCAAGCTGCTTTTCAAGCTGCGGCAACTGCCCATACTGGATCTCGCTCATGCGACCGAAATCCTGGCGGCGCTGCGCCGATTCCAGTTCCAGTTTGGCCTGTTCGATCTGTTCCTTGATCCGGGTCGCGCCCTGCAGCGTGGCCTTCTCCGACTTCCAGATCTCGTTGAGATCGGAGAACTCGCGCTCCAGCGCATCGATATCGGTTTCCAGATCGGCCAGGCGCTGACGCGAGGCGTCGTCCTTTTCCTTCTTGAGCATTTCGCGCTGGATCTTGAGCTGGATCACACGGCGCTCCAACCGATCCAGTTCTTCCGGCTTGGAGTCGATCTCCATCCGGATGCGCGAGGCGGCCTCGTCCATCAGGTCGATGGCCTTGTCCGGCAGCTGGCGGTCGGCGATGTAGCGGTGCGACAGGGTGGCCGCCGCGACGATCGCCGGGTCGGTGATTTCCACGCCATGGTGCACGGCGTACTTTTCCTTCAGCCCGCGCAGGATCGCGATGGTGTCTTCCACGCTCGGCTCGCCCACCAGCACCTTCTGGAAACGGCGCTCCAGCGCGGCGTCCTTCTCGATGTACTTGCGGTACTCGTCCAGCGTGGTCGCACCGACGCAGTGCAGCTCACCGCGCGCCAGCGCCGGCTTGAGCATGTTGCCCGCGTCCATCGCGCCATCGGCCTTGCCTGCACCGACCATGGTGTGCAGTTCGTCGATGAACAGGATCACCTGCCCTTCGCTCTTGGCCAGGTCGTTGAGCACGCCCTTCAGGCGCTCTTCGAACTCACCGCGGAACTTGGCGCCGGCGATCAGCGCGCCCATGTCCAGCGAGAGCACGCGCTTGCCGCGCAGGCCCTCGGGCACTTCGTCGTTGATGATGCGCTGGGCCAGGCCCTCCACGATCGCGGTCTTGCCCACGCCGGGCTCGCCGATCAGCACCGGGTTGTTCTTGGTGCGGCGCTGCAGCACCTGGATGGTGCGACGGATTTCCTCATCGCGGCCGATCACCGGGTCCAGCTTGCCGCTCTCGGCCCGCGCGGTCAGGTCGATGGTGTACTTCTCCAGCGCCTGGCGCTGGTCTTCGGCGTTCTCCGACTGCACGGTCTCGCCACCGCGCACCTTGTCGATGGCGGTTTCGATCTTCTTCCTGTCGGCACCGGCGGCGCGCAGCGCCATGCCCAGGGTGCCACCATCGTCGACCGCGGCCAGCACGAACCACTCACTGGCGATGAAGGCATCGCCGTGCTGCTGGGCCAGCTTGTCGGTGTTGTTGAGCAGCCGGTTCAGATCGTTGCCGATCGACAGGTTGCCTTCCTGTCCGGAGACCTTGGGCAGGGCCTCCAGGGTTTCATTCAAGCGTTCGCGCAGTACCGGCACGTTGACGCCGGCCTGGGCCAGCAGCGGGCGCGTGCTGCCACCCTGCTGGTCCAGCAGCGCGCTGAACACATGTACCGGTTCGATGATGTTGTGGTCGCGGCCCACGGCCAACGACTGCGCGTCGGCCAGCGCCTGCTGGAAACGCGAGGTGAGCTTGTCCATCCGCATGTTCTTGTCCTCGATGTAAACGGGGCTGGCCGTGCCAGCACTGTCCCTGAGATGCGGTTACGGGGGCGTGTTTCAAGGGTGGATGAGATGCCGATTCAGGGTTGGTCAGGCGCTCGGCGGGCGGCCGAGCAGCGGCGGTTCCGGCGGCCGCGGGACCAGGCAGCCGAGGCCGCCGGGCAGGTCCAGCGCCACATCGTAGCCCCCGGTGACGCCATAGCCGATCCGCCACGACGAGGGAAACAGATCCGGTGGCTGGAACGCGATATCCACCGGAATGCTGGTGAGCGTATCGGTGATCTGCATCGGCGTGCTGGCCGGCGCGTACTCGATGTCCTCGGCCCCGCGCGTGGTGATCACGTTCCTGCGCTGGATCGCCGCGGCCGGCACCGATGCGCGCGGTGCGCCGCGCATCTGGAAGGCGCCGTGGAAACCGGTATCGATCAGCATCAGGTGGTGCTCGCGGCCCCGGATGGGGTAGCGGGCCTGCTGGAACGGCCCCCATAGCGACGAGGTAATGACCGTCCGCCGGGTGCATAGCGCCGGCGTCTGCGTGCCCAGCAGGGTCAGCGTTTCACGGGAGAGGCGGAACCGGCCCAGCGCGCGCAGCACATCCAGGCCGATCAGGTTGAGCTCGCGCGTGGGTTCGCTGTTGAAGGACACATCGCGCACCCGCTGGCCGCCCAGTTCGATATCGATCGGCGCTGCCAGGCCGGCCTGCTGGATGTCGCCCTCGACGATGCGCGACACCACGAAGCCTTCCGTCACCGCCAGCCCGAGTGATGCGGCCAACGCGCGGCTGATGTGCGAGCGCGGTGCACCGGTATCGATGATGAAGGCGGCCTCGTGGGCGACAGGCGCGCCATCGCGCGTGCCGTGCAGCGTGAGTGTCACCGAGGGCAGCTCGTTGCTGAACTGGATCGGCACCGCCACGTCCTGCGCCCGCTCGGCCACGGGCAGCGCGCTGCGCGGCCAGGTGGTGAAGGCCGCGAACGTCGGCCGGGTGACATCGGGCACTTCATCGCCGGCCCTGAGCATCGGCACGATGGTGCGCTGGTAGTCCTCGCGCACGCGCAGCATCAGGCTCGCCCAGGCTGCGATATCGCCCTCGATCAGCGCATTGCCCGCGAGCGTGGACTCGCACAGGAACGACAGCCCCTGCAGCGCGGGCGGTGCCTCCCGGGTTTCATCCAGGCACTGGCGTGCTGCACGGTTGGAGGCGGCCAGCTCGCCACGAACGCGGTGATACCCCGCTGCCCCCAGGTGACGGCGCGGACCGGACGCGCCACTCATCTCGCGCAGCGTGGTCAGCTCCGCACGCAGCACCGCATCGCTGTAGCCAAAGCCATCGTGCAGCGCCACCGGATCGGCCGCTACCGTGGCCGGCAGCATCGCCACGCACAGGCCCAGTCCCCACATCCGCATCCCTTACTCCCGTCACCATCGCCACTGGACCCTAGCACGGGAACCACACCGCGCTCACGCCTGCTTTCGGCCGCGCGCGCGATGCTGGGCGCCGGTTCCGCACGGAGTGGCTGCATGCATTACGAACTGTATTACTGGACCGGCATCCAGGGCCGCGGCGAGTTCGTGCGGCTTGCCTTGGAGGATGCCGGGGCGGGCTATACGGATATGGCGCGTGTGCATGGCGATGCCGTGATGCAGCCGTATCTGGACGGCAAGGTGGAGGGTCTACAGCCGTTTGCCCCGCCGTTTCTGCGGACTGGTCGGCAGGTGATCGCCCAGGTCGGCGCGATCCTGGATCATCTCGGACCGGAACTCGGTCTGGTTCCGGATGCGAGCTCACGGCGGCAACAGGCGTTGCAGCTGCAGCTCACCATCGCCGATCTGGCGGCCGAAGTGCATGACACCCATCACCCGATCGCAGCGTCGAAGTACTACGACGACCAGAAGCGCGAAGCCAAGGCGCGCGCCGCCTCGATGCGGAGCGAGCGCATGCCGAAGTTCCTCGGGTATTTCGAGAACGTGCTCAAGCACAACGGCGGCCGGCATCCGCTGCGGGAGCATTCCTACGTGGATCTTTCCCTGTTCCAGCTGCTGAGCGGGCTGGAGTACATGTTCCCGCGCCGCATGCAGGCGCTGTGGCCGACGCTGCCGCAGCTGCGCGCCCTCAAGGACCGGGTGGAAACCCGGCCCAATATCGCCGCCTATCTCGCCTCGGAACGACGCCTGGCCTTCAACACCAACGGCATCTTTCGGCATTACCCGGAGCTGGATGGCGAGGAATGATCCCCCACCGGCCAGCGGTCGGCACTGCCCGTTGCTCTACGTGCCGCCGCCGGTGCGTCAGGTGCCCTCTGAAGGCTGCTTCTGCAGCGACAACAGCGCCAGCAACCCGGCCAACGCCACATACGCGCCCGTGAACTGCCAGCTGATGATCTTCGGCAGGCCCTCCAGCTGCCACGGCAGGTAGATCCCACCGCGCGGGTCCACCGAATGGATCAGGCCGAACAGCGTCAGCACCGCAGCCACCAGCAGGAAACCAGAGGCGCGCAGCAGCTTCCGGTCGATCATCGCCACCACCGCCGCGATCCACAGCATCGAGGTGATGATGAAGCCGTTGCCCAGGGTGAAGATCACCGCCAGCTCGGGCAGGCCATGCCCATCCAGGGTGGAGGTCATCACCGCCAACTGTTCCGGCGCGATCCAGCCGGGCGCCTTGATCGCCAGCAGGTACGCCACCGAGGGCAGGAAGCCCAGCACCATCGCGCCGGCATGTTCGCGCGGCGTGGCCTGGAACGCCTGGGTGGTGATATCGATCGCCACGTACACGATGATCGGCGCCAGAACCGCCAGCGGCAGCCACTGCACCAACCCGGAGATCACGCCCAGCATGCCGCCGATGCCGACGAACAGGCCGGTCAGCAACGTGTACCCGCTGCGTGCGCCCATGTGCTTGTAGGCCGGCTGGCCGATGTACGGCGTGGTCTGCGCCACACCGCCGCAGAGGCCAGCCACCAGCGTGGCGACAGCTTCCACCAGCAGGATGTCGCGGGTGCGGTAATCGTCACCGGCAGCGCGGGCACTCTCGGAGACGTTGATGCCACCCACCACCATCAGCAGGCCGAACGGCAGCAGCAGCGGCAGGTAGGTGATCGCGGTCGGCAGACCGTCGATGAAGCCCAGGGTCGGCCACGGCAGCACCACCTGCGGCGGCACCCACTCCGGCACCTTGAAGCCCGGTGCGCCCAGCCCGGCAAGCCCGAGGCCGTAGTACAGGATCGTGCCGAACACGAACGCGACCAGCACGCCGGGCGCGCGGATCGGCAGCGTCCGCTTGGCGATCAGCACGTACAGCAGCAGGCCCAAGGTGACGAAGCCGACGACCGGCGAGCGCAGCGTTTCCAGCAGCGGCAGGAAGCCCATCAGTACGATCGCGATACCGGCGATCGAGCCGAGCAGCGAGGCCCGCGGCAGCGCGCGGGTTACCGCTTCGCCGAAGAACGACAGGATCACCTTCAGCACGCCCATGATCACCAGCGAGGCCATGCCCAGCTGCCAGGTGGCGATGGCCGCATCATGAGGGGCCAGCCCTTGGCCCTTGAAGGCAAGGAAGGCCGGGCCGAGCACCAGCAGCGCCATGCCGATGCTGGTCGGCGCATCCAGGCCGAGCGGCATCGCGGTGACATCATCGCGGCCGGTGCGCGCGGCCAGGCGCCGGGCCATCCAGGTGTAGAGCACATTGCCGACCAGCACGCCGAAGGCGGTGCCCGGGAACATGCGGCCGAACACTACATCGGCGGGGAACTGGAAGATGCCGACCAGCGCCATCGCGATGAAGCCGAGGATCGACAGATTGTCGACCACCAGACCGAAGAAACCGTTGAGATCGCCGGCAACGAACCAGCGGGGGCGTCCAGTGGGGACGGGAGCAGTGGCGGACATGCGCAGGGCGGCCGTGGGGAGGGGGTAGCCGATGGTAGGGCCTCACCGCCGCCAGTAACAGGCGCATGGATGGAACGGCGGGGGACGCGGGCGTGCGCCCCCCGCCCGGATCAGGGCTTGTTGAGGAAGTTGTTCGCCAACAGGTCCCGCACATCGCCGACCCGCCCGCTGAGCAGGGCCTTGGCCGCATACAGCGCGGTGCCGGCCACCTGCTTGGCCTCTACCTGCGGCGGCATCACCAGCTCGGTCGGGCTGGTGTGCACATCCAGCAGCGCCGGGCCCGGATGGGCCAGGATGTCCTGCACGGCCTGCTCCAGGTCTTCGGAGCGGGTCACGGTGCGGCCATAGAAGCCGATCACTTCGGCCAGGCGGCCGAAATCGGGGTTCTTCAGGTCGGTGTAGTTGTCCAGCAGGCCTTCGACCTTCTGCTCCAGCTCCACGAAATTCAGCGAGCTGTTGTTGTAGACCACCACCTTGATCGGCAGATTTTCCTGCACCGCGGTGAGCAGATCGCCGAGCAGCATCGCCAGGCCACCATCGCCGGACAGCGAGATCACCTGCCGGCCCGGGTAGGCCTTCTGCAGGCCCAACGCCTGCGGCATGGCGTTGGCCATCGTGCCGTGCAGCAGGCTGGTCAGCGTGCGACGGCGCCCGTTGACGCGGATATGGCGAAGGATCCAAACCATCGGCGAGCCGCCGTCGGCGGTGAACAGGGCATCGTCGGCGGCGTGCCGGTCAATCAGCGCGGTCAGATGCTGCGGGTGGATCAGCTCGCCCTCGCCCGGCTGCTCTTCCTTGGCCCGCGTGGCCAGGGCCTTCTCGCGGTGCTCCAGGCATTCGTCCAGGAAGCTGCGGTCATCGCGTTCCGGCAGCAACGGCAGCAGCGCCTCCAGCGTGGGGCCGATATCGCCGACCACGCCCAGGTTCACGGGATGGCGGCGGCCCAGGTGGCTGCCATCGCGATCCACCTGGATCAGCGTGGCCTTGTCCGGGTAGTACTGGCCCCATGCGAAATCCGCGCCGAGCAGCAGCAGCGTGTCGCAGGCCATCAGCGTGTGATACCCGGACTCGATGCCGAAGATGCCGGTCATGCCCATGTTGTACGGGTTGTCGTACTCCACGAAATCCTTCGCGCGCGAGGTATGCGCGATCGGCGCCTTGAGCCGGGCCCCGAGGGCGACCAGCGCATCGTGTGCATGCTCGCAGCCGGCGCCGGCATAGATGCCGATCCGCTTGCCCTCACCGATCAGGGCGGCAATGCGTTGCAGTTCATCGTCCGAGGGCCGCAGCACCGGCTGGGTGTAGTGCACCGAGAACGGCACATCGTGCTTGACCTCGGCTTCGCTGATATCGGCCGGCAGGATCACCACCGCCACGCCGCGACGGCTGATCGCCGCCTGGCAGGCCAGCGTCACCACGCGTCGCGCCTGCTCCGGGCTGTGCACCTGCTCGCAGAACACGCTGCAGCTGCTGTACACCGCCTTGAAATCGACTTCCTGCGGAAACTCCATGCCCAGCTCGGCGGTGACCACCTGGCTGGCGATCAGCACCATCGGCGCGCGGTTGCGGTTGCTCTCGAAGATGCCGTTGATGAAGTGCAGACCACCCGGCCCGCAGGAGCCGGCGCAGGCGGTCAGCTGCCCGCTGATCAGCGACTCGGCGCCGGCCGCGAACGCCGCGACCTCTTCGTGGCGCATGTGCACCCACTCGATGTCACTGCGATGGAGCGCATCGGTGACATGGTTGAGGGTGTCGCCGACGATGCCGTAACAGTGGCGGACGCCGGCGGCCTGGAGAGTGTCGACCACGATCTCGGCAACACGCTTGCTCATGACAGGACTTCCTCGATGCGGGAGGCCCGATCCTAGCGATGCGCGGGTGACACTGATGTGGTCGGTGCGGCGCGCGTCAACGCGCCGCACCGTGACACCACCCGGTCAGAACGAGACTTCAACCGCCTGCTGCGCCCACAGCACCGACTGGTGGCCAGTCGCCTGCTTCCATGCCAGGCGGATCGCTTCGATGTCGGCGCGGCGCTGCGGCGTGTTCTCGTGCAGGACCACCAGCACCTTGGTGCGCAGGCGGTTCGGCTCGGGCGCCCCGCGGAACAGCCACTGACCGTAGGCATCGAACACGGTCAGGCCGTCCGGGAAGCGCGGAGTGACTTCCTTGTCGAGGAAGGCGCGCCATTGCGCGTCGGTGATGCCCTCGGTCTGCGGGCGGTCGGCCACGCCGCTCTCTTCGCCCACGCCGAAATAGAGCTCACTGCGCACCCAGCCGGCGGCAGCGTCCGGGCGCGCGGCGTCGCCCTGCAGCGTGGCCGTGGCGGCGGCCGGCGGGGTCGGCTTGGCAGCCGGGGCAGCGGTGGCACAGCCGCTGGTGGCCAGGACCAGGGCAATCAGGATGGTGCGGAACGACATGGACAACTCTCCGGAAACACAGGGACAGGCAGGGGAAGGAGCGTGCCGGACATCCGGGTCCGGCGCAGATCGCCAACGGCTATCTGCTGATAACCACCCCGATGGGACTTGCGTCACACAGGGCGATCACGCGAAGATAATATATCGCTTCATCCGGATGGATTGGTAGTTCCGACCATTGGTCGGGGTCTCCCGTTCCTCCCTCCCCCGCCCCTCCCCCTCGTCGTTCTGCTGGAGTCCGCATGTCCCGTCCGTCCGCGTCGCGCCTTGGCCTTGCCATCGCGCTCGTCCTCTCCTCCCCCCTGCTGGCCCAGGACGTACTTGCGCAGGACGCGCCGAACACCGCCAAAACGCTGGACACCGTGATCGTCACCGGCACCCGCGCCATCGACCGGACCGTGCTGGAATCCACCTCGCCGGTGGACGTGCTTACCGCCGAGGACATCCGCAAGGCCGGCGTGGTCAATGGCGAGCTGGGCAGCGCGCTGCAGGCGCTGCTGCCTTCGTTCAATTTCCCGCGCCAGTCCAACTCCGGCGGCGCCGACCACATCCGGGCGGCCCAGCTGCGCGGCCTCTCGCCCGATCAGGTGCTGGTGCTGGTCAACGGCAAGCGCCGCCAAAGCAGCGCGCTGGTCAACACCGACAGCAAGATCGGCAAGGGCACCACCCCGGTCGACTTCAACGCGATCCCGGTCAGCGCGATCAAGCGCATCGAGGTGCTGCGCGACGGCGCCGGTGCGCTGTACGGCTCCGATGCGGTGGCCGGCGTGATCAACGTGATCCTGGATGACGCGCCCGAAGGCGGCGCGTTCGAAGCCAGCTTCGGCGCCAACCACACCGACCTCAAGCCGATCGACCGCACCATCACCGATGGCCAGACCAGCTACGCCAGCGCCAAGGTCGGCACCGCGCTGGGCGACAAGGGCGGCTTCCTGCGCGTCGGCCTGGAACTGAAGAACCACGAGGGCACCAACCGCGCCGGCTTCGACCAGATCCCGCCGTGGGACCAGACCCCGACCAACCTGGCCCTGCAGGGCAAGCGCAACTACGAGCTTGGCGATGGCAAGACCAAGGATCTGAACGCCTGGTACAACGCACAGCTGCCGTTCGGCGAAACCTCCACGTTCTACAGCTTCGCCACCTTCAACCAGCGCGACAGCGAAGGCGCGAACTACTTCCGCTACCCGGACAGCGACGCCAACTGGGCGCAGATCTACCCGAACGGTTACCGCCCGATCTCCGAGGGCGAGAACCGCGACGTGCAGGCCGTGGCCGGTGCGAAGGGCCAGTGGGGCGAGTGGAACTACGACGCGAGCCTGGATTACGGCGTCAACACCTTCACCTACCGCCTGCGCAACTCGCTCAACGCCTCGCTCGGCCCGACCAGCCCGACCCGGTTCAAGACCGGTGATTACCGCAATGAACTGACGGTGGCGAACCTCGATCTCGGCCGCGTGTTCTCCCAGGGCGATGACATCACCCACAGCCTGGGCCTGGGCCTGGAAGCGCGCCGCGACCATTACCAGACCCGCCCGGGGGATCCGACCAGCTATGCCGCCGGCCCGTTCACGGATCGCCCGACCGGCTCGCAGGCCGGTGGTGGCCTGACCCCGCAGGATGCGACCTCGCTCTCGCGGGATGTCGCCAGCGCCTATGCCAGCCTGTCCAGCCAGTTCGGCGAGCATTTCTCCAGCGACCTGGCGGCACGTTACGAGCACAGCGATGACTTTGGTGGCGAGCTCACCGGCAAGCTGGGCCTGCGTTACGAGTTCACGCCGGCGTTTGCGCTGCGCGGTGCGATCTCCAACAACTTCCGTGCCCCGTCGCTGGCGCAGATCGGCTACGAATCCACCTCCACCGGCTACAACGCCGCCGGCCAGTTGGTGCAGGGCCGGGTGCTGTCGGTCAACAATCCGATCGCGCGTGGCCTGGGCGCCACCGATCTGAAGCCGGAGAAGTCGCTCAATACCAGCCTGGGCTTCACCAGCCGCATCGGCGACCACTTCGATGTCTCGCTGGACTTCTTCCAGATCGACATCGATGACCGCATCGCGCTGTCGGAAAGCATCACCGGTGACGCGCTGACCGATTACGTGCAGCAGCAGTTCGGCGTGGCCGGCCTGCAGAGCGCCAGCTTCTTCGTCAATGCCGCCGATACGCGCACCCGCGGTGCGGAACTGGTGAGCAACTGGCGGCAGTCGCTGGGGGATGGCGAGCTGGTGCTGACCGGCACCTACGCCTACACCAAGACCACGCTGAAGAACGTGCTTGCCACCCCGCCGGGCCTGCTCGCGCTGGATCCGGACTACGTGCTGTTCGGCGTGGAAGAGACCAATACGTTGACCGATGCCACCCCGCGCACACGCGCTGCGCTCGCGGCCAGCTGGGCCAACGACCGCTGGTCGCTGAGCAGCCGTCTCAGCCGCTATGGCAGCGTCACCCGGGTGTTCAACTTCGGTGACGGCTACATTCCGCGCCAGACCTACGGCGCCGAGTGGCAGCTGGATGCCGAAGTGGAGTACAAGATCACCCCGCAGTGGAGCGTGGCGCTGGGTGGGCAGAACCTGACCGACAACTATTCGGACCTGTCCAACGACGACATCTACTACTTCGGCAACCTGCCGTATGACGTGCTGTCACCGATCGGCAGCAATGGTGCGTATTACTACGGGCGCGTGCGATATACGTTCTGACGGGGTGCAGCCGACCAACGGTCGGCTCTACCGGATGTGGTGCAGCCGACCAACGGTCGGCTCTACCGTCGGATGTGTGCAGCCGACCGATGGTCGGCTCTACCGTGGGTGAACGGGGAGGCTGTGTGGCGTGATGCCATGACCTGGCGATCACACCCACGCTGGCATGTTGGTCACCATGGCCAACGACTTCCCCCAACGTCCGCCGCCGCCGCTGCTGGACGATGCCTGTGCGCTGTTCCTGGACGTGGATGGCACCCTTATCGAATTCGCGGACGACCCCGAGTCGGTCGCGCTGTTGCCCGATGTGCGTGAAGCCATCGGGCGCATCAGCGACCGCCTGGATGGCGCGGTCGCCCTGATCAGCGGGCGCCCGCTTGCCCAGCTGGATAAACTCTTCGCTCCCCTGAGCCTGCCCGCCGCGGGCCTGCATGGGCACGAACTGCGCAACCATGAACAGCGCGCGCAGAGCAGCGATCCCTCCGCCGATACCAGTGAGTGGCTGCATGCCCTGCACCAGCAGGCAATGCGGTTCGCGCACGGCTATCCCGGCGTGCTGGTGGAAGACAAGGGCCGCAGCCTGGCCCTGCATTGGCGCGGTGCGCCGCACGCCGCCAATGATGTGCGCGCCTTCGCGGAACGGCATATCCGCGGGCACGGCGGTTACCGGCTGCAGCCCGGCGACCATGTGATCGAGTTCCTGCCCGAAGGCAGCGACAAGGGCCGTGCGATGCGGCAGCTGATGCTGCAGCCGCCGTTCCGGGACCGCATGCCGGTGTTCGTCGGCGATGACCTCACCGATGAATTCGGCTTTGGCGCGGCCAACGATCTGCATGGCTGGAGCGTGCTGGTTGGTGCGCGCGAGCCCAGCGATGCGGTGTTCGCGCTGCCGACGATACGCAGCGTGCACGCCTGGCTTCGCGAGAATGCCTACTGATGCCTTGATTCCAAGGCCCCCTGACGCCGCGCGCAGGTCTCCCCCACCGGTGTGCCGCCGCGGCATGACACGAGACTTCCTGCATCATGAGCGAACCCGATCTGAATCTGGGCGTGGTCGGCAATGGCAGCTTCGGCGCGCTGATCGACAAGCACGCGCGCGTCGTCTGGAGCTGCCTGCCGACCTTCGACGGCGACCCGACCTTCTGCGCCCTGCTCGGCCCCAATCAACAGGAAGGCGGTGACTTCGGCATCGAGCTGGAGGACATGGTCGACAGCGAACAGAGCTACCTGACCAACACTGCCATCCTGCGCACCGTGCTGCGCGACAAGCACGGCGGCGCGCTGGAAATCATCGATTTCGCGCCGCGCTGGCGCCAGAACGACCGCTTCTACCGGCCGGTCAGCCTGATCCGCCAGGTCCGCCCGCTGTCGGGCAACCCGCGCATCATCGTACGCGCGCGTCCACTGGCCGACTGGGGCGCGCGTGTTCCCGATTCGACCTGGGGCAGCAACCACATCCGCTGGGTGCTGCCAGATCACGTGCTGCGCCTGACCACCGATGTGCCGCTGCGCTTCGTGCGCGACGGCCTGCCGTTCGTGTTGAACCATCCGGTGCACCTCGTGCTCGGCGTGGATGAATCGCTCAACCGCTCACTGAGCGGCTATGTGCAGGACTCGCTCCAGCGCACGCGCGACTACTGGCGCGAATGGGTGCGCTATCTGTCGATCCCGCTGGAATGGCAGGACGCGGTGATCCGCAGCGCGATCACGCTCAAACTGTGCCAGTACGAGGACAGCGGCGCGATCATCGCCGCGATGACCACCTCCATCCCGGAGGCGCCCGGCAGCATCCGCAACTGGGATTACCGTTACTGCTGGCTGCGCGATGCCGCCTTCGTGGTGCGTACGCTCAACCGCCTCGGTGCGACCCGCACGATGGAGCAGTTCCTCGGTTACATCTTCAACCTGGCCACTGCCGATGGCAGCCTGCAGCCGCTGTACGGCATCAGTTTCGAGGCCAAGCTGGAAGAAAGCGAAGTGCCTTCGCTGTCCGGCTACCGCGGGATGGGCCCGGTGCGCCGTGGCAACCTGGCCTGGGTGCAGCGCCAGCACGATGTCTACGGCAGTGTGGTGCTCGCCTCCACCCAGCTGTTCTTCGACCGCCGCCTGCAGGACCCGGGCGATGCGCACACCTTCGCGCGGCTGGAGCCGCTCGGCGAGCAGGCCTTCACGCTGCACGACGTGCCCGATGCCGGGCTGTGGGAATTCCGCGGCCGCACCGAAGTGCATACCTACACCAGCGCGATGTGCTGGGCCGCCTGCGACCGCCTGTGCAAGATCGCGGTACGGTTGAAGCTGGATGACCGCGCCACCTACTGGCGCGAGCGTGCCGACATCATCCATGCGCGCATCATGCGCGACTCCTGGAGCGATGAGCTCGGGCACTTCACCGATACCTTCGGCGGGCATCGCCTGGATGCCTCGCTGCTGCTGCTGGCCGACATCGGCTTCATCGAGGCCACCGATGCGCGCTTCGTCGCCACGGTCGAGGCGATCGGCCGCGATCTCAAGCATGGCAACGCGCTGTACCGCTACGTGGCGCCGGATGACTTCGGCGAGCCGGAAACCAGCTTCACCATCTGCACGTTCTGGTACATCGATGCGCTCGCGGCGATCGGGCGGCTGGACGAAGCGCGCGAGATGTTCGAGATGCTGCTGGAGCGCCGCAATCACCTGGGCCTGCTCTCCGAGGATCTCGCCTTCGACAATGGCGAGGCCTGGGGCAACTTCCCGCAGACCTATTCGCATGTCGGTCTGATCACCGCCGCCATGCGCCTGTCGCGCAGCTGGCAGGAGGCGTCATGAGCCGCCTGGTCGTCGTCTCCAATCGGGTTGCCGTGCCCGGTGAATCCCGCGCCGGCGGGCTGGCGGTCGGTCTGCTGGCGGCCCTCAAGGAACGCGGCGGCCTGTGGTTCGGCTGGAGTGGCAAGTCGGTCCGCGACAACAGCGGCGCCCTGCACGAGCAGGTCGACGGTGACATCCGCTACGTCACTATGGACCTCAACAAGCGCGACGTAGACGGCTACTACAACGGCTTCGCCAACCGCACGCTGTGGCCGCTGCTGCATTTCCGGTTGGACCTGGTCGACTACGACCGCGCCACGCGCGAAACGTATCGGCGGGTCAATGCGCTGTTCGCCGAGAAGCTCGCGCCGCTGCTGCGCGAAGACGATATTGTCTGGATCCACGATTACCATCTGATCCCGCTCGCCTCGCTGCTGCGCGAGCGCGGCATCGGCTGCCGGATCGGCTTCTTCCTGCACGTGCCGATGCCCTCGGCCGACCTGCTGCAGGCGATGCCGGACCACCTGCGGTTGTTCTCCAGCCTGTACGCCTACGACCTGGTCGGGTTCCAGACCCAGCGCGATGCGGACCGTTTCCAGTCCTATGTGCGTCTGTTCGGCGGTGGGCGCGTGCTGCCGGATGGCGAGCTGGAAGCCCCCGGCGGCCGGCGTTTCCGCGCCGCGGCCTTCCCGATCGGCATCGATACCGACTTCATCGCGCGCCAGGCCAAGGCCGGGGCGAACAAGCCGGCGGTCAAGGACCTGCGCGGCAGCCTGCGCAATCGTCAGCTGGCGATCGGCGTGGATCGCCTCGACTACTCCAAGGGCCTGCCGGAGCGCTTCCAAGGCTTCGAGCGCTATCTGGAGCGCCACCCGGACCAGCACGGCTCGCTGACCTACCTGCAGATCGCCCCGGTCTCGCGCGGGGATGTCACCGAGTACCGCCAGCTGCGCAGCCAGCTGGAGCAGATCGCCGGCCACATTAACGGCGGGCATGCCGCGCCCGACTGGACCCCGCTGCGCTACGTCAACCAGAACTTCACCCATGCCACCCTCACCGGCTTCTACCGGGCGGCGGCAGTGGGCCTGGTGACCCCGTTGCGCGACGGCATGAACCTGGTCGCCAAGGAGTACGTCGCCTCGCAGGACCCCGAAAACCCGGGCGTGCTGGTGCTGTCACTGCTGGCCGGTGCCGCGGATGAATTGAAGCAGGCGCTGCTGGTCAATCCGCATGACCTGGATGGCGTGGCCGATGCGATCGCCACCGCCGCGACCATGCCGCTGAAGAAGCGCGTGGAGCGCTGGCAGGCGATGATGGATCACCTGCGCACCTACGACATCAACCATTGGCGGCAGACCTATCTGCAGGCGCTGGAAGGATGATGCGGCCGGGCTACGGGAAGCGCGTACGGTAGTGCCGGCCGCCCTGCATCGCCGCGAAGCGATAGCGGCCCCGCGTGTCGACGCGCAGCAGGAAACGCACCCAGCGGCTGCACAGTGCGCAGACGCCATCGAACACGATCACGGGGCCGGCGGCCGGTTCTCCAACCGGCCCACGAACAGTCAGGGCGCGATCCACGCCAGGGTGGCCATCCGCCCGGTGCGGCGGTCGCGCCGGTGCGAGTAGAACCGCTGCGGATCGGCCAGGGTGCAGTACTGGCCGCCGCTGATGTGGGCCGCGTCCAGCCCGGCGGCCTGCAGGCGCAGGCGGGCCAGCGCGTACAGGTCCACCTTCCAGCGCCCCGGCCGGGTCGCCACGAAGGCCGCCGCGGCGCGCGCGTCGCGCTCGACGAAGGCCTCGAACACGTCCCCGCCGATCTCATACAGGGCCGGCCCGGCCGCGGGCCCCAGCCACGCCTGCAGCTGCGCGGCCGGGGTCTGCATGGCGGCCACGGTGGCCTCCAGCATCCCGTCGGCCAGCCCACGCCAGCCGGCATGGGCAGCCCCGATCTCGCTGCCATCGCGCGCGGCGAAGACCACCGGCAGGCAGTCCGCAGTGAGGATGGCCAGCACCACGCCCGGGACCGAGGTCACAGCGGCATCGGCAGTCGGTTCGGCCTCCACGCCGATGGCCGTTGGCGGCGCAGTGAAGCGCCGCACGCCGGTGCCATGCACCTGGCGCAGCCAATGCGGCGCCGAGGGCAGGCCCAACCCGGGCACCAGCAGGTCGCGGTTGCGCTGCACCTGCGCCGGGTCATCCCCGTCGGCGGCGTAGCGGTTACCCATGTTGAACTGGTCGAACGGCGCCACCGAACCGCCCGCGCCGTAGCGGAGGGTGGTCAGCGCATGGACCCCGCTCGGGGCCTGCCAGTCGGCGGGCAGCACAGGCAGCACGGGCACGGTGGCATCCATCAACGGCGGTTGCGTTCCTGCTCGGCGAAACGCTTGCTGTCTTCGCGCAGGGCGTGCAGCAGGGCCTGCATGTCGGCCGGCGGCGGCGCGCTGTTGGTGATCTTCTCGCCGGTGATCGGGTGCACGAACTCCAGCGTTTCAGCGTGCAGCGCCTGGCGCTTGAAGCCGCGCAGTTCGGCGACCAGTTCATCGCTGGCGCCCTTGGGCAGCTTCAGCGCACCGCCATACAACTGGTCGCCGATGATCGGATGACGCAGGTGTGCCATGTGCACGCGGATCTGGTGGGTACGGCCGGTTTCCAGGCGGCATTCCAGCGCGGTGTGCGCACGGAAACGCTCGCGCAGGCGGTAATGGGTGATCGCTTCCTTGCCGTCTTCGCGCACCGCCATGCGGATGCGGTCGCGCGGGTGGCGGTCGATACCGGCGGTGGCGGTACCGCCGGAGACCAGCGCACCCACCACCACGGCCAGGTACTGGCGGTGCACTTCACGCGCGGAGAGCTGCTCGACCAGCGCGGTCTGCGCCTGGATCGTGCGGGCGATCACCATCACGCCGCTGGTGTCCTTGTCCAGGCGGTGCACGATGCCCGCGCGCGGCAGCACCGACAGCGACGGGTCGCGGAACAGCAGCGCATTGACCAGGGTGCCGGTCGGGTTGCCCGCGCCCGGGTGGACCACCAGGCCGACCGGCTTGTTGATCACGAACACATGCTCGTCCTCGTACAGGACCTCCAGCGGGATGTCCTCCGGCTCGGCATGGGTCTGGGTGTCGAGCACGACATGCAGGCTGGCCACCTCGCCACCGCGCACCGGGTCGCGCCCGCGCACGGTGTCGCCGTCCAGCAGGACGTCGCCGGACTTGATCCACTCGGTCAGCTTGGACCGGGAGAATTCGGGGAACAGCTCGGCCAGGACCGCGTCAAAACGCCGGCCGGCGGCGGTATCGGGCACGATGGCCTGGCGGGGGGAATCGGAATCAGCAGGGGTATCGGACATGGGGGCACACCGCAATAGGGACAATTTTGGGGTCCGGGCGACCAGTTTCAGTCGCGGGACAGGCCACTAGGCTATCATCGACCCTTCGTATTCCAGCCGCGTCCCGCCCTGACCCCATGATCCGACGCTCCGTTATGCTGTCCGCGCCCGTCCGCCTCGCCGCCCTGATGCTGGTGCTGCTCTTCGTCGCCACCGGCTGTCACCGCGGTACCAAGGGCAAGAATCCGGATGAAGGCCTGCCGGTCGAAACGCTCTACGAGAAGAGCCACAAGCTCATGGAAGGGGGGAACTGGAGCGGTGCCGAAGCCAGCTTCCGCCGCCTGGTAGCCCAGTACCCGTATGGCCCGTACACCGAACAGGCCATGATCGAAAGCGCCTACGCGCAGTACAAGGCCGGCAAGCACGATGACGCGGTGTCCAGCGTGGACCGCTTCATCCGTACCTACCCGACCCACCGCAACATCGCCTACATGTACTACCTGCGTGGCTTGGCCAATGGCAATCGCGACACGGTCTTCCTGCGCCGCGTCTGGTCGCTGGACCCGAGCCGCCGCGACCTGTCGAGCCCGCGCCAGGCCTACGCCGATTTCACCATCGTCACCGAGCGCTACCCCAACAGCCGCTACGCCGCCGATGCGCGCCAGCGGATGATCGCCCTGCGCGACGTGTTCGCCCAGTACGAGCTGGACAACGCCCTGTACTACCTGCGCCGCGAGGCGTACGTCTCGGCCGCCGGCCGCGCCAACTTCCTGCTGGAGAACTACCCGCAGAGCGCGTTCCAGTACGACGCCGTGGCCGCCCTGGGCGAGGCCTACACCCACCTGGGCAACAAGACCCTGGCCGACGATGCCCGCCGCGTGCTCGAGCTGAACCAGCCCGACCACCCGTGGCTGCAGGGCAAGTGGCCGAAGTACCCGTGGATGGTCCGCAAGCTGAACCCGTTTGCCGGCGAGAAGTCCGCCAGTACCGGTGAACGCAACGCCACGATGAACCGCAAATAATAAAAAAGGCCCCGAAAGGGGCCTTTTTTATTACCCGGCGGCGACGCCGACGGAGGTGTCGCGGCAGCGACGCCGGTAGCGCCGACCGTGGGTCGGCTGCTCTCCGCACCCCGGGCGCCCTTCCCCGGCCGCCCTTCGACGCCCGCTCCACGCCCCACGCCCCACGCCCCACGCCCCCGGCGCCGACCAACGGTCGGCACCTACCGGCCTGGC
>Ga0256884_1000031_pt1 | contig 30213 bp, 23 predicted proteins | sample MC6MC0492MT_FD_186341 | JGI IMG/M metagenome (GOLD analysis project Ga0256884, IMG submission 186341) | Metatranscriptome of enriched soil aggregate microbial communities from Iowa State University, Ames, United States - MC6-MC0492-MT... | ecosystem: Environmental > Terrestrial > Soil >... | reverse complement strand
CGCCAAGGGCCTGGCCTACATCAAGGTCAACGAAGTGGCCAAGGGCCGCGACGGCCTGCAATCGCCCATCGTCAAGAACCTGCACGACGCTGCCCTGGCCGAACTGGTCAAGCGCACCGGCGCGCAAGATGGCGACATCATTTTCTTCGGCGCGGATCGCGAGAAGGTCGTCAACGACGCCATCGGCGCGCTGCGCGTGAAGATCGGCCACAGCGAATTCGGCAAGAAGACCGGCTTGTTCGAAGCCGGTTGGCAGCCGCTGTGGGTGGTTGACTTCCCGATGTTCGAATACGACGAGGAAGACGGCCGCTACACCGCCGCTCACCATCCGTTCACCAGCCCGAAGGATGGCCACGAAGACTTCCTGGAAACCGATCCCAGCAAGGCGTTCGCCAAGGCCTACGACATGGTGCTGAACGGTTGGGAAATCGGCGGCGGCTCGGTCCGTATTCACCGCGAAGAAGTGCAAAGCAAGGTGTTCCGCGCGCTGAAGATTGGCGCCGAGGAAGCGCAGGAAAAGTTCGGCTACCTGCTGGATGCGCTGCAATACGGCGCGCCTCCGCATGGCGGCATCGCTTTCGGCCTGGACCGCATCGTTACGATGATGACCGGCGCCGAATCGATTCGCGACGTGATCGCCTTCCCGAAGACGCAGCGCGCTCAGGATCTGCTGACGCAAGCGCCGTCGGAAGTCGACGAAAAGCAACTGCGCGAATTGCACATTCGGTTGCGTAACGTCGAGCCGAAATGAAGTAATCTGGCGTAGCGCCGCCGCTTGTCGCGGCGGTGCTCAGCCAGCCAATCCTCTCGGGGGCACGCCAGAAGCCTGGCGTTTCCCCGATGTCGAAAGGCGCCATATCCCCTATGTCGCTTATCCGTGTCGTCAGCTACAACATTCACAAGGGCCGTTCGGCATTAGGCCGGCGCGACTCCTTGAATGAACTGCGCTTAGGTCTTTACGGCCTGCGCCCTGATCTTGTCTTCCTGCAGGAAGTTCAAGGCCGCAACGAGCAGAAATCCCTGCTCGACGCTCAACACGAATCGCTTGCCGCCGCCTTGCGGCTGGACGTGGCTTATGGCCGCAACGCCATTCGTCATGCGACGGACCACGGCAACGCGCTGCTGTCGCGCTATCCCATTCTTGATCACGAAAACCTGGACATCTCCGACCACCGGCTGGAGCAACGCGGCCTGCTGCATGCGCGCATCGAGCTCGATGGCCGCGCGGTGCATTGCTTTGTCGTGCATCTGGGCCTGTTCGCCGGTAGCCGCACCCGCCAGGTGCTGGCGCTGACCGAGCGTATCCGGCGCATGGTGCCGGACGGCGAGCCCATTCTGATCGCTGGCGATTTCAACGATTGGAACGACCGCCTGGCGCCGCTGTTCGTGCAGCAGCTGGGCCTGTACGAAGTGTTTTCCCATGCTCCGCGCAGCCATGGCGGCGAACTGCCGCGCCTGCGCGATTCCGTCAAACGGTTAAGCAACGCGCTGCGCGGGCTGCCCAACGGCGGCTTGTCGGTGATGGAACGCACGAATCAGCTGGGCATGGAAGGCAGCTCGCGCCTGCTGCTGCCGCCGCCGCGCACGTTCCCCGCCGTGTTCCCGTGGTTTCGCCTTGACCGCATCTATCAGCGCGGCTTTGCCGTGCGCAGCGCGCGCGTGTTGCGCGGCCGGGAGTGGGCGCGCTTGTCCGATCACTCTCCCTTGCTGGCCGAGCTGGAACTTCCGTGAAGGCCGAGCAGGTCAAGCTTGAATGGACGGACGGCAACAACATCCGCTTGTTGCAGAACGGGTCCGACTTCTTTCCCGCGCTGTGCGCGGCCATCGATGCCGCGCAAGTCAGCGTGCATCTGGAAACCTACATTTTCATGGTGGACCGCACCGGCTCGCAGGTGCTGGAATGCCTGACGGCGGCGGCGCGGCGCGGCGTGAAAGTGCGCGTGGTGCTGGACGGTTTCGGCAGCGCCATGAGCGTCGAGCACGTGCGCGCGATGCTGCTGGACGCAGGCGCCCAATGCCGCATCTTCCGGCCCGAGCCGCGCTGGTTCGCGCGCTTTATTCCGTCGCGCAGCCGGCTGCGACGGCTGCATCGCAAGGTCACGATTGTGGATGGACGCATCGCGTTCATCGGCGGCATCAACATCATCGACGACTACGATGACCTGGACCCCACGGACGGCATCTCCGCGCCGCGCTTTGATTTCGCGGTGCAGGTGGAAGGCCCGCTCGTCACCGAAGCGGCCTATGCGCAGGACTTGCTGTGGGTGCGCTTGAACTGGGCGCGGCTGCGGCGCCATCCGCGCGACTGGAGTCGCATGCGCTTGACCAAGCCGCATCACGCGCACGTTGAACCTTGCGGCACATTGCGCGCCGCACTGGTGCTGCGCGACAACCTGCGGTATCGGCAGACGTTTGAACGCGCGTATCTATATGGCATCACGCAGGCGCGCCGCGACATCCTGATCGCCAACGCGTATTTCTTTCCGGGGCGTCAGTTCCGCCGCGCCCTGGCAAAGGCCGCGGCGCGCGGCGTGAAGGTGCGCTTGCTCTTGCAAGGCAAGGTCGAATACCGCATGCAGTACCACGCCACGCGTTCGCTGTATGACCAACTGCTGCGTGACGGTATCGAGATCTACGAGTACATGCCGAGCTATCTGCACGCCAAGGTGGCGGTGATCGATAACGTAGCGACGGTGGGCTCGTCCAACCTGGACCCCTTCAGCCTGCTGCTGGCGCGCGAGGCCAATGTGGTCGTGGACGACCAGCCCTTTGCGTGGGACTTGCAAGAGCGCCTGGAGACGGCCATCCGCGAAGGCGGCCGCTTCATCCGCCCGCTGGAATATCACCGCCGGGGATGGGTGCGGCGCTGGGTGGACGCGGTGTCGTACACGCTGCTGCGCATTGGCGTGGCGTTGACGGGGACGTCGGATAAGTACTAGGCGCGGCGGCGCTTGACCAGCCCCAGCGCCAAGGCGGTACCCACCAGAATGATGGCGGCGCCGATCGCGATCGATGGCGTGATGCTTTCATCCAGGAACCAAGCGCCCCACACAACACCGAAGATCGGCACCAGAAACGTGACGCTGACGGCTGCAGTGGGGCCGACGTTGGCGATCAGGCGAAAGAAGATGATGTACGCCGCGCCAGTGCAGACGACGGCCAGCAGAATCGTCGAGATCCACGCCGCCATCGATGCCGGGGCCTCGGGCCAGGCCGAAATGGCCAGCGGCAATAGCACCAGCGACGCGGCGATCATGCTGCCCGTGGCGCTGGCCAAGGCATCCACGCCCGTCAGAAAACGCTTCGTCCAGTTCGCGGCAATGCCGTAGAACACGGGCGCCGATACCGCCGCCAACACGGCGGGGCCCGTGCCGCCGGCCTGGAAATTCAGCTTGTCCCACACCAGCACGATGATGCCCAGGAACCCAATCAACAACCCCAGCGACCGCATCCAGGGCAGCCGGTCTTTCAGCCACAGCCATCCCACCACCGCGCCCCACACCGGCGTCACGGCATTGGCCACCGACAGGAAGCCCGCGCCGAGCGATTGCGCGGCGTAGGCGTAGAGCAGGAACGGGATAGCGGCGTTCAGCGTGCCAACGACCAGCAGCGCCTTCCAGTGCCGCGCGATTACCGGCAGCTTGCCGCGCCACAAGGCGGCGGGCAGCAAGAACAGCGCGGCCAGACCCACGCGCAATTCGATCAGGGCGATGGGGCCGAACTCCTTCACGGCGACCCGCATGAACAGGAAAGAGCCGCCCCAGACCGCTGCAAGCAGCAGCAAGTCCAGCAAATTGCGTTGACGCATGATTGTCTCGATGAGCCCGTTGGGCGGTTTCTTATTTTTGGCGGTTTCTTATTTGCGGCTGGTGGCCAGATTCTTCATCTTGACCCGATGCGCCAGCAACGCACAGGTCAGCGACAGCACAATACATAGGCCGAGGCCGGTCCGCACTCCGTTTAGTACCGTGCTGTGCGAAATGATGATGCCCACCACCGCCGTACCCAGCGCGCTGCCGATGGCGCGGGTCGTCTGCACCAGCGCAGACGCCACGCCGACGTCGCGGCGCTCGCTCAGCATCTGCATGAAGAGCGTCAGGTTGGGTAACAGGAAGCCCAACGCGCAGCCATTGACGAAGAAGGCGGCAAGAATCCACCAGGCCGATGTGCCGGGCGAAATCAGCAACACCATCAGGCTGCCGCCCGCCAGCAACAGGCCGCCGAACACCATCAGGCGCTGTGGCTCGGTCTGCTTGGGAAACAGCCGGCCGTTGATGATGCTGCCCACCGAAATCGCCGCCACCAAGGGCGTCAGCAGCAGCCCGGCCTCGCTGGGGGTGTAGCCCAGGACCTGCTGCAACAACAGCGGGCTGTAGAAGATCAGCACAAACATCACCGCGCCGACCATCATCGCCGATAGATTCAGCAGGCGGGATTCGCGTCCCGACAGCACGCGCAGCGGAAAGATGGGTGACTTCACCCGGCGTTCGGTAGGAATCAGGATGGCGATGGCGGCCACGCCAATCAAGGCCAGCATGCCGCCCAGCAGCGGGTGTGCATGTTCGCCGCGCGCAAAGGCCAGCTCCAGCGCGGCCAACGGTGCGGCCACGGCCAGCACCAGCAGGATGGCGCCCACCCAGTCGATCTTGCGGCTGCCGTCGTGTATGGGCCGAATGCGGGGAAAGTAACGCGCCAGCAAAAAGAAGGCGCCTGCGGCTGCGATGGGCGAAATGAAAAACGCCGCCCGCCAGCCCAGCGCCTGCGTGGCCGCGCCGCCCAGCACCGGCCCGATCCCGCTGGCCATGGCGAAGGCCGCCGACACCAGCGCCATCCATCGCACCCGCTGCTTGGCGTCGGGGAACAGGTCGGCCGGGGCCGCGAAAGCGGTTGCAATCATCATGCCGCCGCCCACCCCTTGCAGGGTGCGGAACACGATCAATTGGGTCATGGACTGCGCCAGCCCACAAGCGATGGAGCCAAGCGCGATGATCAAGACGGACACGAGCATCAGCGGCTTGCGGCCGAACATGTCGCCTAGCCGGCCGAAGATCAGGATGGAGGCCGCGGTGGCCAGCAGGTAGCCCGTACCCACCCAGGCATACAACGCCATGCCGTTCAGCGCCTCGGCCACGCGCGGCAGCGTCGTGCTGATGATGGTGGAGTCCAGCGCCGCCAGCACCACCGTGGCGGACACCCCCGCCATGGCCATCAGCAGGTCCCGTCGAGAGTGGGCGGGGTCAGTCGATGGCTGGGCTGGTGGCGGCGGCGGAGTCATCCGCAAAGGATATCACCAGCCCACTAGGGTTTTCACTTGTAAAACGAGTGGTAGCCCCAGAAAACCGCGATGACCAACACCACCAGCGCCCATGACCATCGGGAATTGGACAGGCCACGAGGTTCGGGTTCGGGTGGCGGGGGCGGGGGGGCAAGGCGAGGTTGCACCGCCATGTGGTCGATGAAGGCCGCGAAGAACTTCTGGATGATCTTGTCGCCGGCTTTCAAGAGCAGGCCTTCACCACACTCGGCCAGCTTGCCGCCGGCCATGCCCGCCACCGTGTAGGCCACGCGCGTGCCCTGGTCCTTGGTGGTGAGATTGACCTGGGCGGTGCCAATGGCCAGGCAGGCCGCGCGGCCCTTGCCTTCGAACACCAGCGTGCAACTGTCGGGGGCGTTGACGTCCGAGAGCAGGATTTCACCCTCGTAGTCGGTGTCGATCCCCGCAATGTTGGCCCGCAAGGTGACGGCGTATTCGGTCGGGCTGCGCATCGCAACTTCCACGCAGCCCGGAATGCATTTCTGCAAGACTCTCGGGTCGGTCAACGCATCCCAGGTCTGGTGCTGCGTCGAAGGAATCCATTGGGCATCGGCAATGCGCATGGCTGTCTCCTTAGAAGAGTTATGTGGTCATTCTTGCTCTAAAGCAGGATTTTCGCCAGTAATCCAGCCATGCGAGCATGCGCGTTGCCTACCGAGAGCGCCCAAAAAAGTAGAATGAGTTCCATTTCACGGCCCGGATATCGGTGTTTCGCACTCATATCCGCCATGAATTCAATCGGAGATGTTGCGCGGTTCCGACACCAGCGGCGGATGGCTGTCGCACAGTTGTAATCTAGCTTACGATCGCGCGTCATCGCGATACTGGCTGGCGACTGAGTGTTTCCGGCATATGAAATTAAAGTATCTCAGTCAAATGGATGACGCTGGCCAATCGAGGAATCGCAAAGGTTTGGTTAAACTTCAAAAAGTTATCAATTTCCACCTGTATATCTGATTTTGAGAATAGCAGTGGGCATGAATTAACTGATTTTTATTGGTGAAATTTTTTGTCGAATACGGCCCAGGTGTCGTGCGGTTTGAATCCAAAGCGTGGTGGTGTCCGTTGGGCGTTACGTTGGTACACGTTGTAGATTAAATCAGAAATAGCTTAACCAAGTTTAAGTATTAAAATGCCTGCTTTAACGGGTTCAACGAAATATGGTCTATTTGCTTGTCGCCTTTCTGGTTTCTTTGGTTATTACCATGCTGCTGGTGCGATTCAACGCACTGCATGGTCGATTTAGTTTCGATCATCAAACAACTGGCGCGCAGAAATATCACGACCGGCCGGTGCCGCGCATTGGCGGTGTTTCGATCGTTATTGCGATGCTGGCCGTCATGATACTGGCGATTTTCCGCGAGCCAGCCGTTGGTTATGAACCCCTGGTTTTGCTTGCTGTCGCTATGCCTGCATTTCTGGGCGGCCTGGCCGAAGATCTGACCAAGAAAGTCAGGGTTCTGTCCCGATTGGCATTTGCAATGATTTCGGGCATGGCCGCCTATTATTTTCTGGGCGCAACGCTGGATAGGTTGAATATCATCGGGATCGACTGGCTGCTGCAGTTCGGTCCAATTTCATTTATTGTCACAGCTTTTGCGATCGCAGGGGCCGCCAATGCGATCAATATCATTGATGGCTATAATGGCCTGGCCGCAGTTGTCTCGGTAATGATCTTTGCCGGATTTGCGTACGTTTCTTATTATGTTGGTGATCGTCTCATCCTGACGGTTTCTGTAGGAATGATGGGTTCCATAGTGGGATTTCTGGTGTGGAATTATCCCCGTGGGCTTATTTTTCTAGGTGATGGCGGAGCGTATTTCATCGGATTCATGATTGGTGTTTTGTCAGTTTTGATGCTTGCGCGCCATCCCAATGTCTCCGCCTGGTTTCCGCTGCTGCTGTGTATCTATCCGGTGTTTGAAACTCTGTTTTCGATGTATCGGAAAAAAATTGCTGCGCGGACAATCCCCAGGAGTTCCGGATGGTGTGCATCTTCATATGCTCATCTATAAGCGTCTTGTGCGCTGGGCCGTGGGTTCTACCGACATCAGGCATAGAACACAACGTAATGCGATGACTTCGCCATATCTGTGGTTGTTGTCATCATTCGCCGTACTTCCGGCCGTTCTTTTTTGGCAGAATGAATATTTGTTAATGCTCTTTGTTGCGTTGTTTTCGATCCTGTATGTAGTGCTTTATCGAAGGCTGGTGCTTTTCAGAATGCCTAAATGGATGGTGATCAGCCGTAAACACAAGATTGACGCCTTGGCAGCTAAAAAGAAGGCATCCAGAAGAAGGCGTTGATAAAATTGCTACGCAACTCCGAAGCTGAGCTTGCGTGTGTCGCCGGTTTTGATTTTTATTAGAAGGTGTTTTGAATGGCAAAAAGCGAGCGTTTTCTGGTTTTCATCCCATGCTATCGATGTGAGAAGCAGATTCCGCGCACTGTGGCTCAATTGGCAGGAGCAGCCTCATTGGATTGTGAGGTTCTAGTCCTGGATAATAGAAGTCCGGACGGCACGTTGGAGGCAGCCATTAAAGCGGCAGACAGCCTAAAAGGCGTTCCGGTAATCGTTGCCAGGAACGATGAGAACTACGGCCTGGGAGGGTCGCATAAAGCGGCTTTCGATTACGCGATCAAGCAAGGCTTCGATTATTTGATCGTGCTGCATGGTGATGATCAGGGAAATATCGCAGACCTGCTTCCCATGATCGAGGCTGGCAAGCATCGGGACGTCGATAGCCTGTTGGGAGCGAGATTTATGGCGGGTGCCCGGCTGCAGGGGTATTCGGGTTTCCGCACCTTCGGAAATCGAGTATTCAATCTTTTGTTTTCAGCCGTTGCAGGGCAACGGTTATATGATTTGGGCGCCGGCCTGAATTTATATAAAGTCGAATCACTGAAAAAGTTCAATTGGCGTTTTTTCGGAAATGATCTGACTTTTAATTACTACATGATTCTCGCCTCCGCGGCGTGGAATTGGAAGTTGCGATTTTTCCCAATATCGTGGCGCGAAGACGACCAGTTGTCCAACGTCAGGCTGTTTCGTCAAGCCAAGCGCACCTTTGGCTTGCTCATGAACTTCGCCATCGCCAGAAAATCTTTTTTATCTTCAAATCACTCGGGCAGGGAAAGTGGGGATTACCCATTTTCGATCGTTCATTCAAATCGACCTGAGTCGAGCTCCGACGATGCTACGTTACTCTAGGCTGTGCCAGCGCCTAGTGCTTGGGTTAGGGGCATGCTTCCTGCTCTGGGGGCTGGGCGTCAATATCGCGGGCTTTGCCGGGGTATTCGAGCAACCCACGACAGGGTTGGCCGTGCTTGTGATCAGTAGCGTTCTGTATCTCGCCTCGCATGCAGTGCGTATGGTCCGCTTATGGCTGTTGATCGGCGGCGGGCGGTTGCGCGAGCTGCTTCGGCTGTATTGGTATACCACAGCCGTTTCCCTCGTCATGCCATTCAAGTCGGGGGAGTTGATTCGTATCCTGGAAATTGGCTGGAGCACCAAGGGCGTCCGTTTTGGCCTGGTGGTGGTCTGGGTCGAGCGTGCGTTCGATGCTGCGCTGCTTGCTGTTGTGGCTATCGGCTTGGCGTATTCAGCGCAAGATGCCCGGCCGTTTCTCCTGCCATTTATCGGCGTGATGCTGCTGTTTCTCGCGTTGTCGCTGATTTTTCTGTGGGCTGTGCCTGAAAACCTGTCTCGAATTAATCTGCACATCATGAGGGTTTACTCGGGACGCCGCGCAGTTCAGTTGCTGCGCGGAGTGGGCTACTTGAAAACTTTTTCTAGTGACGCACGCAAAATATTACAAGGCCGGATATTAACTTTTGCAATACTCACGCTGCTCATCTGGACATTTGAACTGTTTGCGATTGCTAGTATTGTTGTGCCCGATTTTCCAGTGATAACGGGGTTCACAGAGTTGCTGGCAAAATTTATTCCTGGGCTGTCTACGTCAGATTCACAGGGCGGTACAGGCGTATCGCCCTGGATCTTGAGTGTATTTGCGCAGGCGCTGCTCGTGCAGGTGCTTGGATGCCTTGTGCTTGTTCGCTATATTCGTAAGCGTTTGGAAGACACTCGCGACATTGGAATCAGTGATGAAAACGCTAGTGGTATACGATAATTCGTTCGACGTTCCGGAAGATGTCAGCCATCACCTAAGTCTTGTCAGGTTCTCCGACCTGCGTGTGCAGCGTCGAACGCTGAAGGATCGGGTTGGCGCGGCTGTTGGCCGTTTGCCGAAGGGCGTGCAGTTCCTGGTCTTGGAAAGCGAAGCCCCGAATCAGGATTATGTACTGCGCCGCGCACTGCATGAGCGTGCGAGGGTGGTTTATGTGCCGTCCTACCTAGCGATGCTGAATGACGAAGAGACGGTGTCTTTGTTCCTGGAGAAACTGACGCTGGCCGAATGCTCTGTAAGGGTCCTCCCGCCGTCGTTTGAAGGCGAAGTGTTTACCGGTTTACCCGTCGCTGTGGTGATCGAGGACGACGCGGCCATGTTCGTCGAGGCGATGCTGCAAGGGGAGCACCAGGCGGCAATGGCCGATCTCCTGTCTTTGATGGAGGCAGTGCCTGATGACATCGGCATGGCGGACTTGCGAGACCCCGCTCAGTTTTTGTCCGTCGCGACCTCGTCTTTTGATGTCCGCCATTTCAATTCGGTGGCTGCGACGGATCGCTTCACAGTGCTCAAGCGCTCCAGCGACACAGCGAAACTTCGGCGGGAGTATGACTTCTACGCATTGCTACCGCCGGAAATGCAACGGTACTTTGTGCAGCCTTACGGATTTGCGGAAGAGGCGCAGACAGCCAGCTACAGGATGGAGCGCCTCTTTGTGCCCGATGTGGCGTTGCAGTGGACGCACCGCGCGTTCACCCCCCATCAATTTGCACAGTTGCTGCGGCGCATATTCCATTTTGTAAATAGCCGAACTGCGCGCACCGGGGCATTGAGCGACCCTGGTAATGGGGGATTGTTTCTTGCGAAGGTGGAAGACCGCATCGCTGCGCTGCAAAAGAGCGATATTTACCCTGGGCTCGAAGTGCAGTGCAAACTGGCTTTCGGTGGTGTAAGAGCGCTTTTGGATAGATACCATCGTCTTTACGCTACGCTCACAACAGACGTAAAGTTTCCGTTACCGGTACTTAGCCACGGTGATCTTTGTTTCTCCAATATTCTCTATGGAAGAGCAGAGGGTACGATGAAGTTCATCGATGCGCGCGGCGGATCCAAGCTAGAAGATCTGTTTATGCCTGCGTACTACGATGTGGCAAAACTGTCGCATTCGATTGAAGGGTCTTATGACTTTATCAACGCGGGGTTATTCCGGGTTGAGCTGGACGACGTTAATCGGCCTAAACTGATTATTTATGGTCATGACGAAAGCAGCTACGCGCAAATGTTCAGGCGCCATTGCTTGCAAGCGGGGTTTGTGCCCCGGCTTGTGAGATTGTTCGAGGCCTCGCTGTTTATCAGTATGACTCCGCTTCATATTGATGCTCCGGTGAAGGTGTTAGCGTTTCTGCTCAATGCTGATCGGATTCTGGATCAGGTAGAAGATAAATCGAATTGGAGCTGAGTCAATGATTCGTAGTGATAAGGTTCTGGTTTTTGATGTGGACGGAACTCTATGTGAGATCCGACGCGACGGGCAGTCGTATGCTGACGTTGAACCACTTTGGCCAGTAGTTGAAAAACTTCGTGACTACAAGCGCGAAGGGTTTTACATAGTTCTCAATTCCGCAAGAAATATGCGGACCTATCAAGGCAACACGGGATTGCTGAACGCAAATACGCTGCCCGTGCTGATTGATTGGTTGAAAAAGCATGATATTCCCTACGACGAGCTGCACCTTGGCAAGCCTTGGCCGGGGACCAACGGTTTTTACGTTGACGATAGAACGATAAGGCCCGACGAATTCTGTCGGTTGAATTATCAAGAGATTCTTGCCCTGTTGGGTGTGGAGAAAGGAAAGGAATGATCGTCATTATCACCATGGCAGGAATGGGAAAGCGTTTTCGCGACGCCGGTTGGAACGTTCCCAAATATCAAATTGAGGCCCATGGCCGATCCCTGTTCGCATGGTCGATGCTGAGCTTACGCCAGTTTTGGGCGGCGGGCGCTGAAGCGATATTCGTCGTGCAGCGGCAGGACCAGGCAAGAGCATTTATTGAGCAGGAATGCACGTTGCTCGGCCTGGCTGGGGTGTCAATTGTGGAAATCGATGAGCTGACTGATGGGCAAGCCACGACTGCCATGCTGGGAGCTGACAGTGTGCAGGACGAAGCATCGCCTATGTTTGTCTATAACATCGACACATTTGTGCACCCGGACAGCCTCGATCCCGTCGACGTCCGGGGCGATGGCTGGATACCTTGCTTCAATGGCCTGGGTGATGGTTGGAGCTTTGCCAAGGTGGATGCAGATTTTCGCGTCACGGATATTCGCGAGAAGGAGCGCATTTCGGACTGGGCGACGGTTGGCCTGTATGGCTTCCGATCCGTGGGCCTGTACCGTGAGTTGTATCGTAAGTTCTTCAGCGGCGGCAAGGGCCTGGCCAAGGGCGAACGCTACATTGCGCCTATGTACAACCATCTGCTTGGTAAGGGGATGCCCATATATGTTCAACCCTTGCCCGCTTCGGCGGTAATCCCGCTCGGTACGCCCGTTGAGTTGGAACAATTCCTTAACGCGCAGCCCCCTTCCTTGTGACTTGTTTTTGGACGCGCGCGTGATACGTATGCGAAATGCCTTTTACGGCACGGTTCTTGCAACTTTGCTGGTAGTTGTAGGCTTGATTTCGTATGGGTTCGTCATCCCGAGTTACGGCTCATTGGCGGTCTTGGGTACGGCCACAGCAATCGCGGTGGTCGTGGCACGGCGCGCAATTGCGAAGCCGGTTTCACTGTTGGCCATTGCAGCGGGCGTAGTGGCTGGCGCGGTATTTTGGCACGCCGCGCCATCGATAGGGTTGTACCCGACGGTCACGCTTAGCGTAACCGGTGATAAGCATCCGGACGCGAAGGGCGCCGAGGTATGGCTCACAGGAGTGGGGCGGGCCTCGGGTCAATTCAGCGTTAGCGGCTTCGAGGGTTGGGCGAAGCGAGATGGCGTCGTGGTCGGCTACGGTGTCACGGCCAAGACTGTCCAGGTGCCCAAAACGTGGCAGGACGGCGCTGTAGTGCGGCTGGGCAGGAGTCCCTACTCGGGCATCGTGGAAGTCGCGGTCGATGATCGCAAATCCCGCATAGATCTCTATTCCGCAGAGTCATCCGCGACGGACATACCGTTGCCGCCGCCCAAGAGCTCGATCCTTTCAGCGCCGTTCCGCATATTGACGGCTTTGCTGTTTGCGTGGGCCGTCTTTTACATATGCGCCGCCTATATATTTGGGCACACCGCATTCAGAGTCGGTGTCGTAGTGATTGCAATACTAACGGCAACATGTGTGTGGCTGGCCATGACGCATTCCATAGCGGGCGATGTGGAATTCCTGGCCGTCGGCGCTCCCGCTCCCGCTCCCGCTCCCGCTCCCGCGAACGGCAACGCCAATGGCCACCCCGCCACGGTGTTTCTGGGGACGGCGCAAGGCAAGGTCGAAGGCCTGCCGCTGCCGTATGCGAATTATCAGGCAAGTGCGCCTGCGTCTTTTGCCGGCATATCGTCGCTGCGATTGCAGACGGATAGCGTGCCGCTCAATGTCTGGACACAGGCTGGCGCTGATGCATCTTCAAAATTGTCGTGCACTCGGGACAGCCCGCTTGTTGTTGAATTCGATCCGCGTCGTGCCGGCGAGCTGTACGCCCGCATGGGTGAAAAACTGACGACCATCGCGGCTCCGGCCGCCGCCGATTCGACGGGGCCTGCGGATGCCAAGCGGCTCTTCGCCGTTTGCTGGCCTTACGGCGACGGATTGATGGTGACTTGGACATCGGCCTATTTCCGCTACAACGCGTGGAAGGGCCCCGTGCACGCCGTCAATCGCGTGTATTTGGACACGCCGGAACAGCCAGCGTTGATGTTGCGCCTGTCGTCGCCGACTGGGCGGTATACGCCAATGGAATCGATCGGTCCTGGCGAGTATGCATATCCGAAGCTGACCTTTCCATGGAATCACGCAGAGCTCGCTCGTAGGTTGGCTACCGCGCTGATCGCCGGCTTATGCGTCTTGCTGATCATCCCTATTGCTGCGATCTGCAATATGGTCAAGGCCAGGGCCAGGGATGGCAGGCGGGTGTCAACGGCATGCGTACTGGCAATTGCTGGTGTCTGGATGGTGGCTACTATCGTTGTCGGCTGGCCCGGCATCATCGGTTGGGACGCTATCAGCCCCGTCATCCAGCATGGCGCCGGCGCGGTCTCATTATGGTACGGGGTTGGTTACCCTCTTCTTGTCTCCGCCTTAATCAACCTTGGTGGCCTTGAGCTTTCTCTGCTATTAAAAACGTTGATTGCGTGTCTGGTGGTGTTGTGGGTGGCGCTACGCGCACTCGAAGAAGGCGCCAGCGGCTGGGTCATCAATGTTTTTGCCGCCGGTATGTTCCTGCTCTCGGGAACGACAATGGTGGCTGCGACTGAATTGCGTGATGCGGTCAATGGCGTTGTCTTGAGCGGATTCGGCTTGCTTTGCTACGTGCTGTTCACAGGGGTCAGACGACAATCTGCGTCGTTTTCTCCCTGGCACTACGCCATGATTGCGCTGCTGGGCACGTTGCTTGTGCTGTTGCGGACGGACAATATTGTCTACGTGGGAGTTTTGCTGTGCGGGTTCGCATTTGTGCGACCACGCTGGCGCAACGTTTTGGCATGCTTGTCCATCGTTGCCTTGTGGTTGGCTGCGACGCCCTTGTCCACGCGCTATGTGATGGAAAGGGGCGACCATGGCAAGGCAGAGATGCGGCTATATAAGGTCTCGGCTTTTGTGAATCCGCTGGTCGGCATGCTTCGGGGTGAGGCGCTGACCCGGGATGAGCGCCTGGCCTTGAGCACAACATTGGACAAGGTGTTGAAGGTGGATTATTCCGTTGAACACTGGACACCTTCGGATGTGATCTATTGGCATCAGTCTGACAAGGGTTCCCCTTCACCAGAAACGTTAGCCGAATTGCAGCGCTCTTTCATCTTCAATGCGTTGCATCATCCCCTGGAATTTTTCACGTTGAGAACAGCGACCTTCGTGAAATCGTTAGGGATGAACCAGGCTGCGGCCTGGCTCGCGAAAGGGCATATCGATCGGGCATTTTCTCTGCCCCCTTACTTCGACCATCTGGGTGGACAGGATACCTATTGGCGCAGCATGGTGGCCCTTGCAGGCTACCGGCCGGCGGCGCACCTGTTTCCGGAACTGGCTGCGAAGATGTACGCATGGTACGAAGGTATCGCGTTTGGCGCTTTGCAGCTACTGTGCGCCGTTGCTCTGATGTTTGGCTTCCGGCGTCATCCCGCGGCTTCGCTGCTTGCCGTTGCCTTGATCGCACGCGCGGGGCTGTTCTGGTTGATGCAGCCAGCATCGGTTTTTCTTTATCTAAGTGAACTGCAGATACTTGGTACGTTATTGCCATTGCTGGCATGGATAGAGTGGCGCCAGCGCGTCCGGGGTTGTGTAGATGCTTCTTAAGTTTGGTTTGATTTCCGGCCTGGGCTGGCTGATAGATTTTTCGATTTTTGTCGCACTCGGTGCTGCAGGATTTATACCGGGCGTCGCTAATGGGATAGCCGCCACTGTCGCGGTGACCTTCGTCTACTTCTCGTCCTTGCGGCCCATATTTAAGTATGAGGGGCATTACATGATGCGAAAGTTGATGGCCTATTGGCTATATCAAATTGTCGCCGTCACGTTAGCGTCCCTGGCTGTGAATTTCCTTGCCACCGTTGGCATGCATTCAATCGTTGCGAAGATAGTAGTCACGCCCTTTACCTTTTTGGCCAATTATCTCTTTATGAAATGGTTGGCCGAAGTCGGCCGTTCTGAAATCTGATTTCGACGATTCCATCGACGCGTGGGTATCGAGATTATGGTTGCAAGACGAGGTGCATGAGTGGAGATACATCGTCACCGCAAGTAGTAGGTCGCAATACTTGGCTTTGACACCCTTCGAAAGACGGACCGGCTTTCCTGCGCTGCCGAGCGCCGCCTTCTTTTTGAACTAAAATTCTGCGACATACGCGGTTGGCCAAGAAGGGCGGCCATGCCCTGATCCATGCCGAAGCGGTGCTTCAAGCGGCAATCGTTGGTGCAGCGCTGCCGCGTGCGCTGAAGCGGCCGCCCCGATTCTTGACATATAAAAGCATATGATGATTCGTTCAACGCCTGCCGCTGGCGAGCACATTCCGGGAGGTAATCCTCCCGACGCCGCGGCCGAGCGTGTCAAAGGCCCGGCTTTGGGGGCTGAGTTGGCGCAGTCACGCGTACAGCTGGCGGAACTGTCCGCCCGGTACGAGGAAGTGATTCAGTCGCCGGCATACCGGATCGGGTCGGCGATTTCCCGCAGCCCTCTTGGCACGCTGTACCGCGCTGTCTCTCGATTGCGCAGGCACCGGCAAGTGGCCGGCAGCCCCGTGGCTGGATCGCCTTCAGCGGCTGAAGTCCATGCGGATCATACGAGTTACTCATCCGGCGAATTTCTGGCGCGGCTGCAGGCGCTGCCTCAAGGCGAGCCCATTGCGATTGCCCACCCGGAATGGCTGGGTATACGCAGTTCTGCGTCACAGATGTTTGAGCATTTGCTGTTTCTGCGCGACGATCTGTCGCCAGCGATCGCTCAAGAGCTTGCGCGTCGTCTGGCAGATTGCAGACCTTCTGCTATTGCTTTCCAAGGCTTTCCGTATACCTATCAGCATTTGGTCGAATCCTTGCATCGCTCGGCGCAACACATCCCCCTCTACGCCGTCTGGCACGGGACGTTCATGCAAGCCAGCGAAGATTACGCTTGGAGGAGCTTTCGTCTGGTCTGCTCGCTTCAGCGGCAGGGGAAGATTCGGCGGATCGGATGTGTGAAGCGAGGACAGGACGAAATCCTGCGCCGAAATGGCGTGGACGCCAGCTTCCTGTTGAACCGTTACACCCACGTGCCGCAGCACGCCTCGCAGGTCGCCGATGGCGCAAGCCGCCTGGGCATCTGGAGCATTTCTGAGCTCCGGCACAAGCCGCCCTACGAAATGCTGGCAGCCGCGTCGATGATTGATAACGCCATCGTGGTCGGGTCCGTGGCTTCACAACGGATGCGCGAGTTCTGCGAGGAATTCGGCGTGTCCCATGATTTCGTTGGAAGCATGGTTCCACAGTCCGAGATGCCGGAGCATCTGGCGGCTTGCCATGTGAACCTCTACGTCACATTGAACGAGTGCGCGCCGATGTTGCCGCTTGAGAGTTTTGCGGTCGGCGCACCTTGCATCGTGGGTCCGAATACGCCCTATTTCGAGGACGATCCCTACCTGCGCAGCAGGCTGGTTGTGAATGTGCCGGATGATGCGAGCGAGATTGCGGCCCGCATTGGCGACGTTTTGCGTGAACGCGACCAAATCGTCTCGGCGTACAAGGCGTACGCCATGCGATACAACGCTCTTTCGGCCGCCACAGTCAGACAGTTCCTGGACTGATGCGCACCACCTGCTTTGTTACCTACGAGTTATATCCTGTGACGCGAGGCGGTTGCGGTGCGCTGCTGCACAACCTGGCGAGCCAATTGCTGGCGGCCGGCGATCGCGTCGTGTTCCTGCTTGATGTCACAGAGGAAGTATTCGACCGCTTCGAGCAGGTTGAGCGGGCGAAGCTTCCCAATGCGCACAACTGCGTCGCCTATCGGGTGGAATCTGTGCTTGGCGCCGACATCGTTGACGCCGCGCAGTTCATTTGCTGGTATGACTGGCGCGCCTATGTGTTGCACCAGGCGGCCTTGCGTGTGCATGCGCTACAGCGCCCCGACTTGATCGAGTTCTTCGATTTCTACGGTACCGCTTTTTACGCATTGAGCGAGAAGCTTGCACTCGGGGCTTACGAGGGAACGAGGATCGCTGTCCGATTCCATGCCACGATCGAGGCGATGGATACCGTTGACCTGACCAATGCGTTGCATCGGGATCTCTACACCTTGTACTCCTTGGAGCGGGCCTCCTTGGCGCTGGCGGACACGGTAATCGTGCCTTCGGCAGGCTTTTACGAGGAATCTCTGCTACCGCTGTATCCGTGGCTGCCGGGAAAAGAGTCGATTGCGGTACCCCCATTGCGCAAAGTATTGCGAAGGGAGCAGGTTTCTCCGTCAGCCAATGGCGTCTTGTTTTACGGCCGACTGTTTGCGATCAAGGGCGTGGACCTGCTTGTTGATTCAGCCATATCCTGGATGCGGCAATATCCTGAATCCCAGGCCGAACTTTATTTCCTTGGAGGCGACTCCAATCAGCCTCCGGATGGCGCGTATCCCTATGCTGAATACCTGATCCGGCGTATTCCCCAGGACTTGCGCGGGCGCTTTCATTTCATTGGGCACGTCACGCACGAACAAACCGAAGCCTTGCTTCGCGACGTTCGATTTGCGGTATTTCCCAACCGGTATGAGTCTTTTTGCTACGCGGCGCACGAAATATACGCCGCTGGCGTGCCGATGATCGTGTCCGATATTCCGGGGTTCAAGGATTTCTTCGTACACGAGCGCAATTGCCTGCAGTTCGAGTCCGGCTCCTCCGACGCTCTGGTGTCTTGCATGGCTCGACTTTGGGATGACGCAGAGTTGAGGCAGCGCTTGTCGTACCCTTATCCCGTTGTTTTGGATGAGGTTGCGCAGATCTACGGCGAGAACTCTGCGGCAAAGACCATCGCGCCAGCGAACCCGGAGGCCGGGGTATTGGTGCTGATCCTGACGGACAGTGTGCATGATGCCCAGCCCGTCAGTGAGGTGACGACGCGCGCCGGCTGTGAGACGCTCTTGTTGCTACGTGCGGCGTCTGACGCCACCGAGCCCACTGTCGTGCTGTTCGGCAGCAATGTGCGCTGTGTGGACCCGACCGGCAAGGACGTGGACGTGCATGCCGTGCGGACCCGGCAGGCAGTATTGGTGCTACGAAGTTCGGACCGCGTAGATCCACGTTTCTTGAGCGCAGCTGCGGCAGTGCTGGCCAGCCGTCGAAACATCGCCTACGTCAGCAGTTGGATGGAGCAGGGGGGCGGACCGACGGCGTATGCGCTCCCTCTTATGTTGGACGTTGCACCGACATCTGGGCGTAGTCCGTTTACACGCAGCGTGATGCGTACCCATAGTGGACGGCAGTTGCTTGATGTTTTTGACGCGGGCATGGGGGAGTATGCAGAGCTGAAGTATCTGTGGGACTTAACCCGGGAGCACGCGATGGGCTTGGTGATACCGCGAGCTTGGGTTCACGTTGTTGCCGAACCTGACCAGTACCCGTCGGCCAAGCAGTTCTCATATTTGCTGAATGGCAATTTCAGTTTGGAGCGCAAGAAGCGAATTGCCCAGTATGCGGTGGCAACGTGGAACATGTCGTTGGGCGCGGACTCGCGGAGAAGAGTAGCCCTCGACAATATGAGTGCTCTCCCCACGGCCGTCATTTTGGTTTTGCTATTTTTGGGACGATCCATTGCTTATACATATCGCCGCTCGCGTTCGGCATGGCGGGGAATGAGGCGGTGTCTGAATGCGCTGGGCAGAGGTCGAAATGGCCGGCAACAGCGTGAAGAGAAATGATTATGAGAGGTCTGACTTGATTCTGGAAGTATTTGAGCTGGTGCGAGGTATGTTGACTAGGCATCGGCAGCTGATAGTGCAAATGATCAAGCGCGAAGTGCTGGGCCGCTATCGTGGGTCGGTGCTCGGGCTGGCATGGTCGTTCTTTAATCCGCTTTTGCTTTTGATCGTCTACACCTTTGTTTTCTCGGTCGTTTTCAAGGCAAAGTGGGCGGGGGCCGTGCCTACGCAGTCGCACGGCGATTTCGCGGTGATTCTGTTCGCCGGGCTGATCATGAACAATCTGTTCGCGGAGTGTTTGAACAGAGCCCCGTCGCTGGTGCTGTCGAATGTCTCCTATGTGAAGAAGGTGGTTTTTCCGCTTGAGACTTTGGCGGTCATTGCATTTGGATCCGCGACATTTCATCTGCTGGTGAGCTTTGTTGTTCTCCTCATCGCGCAGATGATCTTCCTGGGAAACATACCGTGGACTATCGTTTATCTGCCCATGGTGTTGGTCCCGCTGGCGCTTTTCTCGCTGGGCATCTCCTGGTTCTTGGCTGGCCTGGGCGTGTACATCCGGGATACGGCTCAAGCCGTGTCGCTGTTAACCATAGTGCTGACGTTCGTATCTCCTATTTTTTATCCGCTTTCGGCAATTCCGGAGCGCATGCAGATCTACGTGAAGCTGAATCCCATGACCTTCGTGGTCGAGGAGACGCGCAACGTCCTGATTTTCGGCAAGTCTTTAAATTGGTCGCTCTGGAGTATCTACACCGCAATCGGTTTTGTCGTGTTTGTGCTGGGCATTGCTTGGTTCCAAAAGGTTCGTAAGGGGTTCGCCGATGTCGTCTGACAACATCTCGATTCACGTAGAAAACCTGGGGAAGTGTTATTCAATCTACGCGAAACCCCAAGATAGATTGAAGCAAGCATTGTTTGCGCGCGGCGCGAACCTGTTCGGACGGGAAGCGAAGAGTTTCTCCGAGGATTTTTGGGCGCTCTCGGGCGTATCTTTTGACGTCAAGAAGGGCGAAACCGTAGGCATTGTGGGTCGCAATGGATCGGGTAAATCCACCTTGTTGCAAATGATCTGCGGTACGGTCACGCCCACGACGGGGTCTGTTCAGACTTATGGACGAGTCGCTGCGCTGCTGGAACTTGGCGCCGGTTTCAATCCCGAATTCACCGGGCGCGAAAACGTTTATCTGAACGCATCGCTGCTCGGGTTGACCTATGAACAGATTGATCAGCGATTCGACCAGATTGCCGGTTTTGCCGACATCGGTGAGTTCATCGAGAGCCCGGTCAAAAAGTACTCAAGCGGCATGTTTGCACGACTGGCATTTTCGGTCGCCGTGCACACCGATCCAGAGATTCTGATTGTCGATGAGATTTTGGCTGTTGGCGATGCGGCTTTTCAGCGGCGTTGTCTGAAAAAGTTCTACGACATCCGTGATGCCGGGTGCACGATCCTGTTCGTTTCCCATGACCAGTATCAGGTCAAATCTATCTGCAGCCGCGCCCTGTATCTCAACCAGGGCCGGCAAGTGGAGTTCGGGCCGGCCGGGAGAGTGATCGACAAGTACACCATCGACATGCAGGCGGCTTTGATGGAGTTCGAGGAGCGTGAGGCAGCTGCTGGGCACGGACACACCGCGTCCATGCCTAAGGAACTGGATGTACTGGATACGTCCAACCCGGATGATGCACGGGAAGAAGGCGCGGACGCAGCGCTGTCTGACGCCTCGGGGGAGGCCGCCGTCTCCAAGTCGGGGCCAATGCCCGAGAAGCTGTACGTGATCGACGATGTGTGGCTCACCGATGCGCAAGGTGATGAGCGCATCTCGGAAGTGGCCACAGGGCAGGATATCAAGCTGAACGTTTCGTTCCGCGCGTTGACCAGCCACACCCCCGATCGAATCAGCTTTGTATTCAATCTTTATCGTCATGACGGACTTTATATTTGCGGAACGACGACTTTGATGGATGGGATGCCCCCGCATCCGGGATGCGCCAGCGGCACGTATTCGGTCACCTTTCCCGCCTTTCCCTTGTTAGGGGGTAGCTACAAGTGGCGGGTCGCGATCAACGACGAAGGTGGCTTTGTTGTGCATGCCGATGCGAACAACGCCTGCGCGTTTCAAGTCCTCGATAATTTTGAGGCAGTGGGTATCCTGTCCCTGCCTCGCGAGTGGAAATTTAACCTTATCGCAAAGCGATAAATTGACCGGTCCGGTCAACGGTGAGAATGAACAATGGAACGACTGAACTTTGACAAGGGCACCCAGTATGACGGACTGGAGGCTGCCATCCATATTGCAAGATACTCGTTCGCACAGCCTTACTGTGCGAACAAGCGTGTTTTGGACGTGGCGTGTGGTGAAGGTTATGGATCTCGCTTGTTGGCGGATTGGGGCGCATCGGAAGTCGTGGGCGTGGATATCTCGCACGACGCGGTGAAAGCTGCGCAGCAGCATTTTGGCGGTCAGAATGTGAGCTTCGTGCAGAGCGAAGGCGAGACGCTGCTGGAGAAGTTCCAACCGGAAAGCTTCGACCTTATCGTGTCGTTCGAAACCATCGAGCACGTTACCGATCCCGTGAAGTTTCTGGAAAACGTGAAGCGCTTGCTCAAGCCCGGTGGTGTCATCGCTGTCAGTTGTCCAAACGACTGGTGGTATTTCCCCACCGAGCAGGAAAAGAATCCCTACCATCTTCGGAAGTATCTATTCGAAGAATTCAAGTCGATGACGGAAGGTGTCCTCGGCGCAAGCAAGGGCTGGTTTCTTGGCGGGCCGATGACCGGCTTTCTGAACCTGCGGCATCAGCAGTATCCGTCCGACGATGGTGAAACCGGTCAACTGCAAATGTTGAACATGGTTCCGATGTTGGCGGCTCAACTGGTGCCGAGCGACAACAAGGCCGGGCCCCAACCCGAGAGCGCGAGCTATTTCGTCGGTATCTGGACGGAAGGCGAACTTGCTGGGCAAGGTGTCAGTGCCGGTGCTGCGATTCTTCCGCTTTCGATGGACTCCTTCCGTACTGGAATTTTCCAAGGCCATCTGCCTTCGGTGAAAGAAGCATTGGAAGCGCAGCGTGCGCAGCACAATACCGAACGCACCGCCCTGGAACAGCAAGCGAGAGTATTGGGATTACGTGTGGAAGCGTTGAGTCTGGAACTGCAGCTCACACGCGAGCAACTTGCCGATCGTGTGCATCGATTGGCCGTCGCAGAGCAAACTCAAGCATCGATGGCTTGGGCAGCCGCGCGATATGAACGTTTGAGTGGATTGGTGCCGGCAGGAATGCGGCGCACTCTCATGTCTATTTACCGTCGTTTTTGGAAGGGCGGCCGTGGCAATTGACAATCTGTTGGTTCCTGGCCTGCGTGCCTACACCTATGTCTCTGACGAGAGACATCGTATTTTGCACCAGGCTCCGGGCGGCAATGCAAACATCGGACGCGATGGCGTCAATTTGACGATTACGTGTTTGTCACTGAACCGGGCGGCGCTAACCGAAAAGCTCCTGAGGTCGGTGTCTCTGCACGTGCCGGACTTCGCCGGAGAGTTTCTCGTCATCGACAACGGATCGCAGCGAGAAACGCTGGACGAGCTTGCGCGCATTTGTGAACAGATGCCGTTCCGTACGCGAATTGTGGCGCTGGACAAGAACTATGGCGTAGCGGGAGGCCGTAACCGCACCATGCCAGAGGTGCACACCGAGTGGGTATTGTGCCTGGATAACGATATCTTTCTGACGACGAATATTCTGCCTTCCATCCAGCGGGACATTGCCACACTTGGCTGTCATTTCTTGAATGTGCCGCTGCTCAATCCTGATGGCAAGACCATTTTTGCCGCCGGTGGTCATCTGTACGTCTGCACCGAACCTACGGGTTTGCACCTGGGCGCTGGCAGCGCGTGCAAACAAGGCGAATTACAGCAGTCCGCCATGGAGCCGTTCCTGTCCACCTTCTTGCTGGGCGGCGCGTGTGTGCTCAAGAAAAACACCTTTGAGCGCTTGGGTGGCTACGACGACAATATGTTCGTCGGGTTCGAAGATATCGATTTCTCCGTTCGTCTCTTTCAGGAGGGGTACAAGGTTGGCACGACGTCAGTGCTGGGCTTGATCCACGATCATCCGCCTCCGGCCTCCCAAAGCGATCGGGACTATGAGCGAGAGCGTTTTTCGCGAAACGTGATCTATCAGTCCGCTCGTTATCTTGAAAAGAAGCACGGCTTCGACATCTGGGGCGACGGCCTGGAGCATTGGCTTGAGTTGCGTCACGAGGCCCTGGGCTTGTCGGGCACGCCCGAGACGGCGGTTCTTGCCACGGAGCCTCCGGAGTCCACAACGCGTCCGAAGGTTGCGCTGGTGATCGATGTGGAGGGCTGGGCCTTTTCAAACATCGCGCGGCAGATTCAACGGTATTTGGGCGATCGTTTCGAATTTAAGCTTATTTCTTCGCAGGAGATGCCAGAGCCCGGGCAAATCTTCATGGCTGCAGCCGATTGCCATTTGGTGCATTTTTTCTGGCGCGAGTATCTGCGTCTGATTGATCACGAATGGGCAAGGGGATGCATCGCGCGCACGGGCATCAGCTTTGCCGAATTTGAACGCCGGTTCGTGAAGAACAAGCCGGTGACGACTTCTGTCTACGACCATCTGCATTTGGATGACGGCCAAATTGTCGATCGGCTCAGTTTTTTCCAACAGCGCGCGACGTCATACACCGTGGCGTCAGAGCGCTTGGCGGACATTTATCAGTCCATTCCCGAAATGCCCGCACCGGCATGCATCACCCAGGATGGCGTGGATCTAGGCCTCTTTACGCCGCGCAAGCTGGAGCGCTTCACTGACATGGGCGATCGACCCATCGTCATCGGCTGGGCGGGCAATAGCAAATGGGCGGCTGAACTGCCCGACATCAAGGGATTCAATACAATCCTGATGCCGGCGATTACGCTATTGCGCGAACAAGGTGTGCCGGTGGAGACGCGGTTTGCAGATCGGCAGACCGGCTTTGTTGCGCATGTCGATATGCCCGATTATTACGGCGGCATCGATCTTTATGTATGCCCGTCTTTGATCGAGGGCACACCCAACCCGGTGCTGGAAGCGATGGCGTGCGGCGTACCTGTCATTTCCACTGATGTGGGCATCGTTCCCGAGGCGTTCGGCCCGCAGCAGAAAGCGTTTATTGTTGCCGAGCGGTCTCCCGAGGCGATCGCCGCCGCCATTCGTCAGATGCACGAAAACAGATCGCTTTTTGCGAAATTATCAGAGGAAAACCTCGAATCCATCAAACCGTGGGATTGGCGCATTCGCGTGGAAGCGTTCGCGCGCTTCTTTGAATCAGCAATAGACGAATTCCATCGGAATCAGGACAAGCAGCAGGCGCAGCGGTGATTGGTATGCATAGTTTGGAAGGTCGGGAGGGGGAAGTATGGACCTGAAGGTTCTGTCGATGTTTGCCGGATTTGGGGCCGGAGAATCCTCGCTTCAGGGCAATCTGTATGGTGTGCCGGCGATACATAAGCTCCCCTCCGAAGCGATCGATTTCGCGGACGCGCATGGCCTCTCGCATATCAACATCTGCGGCGCCTTCGAAAGTCCGGTCGCTGTAGGCGGGGAGCGTGTGTTTTGTCATGCCGCTTCCGGCACGCCTGGTCAATTGCCTTTCGCATCGGATGCCGATACTTGGCAAGGCCAAGCGGACGCGTTCGTACGCGCCCATTCCGATTCCGCTTCTTGGGTGGTTAGCGCGGGCTTTCTGGCCGACCTCGTCGATCCGCGGCCGTTTCTGCTGGCGCTGAAACGCTTTTGCATGGAATCCGGGCGGCCTATTTTGTTCGTGCATGGCGTGGACACTGGTCGGCAGCGCAATTGGACCGCGACACAGTTCGCCAACTTTCTCGATGCGGGCGGATTCCATGCCACATCAGAAAGCAAGGAGGGCCCGGTGACCATCCGTGAGGCGGCGCTGACCAAAACCGGCTACGCCAGGCACTTGGCGAACTTGGGATTTTCCGCCGACCTGGTGGCGTCTGATCTGCTGCTGGTCACTACGGAAGATGCGTCGATCCGCCCGACGGGCGGGATAGGCACATACACCACCAACATCAAAGCGGTTGACCCAAAGGTTTCCGTTTTGTTTTGCGATATAGACGTGCCCGCATCCGTGGCAAAGGACGGGCGCACGTTTGTACCCCGCATGTTTGGAGAGCAGGGCACCAAGGAAGGTTTTTTTGATGGACTGGGCCTTCTGGAAGCCCTGTATTGCATCATGTTCCTGCTACCCGATCTTGCCGTGATCGAGTCGCAGGATTACAAATCGATTGGTTTTCGAATCGTTCAGGCTAAACGTACGGGCTGTCTGCCGCCGTCGGTGACGGTTCGGGTGTTCATGCATGGCTCGATCGATTACGTGAAATATGGCGCACAGGATGAGGGTGCCATGAACTACACGCCATACGAAGCGGCTCAGGCTATTCGCGACAGCTATCTGTTCAAACATGCCGACGCTTGTTTTGCGCCTTCGGAGTATCTGGGCAAGCAGCTGCTTCAACATGAATTTGGCTACGAGCCGGCAGACCTTAGCATTACGCGCTTACCCTTTGATTTGGACTTGGTACGCGATACGGGCGTGATTTCGTATCGGAAGGTCAAGCGTATTGTTTTCGTAGGAAAGTACAACCAATTAAAGGGTTGGCCCGATTTTGTTCAAGCCATTGAGGCGTTGGGCGAGGCCGGACAATTGGCCTGTATTGAAGAGATTGTGTCCCTTGGACCCTTGGGGCCGTCGCAAGAGGATCGTGCGCGCATTGCGAAACATGCGACGTACAAGGATTTGCATCTCACGCACGCGCAGCTCATCACATTCGTGCAGGAATGGGTTCCGGACAGCCTGTTCGTGGTGCCATCGCGGGGCGAGAATTATCCATTCGTGATTCTCGAGCAGTTGCTGATGGGTACGTTATTAGTCGCGTATAACACCGGTGGCGCCATCGAGGTGGTCGATGATGCCGAACATGTGGCAAGGTTTTTCTCTGCCCCCAATGCCCGTGCATTGCAGTCGAAGATGGCGCAGATGCTTGCTGCCGTGCCGGCTGACTATGAAAAGGCACTCAATGCGTCCCGCCTTCGAATCCGTCAACGACAGGTGGCTATCAACAAGTGGTGGTCGCGCACAGAGCGCCCGATACCTGCAAGAACCTGGCAGGAGTGGCAGCACTCGCGGGATTGCGATTTGAGTGTTGTGATACCTGTATACAACACCAAATTCGAACTGCTTGAAGAGTTGCTGCAATCCGTAAGGAGTTCTCGACTGGCTCCTGCCGAACTCATCATCGTCGACGATGGTTCGGAGGAAGATTACGCGGGTGAATTGCTGCAACGCGCAGCGGCTGCATTGGGCGACAAAATCCCCCTGCGGGTCCACCGGCAAGAAAATCGGGGTTTGGCTGGTGCCCGCAATACAGGGCTGTCGTTGTCGAAGAGCGAGTTCACATTCTTTGTGGATAGCGACGATGTTTTGCTGCGTAATACGCTCGAAGCGGCAGTCACTGCGCTTCGGGCGGATACTTCGTTAATGGTGGCGACGGGTTTCGCTATTCACTTTGACGAAGCACGTCAGCTGAAGGACGGCGCCGAAGCGTTGCGAGAGGGCTGGTTCTGGAAGGCTCTGGGCGTGCCGGAAGCCAAGGCTTTGGCCATGCTGGAAAATCAGTACATCACGGCAAACGTCGCAGTCAGAACTCAGGCTTTGCGGGAGTTCGGCGGGTGGGACGATTCTGATCGATCGGTATGGGAGGACTGGGCGTTCTTTTCGCGTTTGGCTTGGAGCGGCAAGCGATTTTCGATCATTCCGACGGCAGGCTACTTGTACCGCAATACGCCTGGCAGCATGTCCAAAACATACAACCGGTATTTCGGACGTCGCCGACTGGTGCGCAATACAGTGGGCATGAGCCGCCTGGACGCCAACGTATTGTTCAGCCTGGTAAACAATGCAGGGACTGGCGGCGCGCAACTTGCCGGTCCAAGTCTTTCCGAGAAAGAAGCAGAGCTCGTGAACTTCGTGCGTAGCATGGTTCAAAGGCCTCGCGTTCGCCGGATGATGGTCGGAGCCTACCGGCTCTACAGCAAGGTACGGAGATTCTTTTGATGTCAGAGGCCGCGACCGCAACATCTGCGGACTCCTCATGGCGGCCGTTTTCTGTTCTGATGGCCGTTTATTCCAAGGAGCAACCCGCGTATCTGGCGGCCGCACTGGAAAGCCTGCGTACCTGTCAGACCCGCCTTCACGAAGTCGTGTTGGTGGAAGACGGGCCCCTGACGCAACCGCTATTGGAAGTGATTGAGAATTACAGGGCGAGTTTGCCGATACACTCGGTGCGGCTGCCGGTGAACCAGGGCTTGGGCCCTGCGCTCACCGCTGGTTTACAAGCGTGTTCGACCCCGTGGGTAGCGCGGTTCGACACGGACGATTTGGTAGAGCCGGATCGGTTTGAGCGTCAGCTTGCTTGGCTTAGCGCGCATCCCGACGTTGATATCTGCGGCGGGTGGATAATTGAGTTCGACGCAGACCCGCATGCCGAGGCCGGTCGCCTTCGCCGTGTGCCGTTGTCCCACGAGGCAATCGAAGCCTACGCCCGTAGTCGAAACCCGTTCAACCATATGACGGTGATGTTCCGGCGCGATGCAGCGCTAGCAGCGGGAGGCTATGGGGACGAGCCGATGTACGAGGACTACGCTTTATGGGTCCGGATGCTGCAATATGGCGCCCGCGCAGTGAATCTGCCTGAAGTGCTTGTTCGAGCGAGAACGGGGCATGCGATGTTCGCGCGGCGCGGCGGCTGGAAATATGTTGCCAGCGAATGGGATATGCAACGGACATTTTTGCGCAGCAAATTTATCGGCCCGGGGCAATTTCTGCTCAATCTGCTGATCCGCCTGCCTGTGCGGTTAGCGCCGAATAAATTACGCAGATTGGTATATGAGCGCCTTTTGCGCCGTTAAAGAAATGAGTCGAATATGAATCAGAAACTGTTGGTCACTGGCGGCACCGGTTATATCGGGTCGCATACACTGCTCGCCCTCATCCGAGAAGGCTTCGTCCCGATTGTCCTTGATAATTTCTCCAACAGTTCCCCAGAGGTGCTCCGGAGGATTGAAGCACTAGCCGGCACAGCAGTTGAATTCGTGCAGGGCGATATTCGCGATGCTGCGCTGCTCGATCAACTTTTCGCTAATCAGTGTGATCAAGGTACGCCGGTTTCAGCGGTGGTGCATTTTGCGGCTCTGAAGGCCGTGGGCGAATCGGTTGGAAAACCTGTGAATTACTACGCCAATAATGTTGGCGGCACCTTGAGCCTGTTGGAGTCCATGGACAAAGCACAGATCCGCAACCTGGTATTTAGCTCTTCCGCCACGGTGTACGGTGAGCCTCTGGCGCTGCCTTATACAGAGAGCCACCGGATCGCCCCGACCAACCCTTATGGTTGGACCAAGGCCATGGTGGAACAGATTCTGAGTGATTGGACACGAAGCGGCGGCAAACGCTGTGGTATTGCATTGCGCTATTTCAATCCCATCGGCGCCCACGTGAGCGGACGTATTGGAGAGGCGCCTTCGGGGATTCCCAATAACTTGTTCCCCTATATCACTCAAGTCGCTGTCGGCGAGCGTCAGCGCCTATCAGTATTTGGTGATGACTACGATACCGTCGACGGGACGGGCGTGCGTGATTATCTGCACGTCGAGGACCTGGCCGAGGGGCATGTTCGGGCCGTCGAATTTGCTTTGAAGGGCGAGGGGGGCTTCACCGCCATTAATCTGGGCACTGGCAAGGGCACGAGCGTTTTGCAGTTGATTGCGGCATTCGAACGTGTGAGCGGCCGCCAAATCCCTTACGACATCATGCCTCGGCGTGCAGGGGACATCGCGTCTGCGTGGGCCGATCCCGATTTGGCGTACCAATTGCTCGGATGGAAGGCCTTGCGCACGATTGAACAAATGTGTGCGGATGGATGGCGCTGGCAATCCCAGAACCCGCAAGGTTACGGACCTCAAGCTTTATTGTAAATTCGCAGCTTCAACGGTTCCTCCTCTAGCTGATGCCCACCCGCATTCTCATCGTCCGCACTTCGTCTCTTGGCGACCTCGTCCACATGCTCCCGGCAATCACCGACATAGCCCGGCATGTGCCTGACGCACAGATCGACTGGGTCGTCGAGGAAGCGTTTGCCGAGATCCCCTCGTGGCACCCGGCCGTCAATGAAATCATCAAGGTCGCGCATCGCCGCTGGCGCAAATCCTGGTGGTCTTCGCAGGTGCGCGCCGAACGCAAGGCGCTGAAAGAGCGCTTGCGCTCCACGCAATACGACATCGTCCTGGACATGCAGGCCCTGTTGAAGTCCGCGTGGCTGGTGCGCCAAGCGCGCGGCGTGCGGCATGGACTGGACTGGCGCTCCGCGCGCGAGCCGCTTGCCTCGCTGTTTTATAACGTCCGTCATCGCGTGGAATTCTGGCAGCCCGCTGTGATCCGTCAGCGCAAGCTGGCGGGGCTGACCTTTGGCTATCAGCATGCCGGCTTGCCGGATTTCGGTTTGCAGAACTTTGTGCGCCAGGCGGCGCAGCCGGCCGAGCCCGTTATCGAAGTCGGCAGCGCCGGCTTGAACGCCACCGAACTGCCGCGCCTGCATCATCTGGACAACGACCGCGGTTACGCGGTGATCATGCCGTCGGCCAGTCGTGATGACAAACTCTGGCCCGAAGAAGATTGGCGCGCGGTGTTCCGCCGTCTGCGCGAGGCTGGGTGCACGCTGAAGCTTCTGGCGGGTAACGAATCTGAAGCTGAACGCGCCAGCCTGCTCGTGGCCGGCATGGACGGTGCGGAAGTGATGCCCCGCATGGACTTGACGGATGTGGCTCGTCTGCTTGCCGGCTCGCGCCTGATGGTGGGGCTGGACAGCGGTTTGACCCACTTGTCGGCCGCGTTGGGCCGCCCGACCATCGGCATCTACCGCGCCTCCACGCCGGTCCGCACGCCGCTGGTCGGCTCGAACTACACCGCCAGCCTGGGCGACCGAGGCGCTTCGCCATCGCGCGAAGCGGTCATGGCCTCGGTCGAGCAGGCGCTGGCCGCCCAGTGACATGAATCGCGGCGTCTATACGCTGGCTCTTCGGGCGTTGGCGCCGCTGCT
>Ga0256884_1000016_pt1 | contig 36005 bp, 34 predicted proteins | sample MC6MC0492MT_FD_186341 | JGI IMG/M metagenome (GOLD analysis project Ga0256884, IMG submission 186341) | Metatranscriptome of enriched soil aggregate microbial communities from Iowa State University, Ames, United States - MC6-MC0492-MT... | ecosystem: Environmental > Terrestrial > Soil >... | reverse complement strand
TGACCGCGCTCGACGTCTCGCACCCGGTGATGGAGTCGATCTACCGCCAGTACTACGACGAGCCGCGCTACCGCCCGAGCGTGATCACCGCGCAGCGCCTCGCGGCCGGCGCGCTGGGGCGCAAGACCGGCGAAGGCTTCTACCGCTACGAGGACGGCGCGATGCAGCAAGCGCCCGAGGCACCGGCGCCGAAGCTCGACACCCTGCCCGCCGTGTGGGTCTCGCCACGCGCCGCGCGCCGCGCCGAACTGCTGCGCCTGGTCAACACGCTGGGCGCGCAGATCGACAGCGGTGCCACGGCCTCGCCGCAATCGCTGATCCTGGTCGCGCCGCTGGGCTTCGACGTCACCACCGTCGCGGCCGTCGACCGCCTCGATGCCACGCGCACGGTCGGCATCGACATGCTGATCGACGACGCGGCCAGCAAGCGCCGCGTGCTCGCCACCAACCCCGCCACGCGGCGCGACATGCGCGACGCAGCCCACGCCCTCTTCGCGCGCGACGGCAAGGCCGTGAGCGTGATCCGCGACAGCGGCGGCTTCGTCACGCAGCGCGTGATCGGCACCATCGTCAACATCGCGGCCGACATGTGCCAGCAGCGCGTGTGCACGCCGGGCGACCTCGAGACCGCGGTGCAGCTGGGCCTCGGCTATCCGCGCGGCCCGCTGGCCATGGGCAACCTCTACGGTCCGACCAACATGCTCGAGGTGCTGTTCAACATGCAGACCGTCTACGGCGATCCGCGCTATCGCCCGAGCCCGTGGCTGCGCCGCCGCGGCGCGCTGGGCCTGAGCCTGCTGCACGAGGAAGAGTGAGCCGCGACATGACCGCCGAACTCAAGAGCACGAGCGAAGGTCGCACCATGGTGCTGACGATCGCCAATCCCAGCCAGCGCAACGCGCTCGGCCCCGAGATCTATGCCGCCGGCATCGAGGCGCTCAACGGCGCCGAGAACAGCAGCGAGATCCGCAGCGTGGTCATCGTGGGCGAAGGCCCGTGGTTCTGCGCCGGCGGCTCGCTGCAGCGGCTGCAGGCCAACCGGCAGCGCGAGCGCTCGGTGCAGGCCGAGAGCATCGAGGGGTTGCACAACTGGATAGACTCGATCCGCACCTTTCCGAAGCCGGTGATCGCGGCCGTCGAGGGCCCGGCCGCGGGCGCGGGCTTCTCGCTCGCGCTGGCCTGCGACTTCGTGGTGGCCGCGCGCGACGCGGTGTTTGCGGCCTCGTACAGCAATGTCGCGCTGTCGCCCGACGGCGGCCTGAGCTGGCATCTGGCGCAGATGCTGCCGCGCCAGCTCGCGAGCGAATGGCTGATGAACGGCGAGCGCATCGGCGCCGAGCGGCTGCATGCGCTGGGCCTGGTGAACACGCTGAGCGATCCGGGCCAGGCCCTGGCCGGTGCGCTCGCGCTGGCCGCCAAACTCAACGAGCGCGCGCCCAACTCGCTCGCGAGCATCAAGGAGCTGCTGAGCGAAGGCCGCGGCGCCACGCTCTCGTCGCAGCTGAGCCAGGAGCGCGACCACTTCGTGCGCAACCTGCACCACGCCAATGCCGGCATCGGCATCGCCGCTTTCCTCGAGAAGAAGAAGCCCCAGTACGAGTGAGTACGCGTGACGGGCAGCGGCGCCTCGCGTCGCTCCCGTGACAACCCTACGCCTTTCAGTCGCCGACAGGACAGACCATGGACGACCCCATTCTTACCATCGAAGAACGTGAAGCGATCAACAGCGGTCGCTGGTTTTCTTCCCTCTCCCCTTCGCTCAGGCACGACATCCTCCGATGCGCATTCGTCAGACGGTACAAGGACGGCGACCTGATCGCCGCGCGCGGCGATCCGCCCGAGCACTGGATCGCCTGTGCCAAGGGCGCGGTGCGCGTGAGCTCCACGGCCGTCTCGGGCAAGCAGGTGACGCTGACCTACGTGGAGCCGGGCATCTGGTTCGGCGACGTGGCGATGTTCGACGGGGACCGGCGCACGCACGATGCCTATGCGCATGGCGACAGCACCATCCTGTGCGTGGCGCGCGCCGACTTCCAGAAGATCCTGGCCGCGCACGTCGAGCTCTACGAGGCGCTGATGCGCCTGCAGGCACGGCGCATCCGCACGCTGTTCGGGCTGGTGGAAGACCTCAACACCTTGCCGCTGCGCGCGCGGCTCGCCAAGCAGCTCATCCACCTGGTGCGCAGCTACGGCGTGCCCAACCTGGACGACGGCAGCCAGATGCGCATCGGCCTGCAGCTCGCGCAGGAAGAACTCGCGCAGCTGCTGGGCGCCTCGCGCCAGCGCGTGAATCAGGAACTCAAGACCATGGAACGCGAGGACATCATCCGCATCGAGCCGGCCGGCCTGGTGGTGCTCGATCGCGCGGCGCTGATGCGCGTCTCGGAATCGGATCGATAGCATGAGCCAGGATTTTTCGAACTTCGTCGGCACCCGCGCGGTGTCGCAGCAGCACGCCTTCGACGTCGACGCGCTGTCGGCCTGGCTCGAGAAGAACCTCGAGGGCTTCAAGGGCCCGCTCACGGTCGAGATGTTCAAGGGCGGCCAGTCCAACCCGACCTACAAGCTGGTCACGCCCACGCAGAGCTACGTGATGCGCGCCAAGCCCGGCCCGGTCGCCAAGCTGCTGCCCTCCGCGCATGCGGTGGAGCGCGAGTTCAAGGTGATGAGCGGCCTGGCCGGCACCGACGTGCCCGTGCCGCGCATGCACTGCCTGTGCGAGGACGAGGCCGTGATCGGCCGCGCCTTCTACGTGATGGAGTTCATGCAGGGCCGCGTGCTCTGGGACCAGTCGCTGCCGGGCATGGGCAATGCCGAGCGCAGCGCCATCTACGACGAGATGAACCGCGTGATCGCGGCGCTGCACACGGTGAAGTACGCCGAGCGCGGCCTCGCCGACTACGGCAAGCCCGGCAACTACTTCGAGCGCCAGATCGGCCGCTGGAGCAAGCAGTACGTGGCCTCGATCACGCAGCCCATTCCCGAGATGGACAAGCTCATGGAATGGCTGCCGGCGCACATGCCCGCGAGCGCGCGCGACGAGAACATGACCTCGATCGTGCACGGCGACTTCCGGCTCGACAACCTGATGTTCCACGCCACCGAGCCGCGCGCGATCGCGGTGCTCGACTGGGAGCTGTCGACGCTGGGCCATCCGCTGGCCGACTTCAGCTACCACTGCATGTCCTGGCACATCTCGGGCGCGACCTTCCGCGGCATCGCGGGCCTCGACCACGCGAGCCTGGGCATCCCGACCGAGAGCGAATACATCCGCAAGTACTGCGAGCGCACCGGCCTCACCACGCCCGAGGCGCTGGCGCCCGACTGGAATTTCTACCAGGCCTACAACCTGTTCCGCATGGCCGCGATCCTGCAAGGCATTGCCAAGCGGGTCGAGGCCGGCACCGCATCGAGCGAGCAAGCCGTGGCCTCGGGCCGCGGTGCCCGTCCCATGGCCGAAATGGCCTGGCAATTCGCGCAGCGAGCATGAGCCTCCCGGCTTTTCACGTCGCCCTCCGGCATGTGATCCGCCGCCCCTCGCGGGGGAGGCCCGGCCCGCTCGTGCGCTCACGAAACGCACAACGCACCCTGTGCGCACACGGCCGTACCGGCGGCTAGGCACCACCCGAGCCGCCCGCCCTTCACCCCCAACGGAGACCCCCATGGATTTCGAATACTCGGCCAAGACCAAAGACCTCCAGAAACGCGTCAGCGCGTTCATGGACGAGCACATCTATCCCGCCGAAGCCGAATACGCCGCCGAGCTCGCGGCCAACACGGCGGCCGGCAAGCGCTGGACCGCGCTCAAGACGGTCGAGAAGCTCAAGGACAAGGCCAAGGCCCAGGGCCTGTGGAACCTGTTCCTGCCGGTCGACAGCGCGGCCGCCTCGGGCTATGACGGCGCCGGCCTCACCAACCAGGAATACGCGCCGCTGGCCGAGATCATGGGCCGTGTGCCATGGGCTTCGGAAGCCTTCAACTGCTCCGCGCCCGACACCGGCAACATGGAAACCATCGCGCGCTACGGTTCCGAGGCCATCAAGGCACGCTGGCTCAAGCCGCTGCTCGAAGGCCAGATCCGCTCGGCCTTCGCGATGACCGAGCCCGACGTGGCCTCGAGCGACGCGACCAACATCTCGACGCGCATCACGCGCGAGGGAGACGAGTACGTCATCAACGGCCACAAGTGGTGGATCTCGGGCGCCGCCGATCCGCGCTGCGCCGTGTTCATCACCATGGGCAAGAGCGATCCCGAGGCGCCCAAGCACTCGCAGCAGAGCATGGTGATCGTGCCGGCCGACGCCAAGGGCATCCGCATCGTGCGCCCGCTCAACGTGATGGGCTACGACGACGCGCCGCACGGCCACGTCGAGATGTACTTCGAGAACGTGCGCGTGCCGGTCGACAACATCCTGCTCGGCGAAGGCCGCGGCTTCGAGATCGCCCAGGGCCGCCTCGGCCCCGGACGCATCCACCACTGCATGCGCCTGATCGGCCTGGCCGAGCGTGCGCTCGAGCTGATGTGCCGCCGCGCCTCGTCGCGCGTGGCCTTCGGCAAGACCGTGGCCTCGCAGACCGTGACGCAGGAACGCATCGCCGAGGCGCGCTGCAAGATCGACATGGCCCGCCTGCTCACGCTCAAGGCCGCCTGGCTCATGGACGTGGCCGGCAACAAGGTCGCGAAGAACGAGATCGCGATGATCAAGGTGGTGGCGCCTTCGATGGCCTGCCAGGTGATCGACTGGGCCATGCAGGTGCATGGCGGCGGCGGCATGTGCGACGACTTCCCGCTCGCCTACGCCTATGCCGGCGCGCGCACGCTGCGCTTCGCCGACGGTCCGGACGAAGTGCACCGCAACGCGATCGCCAAGTGGGAGCTGGGCAAGTACGCACCGGGCAAGGCCGAGGCCGAGATGCCGGTCACGCGCTTCTGAGCGAGCGCTTTTCTTCTTCCGCCGGCGATGAAGGTTCAGAGCTTCTTCTGCATGAACATCGCGCTGCCGAAGGCCGGGTCGAGCTGGTAGTCGGCGAAACCTTCGCGCTCGTAGGCCTTGCGCGCGGACACGTTGCCCGACAGCACCTCGAGCGTGAGCTTGCAGGCGCCACGCGCGCGGGCCTCCTGCTCCACGCGCTCGAGCATGCGCTGCGCCAGCCGCTGGCCGCGGTGGCTGGGCGCCACGACCACGTCGTGCACGTTCACCAGCGGACGGCAGGCGAAGGTCGAGAAGCCTTCCACGCAGTTGATCAGGCCGACCGGCTGCCCGTCGTCGTAGGCGAGCACGCTGAAGGCCTGCGGCCGGGCCGCGAGCGCGGCCGGCAGTTCGGCACGCACCTGCGCGCTCAGGGGCGTGCCACCACCGGCCGGATCGCGCGCATAGCCATCGAGCAGCTCGACCAGCGCCGCGGCCTGCGCGGGGTCGCGATAGTCGGCGAGCACGACCTCGATCGTCACTTCGCGCCTTCCACCGTGGCCACGAGGCGCCTGGCGCTGGCCTCGGCCACCTGTGCATCGCGTGCCTCGACCATCACGCGCAGCAGCGGCTCGGTGCCGCTGGCACGGATCAGCACGCGGCCGGCGTCGCCGAGCTCGGCCTCGATGCGCTTCGTTTCGCTGGCCAGGGCCGCGTTGTCCTTCCAATTCTGGCCAGGCGAAAGGCGCACGTTGATCAGCGTCTGCGGGAACAGCACCACGCCCTCGAGCAGTTGCGCCACGCTCTTGCCGCTGCGCACGCAGGCCTGCAGCACCTGCAGCGCGCTCACGATGCCGTCGCCGGTGGTGTGGCAGTCGAGTGCCAGCAGATGGCCCGAGCCCTCGCCGCCCAGCAGCCAGCCGTGCTTCTCGAGTTCCTCGAGCACGTAGCGGTCGCCGACCTTGGCGCGCACGAACTCGATGCCCTGCCCGCGCAGCGCCACCTCGACCGCCTTGTTGGTCATCAGCGTACCGACCACGCCGGCCGGCTTGTTGCCGCGCGCGATGCGCTCGGCCACCATCAGGTAGAGCAGCTCGTCGCCGTTGAAGAGGCGGCCGCTGGCGTCCACCAGCTGCAGCCGGTCGGCGTCGCCGTCGAGCGCGATGCCGTAGTCGGCCTTCTCGGCCGTCACGGCGGCGATCAGGGCCTCGGGGTGCGTGGCGCCGAAGCCGTCGTTGATGTTGAGGCCGTCGGGCGTGCAGCCGATGCTCTGCACCTCGGCGCCCAGCTCGTGGAACACGTCGGGCGCCACCTGGTAGGCCGCGCCATGAGCCGCGTCGACCACCAGCTTCAGGCCGCGCAGGGTGAGGTCGTTGGAGAAGGTGCTCTTGCAGAACTCGATGTAGCGGCCGGCCGCGTCGTTGAGGCGGCGCGCCTTGCCCAGGCCGGCCGACTCGGCCCAGACCGGGTCTTCCTCGAGCGCGGCTTCCACCGCGAGCTCCCACTCGTCGCTGAGCTTGGTGCCCTGCGCGCTGAAGAACTTGATGCCGTTGTCGGGATAGGCGTTGTGGCTCGCGCTGATCACCACGCCGAGGCTGGCGCGCTGCGCGCGCGTGAGGTAGGCCACGCCCGGCGTCGGCAACGGACCGAGCAGCACCACGTCGACGCCGGCCGAGTTGAAGCCCGATTCGAGCGCCGACTCGAGCATGTAGCCCGAGATGCGGGTGTCCTTGCCGATCAGCACGGTGGGCCGGGCCTCGGTCTTCTTGAGCACGCGCCCCACCGCATGCGCGAGGCGCAGCACGAAATCGGCGGTGATCGGCGAACGGCCGACGGTGCCACGGATGCCATCGGTGCCGAAGTACTTGCGAGTCATGTTCTTGTCTTTTCTTTGGATGTTTGAAGGAATATTTCTGGAGAAAGCTGGCCCGGCTGCCGTGGCGATCCGATGGCTATGCGGCGGCCTTCATCGCGCGCCAGACCGCGAGCGCTGCGACCGTGTCGCGCACATCGTGCACGCGCACGATGGCAGCGCCATGATCGACCGCGAGCACGGCGGCCGCCACGCTGGGCACCCCGCGCTGCGCGGCCTGCCCGATACCCGTGACGGCACCGATCGAGGATTTGCGCGACCAGCCCAGCAGCAGCGGATGGCCCGCGCCGAGCAGCTCGCGCTGCCGCGCCAGCAGCGCGAAATTCTGCGCCACGGTCTTGCCGAAGCCGATGCCGGGGTCGAGCGTGATGCGCACGGGCGCAATGCCGAGGGCACCCAGGGCGTCGAGCTGCTCGCGCCAGAAGTCCAGCACCTGCGGCACGACCTCGCCGTCCATCGGCGCGGCCTGCATGGTCTGCGGATCGCGGTGCATGTGCATCAGGCAGATGCCGCACGACGGATGCGCGGCGACCGCCTCCCGCGCGCCAGGTTGGCGCAGCGCCCAGATGTCGTTGACGATGTCCGCGCCGAGGTCGAGCACCGCGCGCATGACCTCGGGCTTGTAGGTGTCGATGGAGAGCGGGACGTTCAGGCGCACCGCCTCGCGCACCACCGGCAGCACGCGCGCCAGTTCGGCCTCGAGCGGCACGGCGGGACTGCCGGGCCGGGTCGATTCGCCGCCGATGTCGAGGATGTCGGCGCCCTCCTCCAGCAACTGCTCGCAGTGGCGCAGCGCGGCCGCGGTGGAGGCATGGGCGCCGCCGTCGGAGAAGGAGTCGGGCGTGACGTTCACGATGCCCATCACGCGCGGCTGCGCGAGGTCGATCGTGAAGCGGGCGGTCTGCCAGGAAGACATGGGGAGCGTCGTCATGCGGCGGCGACGGCCCGAACATGGAAAACGGGGCCTGAGGCCCCGTTGCTGTTTGATGCCAGACGCACTTCTCAGGCGGCGGTCGGCGAAGGTTCCGGATTCACGGCCGGCGTGCCGCCGTTGCCGCCACCGTTGCTGCCCGAGGGGGGCGTGCGCGGCGTCCAGTCCTTGGGCGGGCGCGGCTCCTTGCCGGCCATGATGTCGTCGAGCTGCTCGGAGTCGATGGTTTCCCATTCGAGCAAGGCCTTGGCCATCGCGTGCATCTTGTCGCTGTTCTCTTCGATCAGGCGACGCGCCAGCGCGTACTGGTCGTCGATGATGCGGCGCACTTCGGAGTCGACCTTTTCCATGGTCTGCTCGCTCATGTTGGTGGTCTTGGTGACCGAGCGGCCCAGGAACACTTCGCCTTCGTTCTCGGCATAGACCATCGGGCCGAGCGCATCGCTCATGCCGTACTTCATGACCATGTCGCGCGCCAGGTTGGTGGCACGTTCGAAGTCGTTGCTCGCGCCGGTGGTCATCTGGTGCATGAACACTTCCTCGGCGATGCGGCCACCGAACAGCATGCTGATCTGGTTCAGCATGTATTCGCGGTCGTAGCTGTAGCGGTCCTGCGCCGGCAGGCTCATGGTCACGCCGAGGGCGCGGCCGCGCGGAATGATCGTGACCTTGTGGACCGGGTCGCACTTGGGCAGCAGCTTGCCGATGAGGGCGTGGCCGGACTCGTGGTAGGCCGTGTTGCGGCGCTCTTCCTCGGGCATGACCATGCTCTTGCGCTCGGGGCCCATGAAGATCTTGTCCTTGGCCTTCTCGAAGTCCTGCATCTCGACCACGCGCGCATTGCGGCGGGCGGCCATCAGGGCGGCTTCATTGCAGAGGTTGGCCAGGTCGGCGCCCGACATGCCGGGCGTGCCGCGCGCGATCACGCTCGGGTTCACGTCCTGGCCCAGCGGGACCTTGCGCATGTGCACGCCGAGGATCTGTTCGCGGCCGCGGATGTCGGGCAGCGTGACATAGACCTGGCGGTCGAAACGGCCCGGACGCAGCAGCGCGGCGTCGAGGATGTCGGGACGGTTGGTCGCGGCCACGACGATCACGCCGAGGTTGGTCTCGAAGCCGTCCATCTCGACCAGCATCTGGTTGAGGGTCTGCTCGCGCTCGTCGTTGCCGCCGCCGAGGCCGGCACCGCGCTGGCGGCCCACCGCGTCGATTTCGTCGATGAAGATGATGCAGGGGGCGTTCTTCTTGGCGTTCTCGAACATGTCGCGCACGCGGGCCGCGCCCACGCCGACGAACATTTCGACGAAGTCGGAACCCGAGATCGAGAAGAACGGGACCTTGGCTTCGCCGGCGATCGACTTGGCCAGCAGCGTCTTGCCGGTGCCGGGCGGGCCGACCAGCAGCAGGCCGCGCGGAATGCGGCCGCCGAGCTTCTGGAAGCGCTGCGGGTCCTTGAGGAAGTCGACGACTTCACGCACCTCTTCCTTGGCCTCGTCGCAGCCCGCGACGTCGGCGAAGGTGACGGTGTTGTTGTTCTCGTCCATCATGCGCGCCTTGCTCTTGCCGAAGCTGAAGGCACCGCCCTTGCCGCCGCCTTGCATCTGTCGCATGAAATAGACCCACACGCCGATCAGCAGCAGCATCGGGCCCCAGCTGACCAGCAGGGTCATGAGCAGGGAGCCCTCCTCGCGCGGCTTGACGTCGAACTTGACGTTGTTGGCGATCAGGTCGCCGACCAGGCCGCGGTCGAGGTAGGTGGCCGTCGTGCGGATCTTGCGGTCGTCGTTGGTGATCGCGACGATCTCGCTGCCGCCCTGGCCTTCCTGGATCGTGGCGCTCTTGATGCGGTTGCCACGGACTTCCTCGAGGAAGTCCGAATAACCGATATTGCCTGCGCCGGCGGCGCCGCGGGTGTCGAACTGCTTGAACACAGTGAACAACACCATCGCGATGACAAGCCAGACGGCAACTTTGGAAAACCACTGATTGTTCAAACGAAGCTCCAGTCGAAAGCGCGTGACGGGAAGATGAAAATACGCGCTTGGGTACGCAGTTGCGCCCCATTTTAGGCTTTTCAAGCTGCGAAAAGCTCGGATTTCCCTAAAGCAGCCATAGCCTGACAAGGGTTTGGGCGGTTTTCGGTATCAACGCGTATCAGACACCGGTTTTCAGGCCGATCCCGACCATGAAGGTCTCGGCCGAGCGGTCGCGCGAGGCCTTGGGCTTGAATGGCTTCACGATGCGGAAATGGGCCTTGAAGAGCTTCACGAGCTGGTCGTAGCCGCTGCCGTGGAACAGCTTGGCCACCAAAGCCCCCTCGGGCTTGAGGTGGTGCTGCGAGAAATCGATGGCCAGCTCGATCAGGTGGGCGATCCGCGCCGCGTCGGCCGACTCGATGCCCGAGAGGTTGGGCGCCATGTCCGAGACCACCACGTCGGCCTTGCGGCCGCCCAGCGCCTCGGTGAGCTGGGCCAGCACGCTGTCCTCGCGGAAGTCGCCCTGCAGGAAGTTCACGTCCTCGATCGGCTCCATCGGCAGGATGTCGATCGCGACGATGGTGCCCTCGAGCGCGCCGGTGGCGGCCCCGCCCGGCGACATGCGCCGGCGCACGTACTGGCTCCAGGCGCCGGGCGCCGACCCGAGGTCGACCACCAGCTGGCCGGGCTTGATGAGGCCCAGCGCCTCGTCGATTTCCTTGAGCTTGTAGGCCGCGCGGGCGCGGTAGCCCTCCTTCGTGGCCAGTTTCACGTAGGGATCGTTGACGTGGTCGTGCAACCACGCCTTGTTGACTTTCTTGGGCTTCGCCTTGGTGCTCATGGATTGGCCTGGGTGCCGGGACCCGGTTTCTTCGGGGGCCGGCGGGTCGGCTCGTGGAGGTGCTGTTCTACGTCCGATAATACGGGGATGCCCGCCATTCAACTTACCCCTGCCGAGCGCAAGGTGCACCGCGCCGAAGCTCACCACCTGGATCCGATCGTCATGGTCGGTGGCGACGGGCTCACCCCTGCCGTGAAGAAGGAGGCCGATGCGGCCCTCAAGGCCCACGGCCTCATCAAGGTGCGCGTCTTCTCCGACGACCGCGCCGCGCGCGAAGCGATGCTGCAGGAGCTGGCCGACGAGCTCGATGCCGCCCCGATTCAGCACATCGGCAAGCTGCTGGTGCTGTGGCGTCCCAAGCCCGTGAAGGAACGCGTCGTCGACGAGGACCGCATGCCCGGCCCGCGCGACGTCAAGATCGTCAAGTACAGCAAGCGCGGCGGCCAGCGCCCCGAGATCAAGACCCTGCGCGTGCTCGGCAACCAGCGCCTCACGCCCGGCGGCACGATCAAGCGCGCCAAGGCCAAGCGGCCGCTGTCGGCCAAGAAGCGCAACCAGGCGGACTGAGCTTGGCGCCAGCACAGGGCGCCACGCGCCATATCCTCTGCATGAAATGGGGCACCAAGTACGGCCCCGAGTACGTCAATCGGCTCTATGCCATGGTGCGCCGCCACCTGAGCGGCGATTTCCGCTTCGTCTGCCTGACCGACGACGGCCAGGGCGTGCGGCCCGAAGTCACCTGCCTGCCGATCCCGCCGCTGAACCTGCACCTGGCGCCGGGCCAGCGCGACGGCGCCTGGAAGAAGCTGACGACCTTCGAGGCCGACCTGCACGGCCTGCGCGGCACCGCCCTCTTCCTCGATCTCGACGTGGTGATCGTCGGCAGCCTCGATGCCTTCTTCGAGCACCCGGGCGACTTCCTGATCATCCGCGACTACGACCGCTTCTGGCGCCGCGGCCGCATCACCGGCAACTCCTCGGTCTACCGCTTCGAGCTCGGCGCGCATGCCGACGTCCTCGGCTACTTCCGCGATCATCTCGACGAGGTGCAGGCGCGGTACCGCAACGAACAGACCTACCTGTCCGACGTGCTGCACAGGCAGGGCAAGCTGGCCTACTGGCCCGACGGCTGGTGCCCGAGCTTCAAGTACCACGGCATCCCGGCCTGGCCCTCCAACTACTGGAAGGCACCGTTCGTGCCGCGGGACGCGCGGATCATGGTGTTCCACGGCGAGGTCAACCCGCCCGATGCGCTGGCCGGCCGGCGCAACCGGCGCTTTCGCTACATCCGCCCGGCGCACTGGGTCGCCGAGCACTGGACCGAATAGGTCCTTCTCGACCTCAGCGCGGCCGCTGGCCGCCACTCATGCGCCAGAGCAGCACGCTGGTACACAGCCACTGCACCAGGTACATCCCGCTGCCCACCGAGTGCCAGAGCTTGAGGTTCTCGCGCGCCACGATGCGCGGCGCCACGGCGTACTGCTGCAGCAGCGCGAGCAGCATGGCGGCCAGCACCAGGAACAGGGCCGTCAGCACCGGCGGCGTCATGCCGTCGTCGGCCTTGGCGCGGAAATGGATCAGCAGGATGAGCCCGCACAGCAGCGCGATCCAGCTCTGGGCCTCGAACAATTGCGCCGCGAAGTTGCCCGCCAACGAGGGATTGCCGAGCCGCGCGAACAGCATCGGCACGACGAGAAAGCCGATGGTCGTGAGGCTGCCCCACCAGAGGGCGGCCAGCATCAGCGCGACACGGTCCTTCATCGCGACGCCGTTCAGAGGTAGCTGACCGCCACGATCTCGTAGCGCTTGAGGCCGCCGGGCGTCTGCACCTCGACGCTGTCGCCCTCTTCTTTGCCGATCAGCGCGCGCGCGATCGGGCTCGACACGTTGATCAGGCCCTGCTTCAGATCGGCCTCGTCCTCGCCCACGATCTGGTACTTGACCGGATCGCCGCTGTCCTCTTCCTCGAGTTCGACCGTGGAGGCGAACACCACCTTGCCGCCGGCATCGAGCTCGGTCGGGTCGATCACCTGCGCGGCCGACAGCTTGCCCTCGATCTCGATGATGCGGCCCTCGATGAAGCCCTGGCGATCCTTGGCGACCTCGTACTCGGCGTTTTCGCTGATGTCGCCCTGGGCGCGTGCCTCGGCGATCGCATTGATGATCGCGGGCCGCTCCACCGTCTTGAGGCGGCGCAGTTCGTCGCGCAGCTTCTCCGCGCCGCGCTTGGTGATGGGGATGGTTGTCGCCATATATCGTTCTCCATAAAGCGAAACCGCCGAACGCTGCCGTTCGGCGGTCGATGGGGGAAGGCTCTCAAACGAGAGGTCGTCCGGTCAGCCGGCTCAGGATGGCGAGCGGGCTCGAAGCGGGATTGTATTGCTTCGCCGCGTCCAGGTGCAGGGTCTGTTCGAGCATGTATTGCCCAGCCATCACCGCGTGCGAGGTCTGGTCGGAGAAGCACACCCAGACCGAGCCGGGCGGGAACTCGGCGTTCTCCTGCGGCGAGGTCTTCTGGTAGTCGAGGTCCGACTTCATGCCGTCGTGCAGCTGCAGCATGAGGTGGTCGTATTCGCTGCGGAAGGACTTGGTCACGTGCAGCGCCTGCAGCAGCCTGGCCTGCCAGCGCGCATAGGGCTTGGCGCGCGGCAGGAAGCGGCGCGCGATGTCCTCGAAGGGCTCGCCCACACGCCACACGCGCGGCGCGCCATCGGGATTGACGTTGGTGAACACGCGCAGGATGCGCTCGCCGTAGTTGGGCCGCGAGGGAAAGGCGTCGACGTGCAGCCGCCGGTCGTCGGCACGCCACGACTGCACGCGCGTCTCGACCTGCGCCGGGCGGTAGCTGGTGGGCGCGAGCCGCAGCGCGGGCACGTAGTGCGGCAGCAGCCCATGGATGAGCTGCTGCGCCTGCGCGCGAAAGCGCCCGACCATGCCGGCCGCGAGCCGCTGCACCGCCTCGTCGCCCACGGCGCCCTTCAGCCTGCCGTTGGCGTCGAGGCTGATGTTGCGCACGTCGGGCGACAGCAGCGCGGGCGTGAGCAGCGCGCGTTCCTGCGGCTGCAGCTCGAAGCCCAGCCGCGGGAAGTACAGCACCTTGCCGGCCTCGAGCGCGGCGATCCACGCCTCGTTGGGCGTGGCCGCGCTCCAGTCGTCCAGCGCCAGTTCGACGAGCTGCGTTTCCATCGCGAGGCTCAGGCCGCGGCCAGCTGCGCGTGCATCTCCTGCACCGAGATCACGTCGAGGTCGTCCATGTAGCGCATGCCTTCGACCGCGGCTTCGGCGCCGAAGATCGTGGTGAAGGTGGTCACGCGCGCCAGCAGCGCCGAGGTGCGGATCTGGCGCGAGTCGGTGATCGCGTTGCGGCGTTCCTCGACCGTGTTGATGACCAGCGCGATCTCGTTGTTCTTGATCATGTCCACGATGTGCGGACGGCCTTCGGTCACCTTGTTCACCGTCGCGCACTCGATGCCCGCGGCGTTGATGGCCGCGGCCGTGCCCTTGGTCGCGATCAGCACGAAGCCCAGCTGCGCCAGGCCGCGCGCGACCTCGACCGCGCGCGTCTTGTCGTTGTTCTTCACCGAGATGAAGGCCTTGCCCGACTTCGGCAGGTGCGTGCCGGCGCCGAGCTGCGACTTCACGAAGGCCTCGCCGAAGGTCTTGCCCACGCCCATCACCTCGCCGGTCGACTTCATCTCGGGGCCGAGGATGGTGTCCACGCCCGGGAACTTGACGAACGGGAACACGGCTTCCTTCACGCTGAAGTACGGCGGCGTGACTTCCTTCGTCACGCCCTGCGACGCGAGCGACTGGCCCGCCATGCAGCGGGCCGCCACCTTCGCGAGCTGGATGCCGGTGGCCTTGCTCACGTAGGGCACGGTGCGCGAGGCGCGCGGATTGACCTCGAGCACGTAGATCGTGTCCTTGCCGTCCTTCTGCTGGATCGCGAACTGCACGTTCATCAGGCCGACTACGTTCAGCGCCTTGGCCATCGCGGCGCTCTGGCGCTTGAGCTCGGCCACGGTCTCGGCCGACAGGCTGTATGGCGGCAGCGAGCAGGCGGAGTCGCCCGAGTGCACGCCGGCCTGCTCGATGTGCTCCATCACGCCACCGATCAGGGTCTGGCCCTCGGCGTCGCGCAGGCAGTCGACGTCGCATTCGACGGCGTCGTTGAGGAAGCGGTCGAGCAGCACCGGCGAATCGTTGCTGACCTTGACCGCCTCGCGCATGTAGCGCTCGAGGTCGCGCTGCTCGTGCACGATCTCCATCGCGCGGCCGCCGAGCACGTAGCTCGGACGCACCACCAGCGGATAGCCGAGTGCCGCGGCCTTCTCGAGGGCCTCGGCTTCGGTGCGCGCGGTGGCGTTCGGCGGCTGCAGCAGCTGCAGTTCGTGCAGCAGCTTCTGGAAGCGCTCGCGGTCTTCGGCCGCGTCGATCATGTCGGGCGAGGTGCCGATGATCGGCACGCCGTTGGCCTCGAGGTCGAGCGCGAGCTTCAGCGGCGTCTGGCCGCCGTACTGCACGATCACGCCGACCGGCTTTTCCTTGTCGACGATCTCGAGCACGTCCTCGAGCGTCAGCGGCTCGAAGTACAGGCGGTCCGAGGTGTCGTAGTCGGTCGACACGGTTTCGGGATTGCAGTTGACCATGATGGTCTCGTAGCCGTCCTCGCGCATCGCGAGCGCGGCATGCACGCAGCAGTAGTCGAACTCGATGCCCTGGCCGATGCGGTTGGGACCGCCGCCGAGCACCATGATCTTCTTCTTGTCCGAGGGGTCGGCCTCGCACTCGTCCTCGTAGGTCGAGTACATGTAGGCGGTGTCGGTCGAGAACTCGGCCGCGCAGGTGTCCACGCGCTTGTAGACCGGGCGCACGCCGAGCTCGCGGCGCTTCTCGCGGATCGCGGTGTCGGTGGTGCGCAGCTGCTTGGCCAGGCGACGGTCGGAGAAGCCCTTCTTCTTCAGCGCCAGCAGCGTGTCGCGGTCGATGTCGGCCAGCGACTTGGTCTCGAGCTCGAGCTCGATCTTCACGATCTCCTCGATCTGCACCAGGAACCACGGGTCGATCTTGGTCAGCGCGAACACCTCGTCCACGCTCAGGCCCTGGGCGAAGGCATCGCCCACGTACCAGATGCGCTCGGGGCCGGGCTCGCCGAGCTCCTTCTCGAGCACTTCGCGGTCCTGCGTCTTCTCGTTCATGCCGTCGACGCCGACCTCGAGGCCGCGCAGCGCCTTCTGGAACGATTCCTGGAAGGTACGGCCCATGGCCATCACCTCGCCCACCGACTTCATCTGGGTGGTGAGGCGCGAATCGGCCTGCGGGAACTTCTCGAACGCGAAGCGCGGAATCTTGGTGACCACGTAGTCGATCGAGGGCTCGAACGAGGCCGGCGTGGCGCCGCCGGTGATCTCGTTGCGCAGCTCGTCGAGCGTGTAGCCCACGGCCAGCTTGGCCGCGACCTTGGCGATCGGGAAGCCGGTGGCCTTGGAGGCCAGCGCCGACGAACGCGACACGCGCGGGTTCATCTCGATCACGACCATGCGGCCGTCCTTCGGGTTGATCGAGAACTGCACGTTCGAGCCGCCGGTGTCGACGCCGATCTCGCGCAGCACGGCCAGCGAGGCGTTGCGCAGGATCTGGTATTCCTTGTCCGACAGCGTCTGCGCGGGCGCCACGGTGATCGAGTCGCCGGTGTGCACGCCCATCGGGTCGAGGTTCTCGATCGAGCAGACGATGATGCAGTTGTCGGCCTTGTCGCGCACGACCTCCATCTCGTATTCCTTCCAGCCGAGCAGCGATTCCTCGATCAGCAGCTCGTTGGTCGGCGAGGCCTCGAGGCCGCGCTTGCAGATGGTCTCGAACTCCTCCGAGTTGTAGGCGATGCCGCCGCCGGTGCCGCCGAGCGTGAAGCTCGGGCGGATCACGGTCGGGAAGCCCACGCTCTTCTGCACCGCCCAGGCCTCGTCCATCGAGTGCGCGATGCCCGAGCGCGCCGAGCCCAGGCCGATCTTGGTCATCGCGTCCTTGAACTTCAGGCGGTCCTCGGCCTTGTCGATGGCCTCGGGCGTGGCGCCGATCAGCTCGACCGGCTTGCCGGTGGCCGCGCCCTGGTACTTGTCGAGCACGCCGTTGCGCCAGAGGTCGAGCGCGCAGTTCAGCGCGGTCTGGCCGCCCATGGTCGGCAGGATCGCGTCGGGACGCTCCTTGGCGATGATCTTCTCGACCGTCTGCCAGGTGATCGGCTCGATGTAGGTGACGTCGGCCGTGGCCGGGTCGGTCATGATCGTCGCGGGATTGCTGTTGATCAGGATGACCTTGTAGCCCTCCTCGCGCAGCGCCTTGCAGGCCTGCACGCCGGAATAGTCGAACTCGCAGGCCTGGCCGATGATGATCGGGCCGGCGCCGATGATGAGGATCGATTTGAGGTCTGTGCGCTTAGGCATTCTCTTTCTCCGTCTTTTCCGTCTTGTTCTTTTCCATGAGTGCCGTGAAGCGATCGAACAGGTAGCCGATGTCGTGCGGGCCGGGCGAGGCTTCGGGGTGGCCCTGGAAGCAGAACGCGGGCTTGTCGGTGCGCGCCAGGCCCTGCAGCGTGTTGTCGAACAGGCTCACGTGGGTGGGACGCAGGTTCGCCGGCAGCGACTTCTCGTCGACCGCGAAACCGTGGTTCTGGCTCGTGATGCTGACGCGGCCGCTGTCGAGGTCCTTGACCGGATGGTTGGCGCCATGGTGGCCGAACTTCATCTTGAAGGTCTTTGCGCCCGAGGCCAGCGCCATGATCTGGTGGCCCAGGCAGATGCCGAAGGTCGGGATGCCGGTCTCGATCAGTTCCTTGACGGCGCTGATCGCGTAGTCGCAGGGCTCCGGGTCGCCGGGGCCGTTGGCCAGGAAGATGCCGTCGGGCTTGAGCTTGAGCACGTCGGCCGCGGGCGTCTGGGCCGGCACCACGGTGATGCGCGCGCCGCGCTGGGCGATCATGCGCAGGATGTTCTTCTTGACGCCGTAGTCGAAGGCCACGACGTGGAAGCGCGGCGTGATCTGCACGCCATAGCCCGACCCCAGCTTCCACTCGGTCTCGGTCCACTCGTAGGTCTGCTTGACCGACACGACCTTCGCCAGGTCGAGGCCGGCCATGCTCGGCGCGGCCTTGGCGGCGGCGATCGCCTTGTCGATCAGCGCCTGGGTGACCGCTTCCCCTTCGGCCAGTCCCAGGATGCAGCCGTTCTGCGCGCCATGCGTGCGCAGGTGGCGGGTCAGCTTGCGGGTGTCGATGTTGGCGATGGCGACGGTCTTGCCCTCCACCAGGTACTGCGACAGCGTCGCGGTATGGCGGAAGTTGGAGGCGATCTGCGGCAGGTCACGGATGATGAGGCCCGCGGCATGGATCTTGTCGGCCTCGATGTCCTCGGGATTGACGCCGTAGTTGCCGATGTGCGGATACGTGAGCGTCACGATCTGCTGGCAGTAGCTCGGGTCGGTGAGGATTTCCTGGTAGCCGGTCATCGCGGTGTTGAACACCACTTCGCCGACGGTGGAGCCGGTGGCTCCGATCGAGTTGCCTTGAAAGACCGTGCCGTCTGCGAGCGCCAGGATGGCGGGCGGGAAACTTCCCTTGAGAGACAAAAGCACTGGGTTCTCCGGATGGTTACGGTCGCCCGGCGTCCCGGGCTTCGAAGCCTTGGGACTGCTGCTTAAGGGGAAGATGGCGTGGAATGCGGCCGGGCGACGCTGATTTGCGAGTAAGCCCCCGATTGTAGCCCGGCGGCCGCGGCCTCTCGCCTCGCGGGGCATGAAGATTCGTTAGCGCGTACACCAGCCATGCGTCAATGGCATGAACCCGGCGGGCAACTGAGAATGTTTCTTATCCTTTGAGGGCCGACGCGCCACTGGCATGCAGGCAGATGGCGGCGGCCGCGGCCACGTTGAGCGATTCCTCGCCGCCGGGCTGCGCGATGCGGATGTGGTGCGTGGCCAGCGCTTCGAGCGCGGCCGACACGCCCTGCCCTTCGTGGCCCAGCAGCCAGGCGCAGGGATGCGGCAGCTTCGCCGCGTGCAGCCAGTCGCCGCGGTGCGAGCTGGTGGCGACCAGCGGCACCGCCAGTGCCGCGAGCGCCTCGGCATCGACACCCTCGATCAGCCGCAGGCCGAAATGGGCGCCCATGCCCGCGCGCAGCACCTTGGGCGACCAGAGCGCCGCCGTGCCCTTGAGCGCGATCACCTGCTGGAAGCCGAAGGCGGCGGCGCTGCGCAGCACCGAGCCGACATTGCCGGCGTCCTGCAACCGGTCGAGGACCACGGTGGGCGCCTCGGGCAGCACCGCGGGCCGCTCGGGCAGCTCGAGCAGGAAGCCCATCGGCGCCGGCGATTCCAGCCCGCTCGCCGCCTTCAGCAGTTCGTCGTCGACGACCACGGTCTTGGCGGCATCGCGCGACCATTCGGCGGGCGCCTGCGGCCAGAACGACAGCGAGAACACGGCCACCGACGGCGTCACGCCACGCGCCAGCGCGGCGCGGCACAGGTGGTCACCCTCGAGCCAGATGCGGCCCAGCTTGCGGTAGGCGCCCGGGTCCTGCGCCAGCTTGCGCAGGTCCTTGAGCAATGGGTTGTCGCGCGAGCTGATGCGGCTCGGGCCGGCGGGCGTGGTCATCGGATCAAGGCGCCGGACGAAGTTCGATCGCCACGACCTGGGTCTGCACCGACACAGCGGGCAGCGGCGATTCGACCTGGACGACCGGCACGGCAGGCGCCATGCGCGCCAGCGCGGCCGCCACCGGGCTGAACGAGCGCCGGTGGTGCACGCAGGCGCCGTGCTGCAGCAAGGCCTCGAGATGCTCGGGCGTGCCGTAGCCCTTGTGGCCCGCGAAGCCGTAGTGCGGAAACTCCTGGTGCAGCTGCTCGCAGAGCCGGTCGCGGTGCACCTTGGCCAGGATCGACGCGGCCGAGATCGCCTTCACTCGCGCATCGCCCTTGACGATGGCTTCGGCCAGCACGTCGAGCTGGGGCAGCCGGTTGCCGTCCACCAGCACCTTGGCCGGCTTCAGGCGCAGGCCCTCGACCGCGCGGCGCATCGCCAGCATGGTCGCCTGCAGGATATTGTGGGTGTCGATCTCCTCCACGCTGGCCTGCGCGATCGAGCAGCACAGCGCCTTGGCCATGATCTGGTCGTGCAGGCGCTCGCGCTGCAGCGCGGTCAGGGTCTTGGAGTCGGCCAGGCCGCGGATCGGGCGCTCGTCGTCGAGGATCACGGCCGCGGCCACCACCGGCCCGGCCAGCGGACCGCGTCCCGCTTCGTCCACGCCCGCCAGCAGGCCGGGCGCGTCCCAGGCCAGGGGCGCCTGCTCAGCCTTCAAGAACTTTCTGGATCGCATCGGCGCACAGTGTCGGCGTATCGCGCTGCAGTTGCACGTGGAGTTCGGCAAAACGCGCCTCGAGCGCGAGCACCCGCTCGGGCGCGTCGAGCCATTCGAGCGTGGCCTGGGCCAGCGCCTCGGGCGACGCGGCTTCCTGCAGCAATTCGGGCACCACGAAGTCGCGGCACAGGATGTTGGGCAGCCCGACCCACGGCTGGAGCTGCTTGCGCTGCATCATCCGCCACGAGAGGCTGTTCATGTTGTAGGCGATGACCATCGGCCGCTTGAACAGCGCCGCCTCGAGCGTGGCGGTGCCGCTGGCGATCAGCGTGACGTCGCAGGCGGACAGCGCGGCATGCGACTGGCCGTCGAGCAGCGTCACCGCGTCGCCCAGGCCGCTGGCCTTCAGCAGCGCCTCGACCTCGGCGCGCAGGCCCGGCAGGATCGGCGCCACGAAGCGCAGCGCGGGCCGCGCCTTGCGCATCAGCGCGGCGGCTTCGAAGAATCGGGCCGCCAGGTAGCGGACCTCGGAGCGCCGGCTGCCCGGCAGCAGCGCCACCACCTGCGCGTCAGGCGCGAGGCCCAGCGAGGCGCGCACCGCCGCGCGGTCAACCGTCATGGGAATCACGTTGGCCAGCGGATGCCCGACGTAGCTCGCCTGCACGCCCTGCGAGGCCAGCAGCTCGGGCTCGAACGGGAAGATGCACAGCACGTGGTCGGCCGCGGCGCGGATCTTCTCGATGCGCTCGGGCCGCCAGGCCCAGATCGACGGGCAGACGAAGTGCACCGTCTTCATGCCGCGGCCGCGCAGGCCGGCCTCGAGGTCGAGGTTGAAGTCGGGCGCGTCGACGCCGATGAAGAGCTCGGGCCATTCGCGCAGCAGCCGCGCCTTGAGCTGGCGCCGGATGCCCGCGATCTCGGCGTAGTGGCGCAACACTTCGATGTAGCCGCGCACCGCGAGCTTTTCCTGCGGCCACCAGCTCTCGAAACCGTGCGCCAGCATGCGCGGGCCGCCGATGCCGGCGGTTTGCAGATCGGGCCAGCGCGCGGTGAGGCCGTCGAGCAGCAACCCGGCCAGCAGGTCGCCGGATGCTTCGCCGGCGACCAGCGCGAAGCGTCGCTGCCCGTTGGATGTCATCGCTGGACGCTCAGCGCGCGATGCCGCGCGTGGAAGTGGCGAGGAAGCCGTCCATCAACGCCACGTCGGCCGCGGCATCGGGCGTTTCGGCAGCCAGCGCGGCGATGCCGGCGCGCGCCTCCTCGAGCGTCTTGCCCTGGCGGTACAGCAGCTTGTGCATGTCGCGGATGGCCGCGATGCGCCCAGCCGAGAAATCGCGCCGGCGCAGGCCGACCAGGTTCACGCCGCGCACCGCGAGCGGGGTGCCGTCGACCACCATGTAGGGCGGCACGTCCATCGCGACATGGGTGCCGAAGCCGATCATCGCGTGCGCGCCGATGCGCATGCGCTGGAGGATGCCCACCAGCCCGCCGACGGTGACCCAGTCGCCGATATGCACATGGCCGGCCAGCGTGGTGTTGTTGGCCATGGTGATCTGGTTGCCGAGCTGGCAGTCGTGCGCGATGTGCACGTAGGCCATGATCCAGTTGTCGTCGCCGATACGGGTGACGCCCGCATCCTGCACAGTGCCGACATTGAAGGTGCAGAACTCGCGCACCGTGTTGCGGTCGCCGATCGTGAGCTCGGTCGGCTCGCCCGCGTGCTTCTTGTCCTGCGGTACCGCACCCAGCGAGGAGAACTGGAAGATGCGGTTGTCGCGGCCGAGGGTCGTGTGACCCTCGATCACGCAATGCGAGCCGATGACCGTTCCCGCACCGATACGCACATGCGGACCGATCACGGTATAGGGACCGACCGCGACCGACGGATCGAGTTCGGCCTTGGGATCGACGATGGCCGTCGGATGAACCTGCGTCATGCGCCGATCGTCAGGCGTTGATCTGGCGCATCGCGCACATCAGCGAGGCCTCGCAGGCCAGCTCGCTGCCCACCAGCGCCCGACCCTTGAACTTCGAGATGCCGGCCTTCATGCGCTCGATCTCGACCTCCAGCGTGAGCTGGTCGCCCGGCTCCACGGGCCGCTTGAAGCGCGCGCCGTCGATCGCGGCGAAGTAATAGACGGTGTTGTCGTCGGGCACGATGTCGAGCGAACGGAACGACAGCAGCGCCGCGGCCTGCGCCATGGCCTCGAGCATCAGCACGCCGGGCATCACCGGGCGGTGCGGGAAGTGGCCGTTGAAGAACGGCTCGTTCATGGTCACGTTCTTGAGCGCCGTGATGCGCTTGCCCTTCTCCATGTCCAGCACGCGGTCGACCAGCAGAAAAGGATAGCGGTGCGGCAGCAGCTTGAGGATTTGATGGATGTCGAGCGTCGTCGTCATGGTGGTCTTCTGTTCCTGCATCGTCGTCATTGTTGGGGGGGAGCCTTCTCCAGCGCCTTCAGTCGTTCGCGCAGGCTGTGCAACTGCTTGAGCGTTGCAGCGTTCTTTTCCCAGGTCGCATTGTCATCGATGGGGAACATGCCGGTGTACTGGCCGGCCTTGCGGATGGAGCGTGTCACCACGGTGGCGGCGGACACGTGGACGTTGTCGGCCACGCTCAGGTGGCCCAGCACGATGGCGCCGCCCCCGAAGGTGCAGTTGGCGCCGATGGTCGCGCTGCCGGCCACGCCGACGCAGCCCGCCATCGCGGTGTTGCGGCCGATGCGCACGTTGTGGCCGATCTGGATCAGGTTGTCGAGCTTCACGCCGTCCTCGAGCACGGTGTCGTCGAGCGCGCCGCGGTCGATGCAGGTGTTGGCGCCGATCTCGACGTCGTTGCCGACGCGCACCGCGCCGAGCTGCTCGATCTTGACCCAGCCCTCCTTGCTCGGCGCGAGACCGAAGCCGTCGGCGCCGATGACCACGCCCGGATGCAGCAGGCAGCGCTCGCCGATCGTGCAGTCCTCGCTCACGGTGACGCGCGACTTCAGCACCGTGCCGGCGCCGATGCGCGCGCCGCGCTCGACCACGCACAGCGCACCGATGCGGGCCGTGGGGTCGACCTGCGCTTCGGGATGGACCACGGCCGAGGGATGGATGCGCTCGGCCTCGGGCCGTGCATGGCTCGACTTCCACAGCTGCGTGAGCCGCGCGAAATAGAGGTAGGGATCGGCCGCAACGATGTAGGCCCCGCGCGCGGCTGCGGCCTCGCTCATCGCGGGCGACACGATCACGCACGCGGCCCTGGAGGCCGCGAGTTCCTGCTGGTATTTGGGATGGCTCAGGAAGCTGAGCGCATCGGGCTGTGCATTCTGGAGCGGGGACAGCCGCTCGATGGACAGCGTCGCATCGCCATGAAGCTCGCCCCCGAGGGCGTCAACGATGGCTCCTAGCTGCAGCGCCACGCCGGTACGCGGCGTTACTTGCCGCCCGTGGGCGAGGAAGCGGGCGACGGCGTGCTCAGCGAGGCGTTGAGCGCCTTGATCACCTTGTCGGTGATGTCGTGCTTCGGGTTGATGTAGATCGCTTCCTGCAGGATGGCGTCGTACTTCTCGGCTTCGGCAACCTGCTTGACCACGCGGTTCGCACGGTCGTAGACCTGTTGCAGCTCTTCGTTCTTGCGGGCGTTGAGGTCTTCTTGGAACTCGCGGCGGCGGCGCTGGAAGTCTCGATCCTGCTCGATCAGCGTGCGCTGGCGCGCGTTGCGCTGGCTTTCGGGCAGCGTGGCGGCCTCGCGCTCGAACTTCTCGGAGGCGGCCTTGAGGGCATCGCCCTGCGCCGTCAGGTCCTTCTCGCGTTTGAGGAACTCGGCCTCGAGCTTGGCCTGCGCCGCCTTCGCGGGCTGCGCTTCGCGCAGCACGCGGTCGGGATTGACGAAGCCGATACGAAATGTTTCCTGCGCCTGCGCCCATACAGGCGCCGCGACCCATGCCATCGCGGGAATCAGCAACGCGCCTGCCGCGGCGCGAATCAAATGCGTCATTAGAAAGAGGTTCCGATCTGGAATTGCAGGCGCTGGATTCTATCCTTCGGGATCAGGATGACGCCCGTGTTCGGGTCCTGCACTTCCTTCTGCTGGCGCACCGGCACGGCGTAGGCGATGCGCAGCGGGCCGAGCGGCGAGATCCAGCTGATGCCGAGGCCGACCGAGGCACGGATCTTCTTCGAGGCCTTCCACTGCTCGTCGGTGAGGCCGGCCGAGCGCGAGCCGAAGACGTTGCCGGCGTCGAAGAAGCCGTACAGGCGCAGCGTGCGGTCGTTGCCGGCGCCGGGGAACGGCGTGCTCAGCTCGGCGTTGAAGATCGCCTTCTTGGTACCGCCGAGCGCCGCGCCTTCGGTCTGGCCGAGCAGCGGGACGTCGCGCGGACCGAGCGAGTTCTGTTCGAAGCCGCGCACCGAGCCCAGGCCGCCGGCGTAGAAGTTCTTGAAGATCGGGTAGACCTTGCCGCCGAAAGCCTTGCCGTAGCCGACTTCGGAGTTGATCGCGAAGGTGTACTGCTTGTTGATCGGGAAGAACTGCTGGTACTGGTAGTTGGTCTTGATGTACCGCATGTCGCCGCCGACGCCGATCTCGAGGTTGGCGCGCTGCAGGCGGCCCTTGGTCGGGACCAGGGCGCTGTCGCGGTCGTCGCGCGCCCAGCCCACGGTCAGCGGGATGCCCCAGACGCTGTCGTTCGCGCAACCGTCGATCACGTCGAAGGTGATGCCCGGCACGAGACTCGGGACCGGACGCGTCGTGCAGCCGAAGTAGCTGCGGTAGGCGTTCGGGGTCAGGAACGCGTAGGTGTTCTTGGACTTGAAGGCGTAGCGCTCCACACCGATGCCGAAGAACACGGTGTCTAGCTCGCTGAACGGCACGCCGAAGCGGATCGAGGCGCCCTGGTTGACCAGCTGGTAGTCGCCGTCGACCGCCGTGTTGTAGGGGCGGGTCGTGTTGTGATAGACGCTGATCGTGCGCGAGATGCCGTCCTTGGTGAAGTACGGATCGGTGGTGGTCACCGAGATCGTACGGTTCGACTTGCTGGTGTTGACCTGCAGGCCCAGGTAGTTGCCCGAGCCGAACACGTTTTCCTGCTGGATGCCGAAAGTCAGCGAGACGCGCTCCGCGCTCGAGTAGCCGGCGCCCAGCTGCAGCGAACCGGTGGGCTTCTCGGCCACGGTGATCAGCAGGTCGACCTGGTCGGGCGAGCCCGGCAGCTCCTGGGTCTCGACGTTCACTTCGGTGAAGTAGCCCAGGCGGTCCACGCGGTCGCGCGAGAGCTTGATCTTGTCGCCGTCGTACCAGGAAGCCTCGTACTGGCGGAATTCGCGGCGGATCACTTCGTCGCGCGTGCGGGTGTTGCCACCGACGTTCACGCGGCGCACGTAGACGCGGCGCGAGGGCTCGGCCTGCAGCACCAGCGTCACGCGGTTGTTGACCCGGTCGATCTCGGGCTTGGCCTGCACGCGCGCGAAGGCGTAGCCGAAGGTGCCGAAGTAGTCGGTGAAGGCCTTGGTGGTCGCGTTGACCTGCTCGCCGTTGTAGGGTTCGCCCGGCTTGATCGTGACCAGCGTCTTGAACTCGTCGTCGCGGCCGAGGAAGTTGCCGTCGAGCTTGACGCCCGCGACCACGAACTTCTCGCCTTCGGTGATGTTGACCGTGACCGACAGGTCCTGGCGGTCCGGCGAGATCGCGACCTGGGTCGAGTCGACGCGGAATTCGAGGTAGCCACGCGTGATGTAGTAGCTCTTCAGCGTCTCGAGGTCGGCATTGAGCTTGGCGCGCGAGTACTGGTTCGACTTGGTGTACCAGCTGAGCCAGCCGCCGCTGTCCTGGTCGAACAGGTCGAGCAGCGTGCTCTCGCTGAAGTCCTTGTTGCCGACGATGTGCACTTCGCGGATGCGCGCCGAGTCGCCCTCGGTGACCGTGAAGGTCAGGTTCACGCGGTTGCGCTCGATCGGCGTGACGGTGGTCACGACCTGTGCGTTGTAGAGGCTGCGGCTCACGTACTGGCGCTTGAGCTCCTGCTCGGCGCGGTCGGCCAGGGCCTTGTCGTAGGGCCGGCCTTCGGTCAGGCCGACTTCGCGCAGCGCCTTCTGCAGCGCGGCCTTGTCGAATTCCTTGGTGCCGACGAAGTCGACGTCGGCGATGGTCGGGCGCTCCTCGACGATCACCACCAGCACATTGCCGTTGACGTCGATGCGCACGTCCTTGAACAACCCCAGATCGAACAGCGCGCGGATCGCGGCGGAACCGCGGTCGTCGCTGTAGCTGTCGCCCACGCGCAGCGGCAACGACGCGAAGATCGTTCCGGGCTCCACGCGTTGCAGGCCTTCCACGCGGATGTCGCGCACGGTGAAAGGCTCGACGGCCCAGGCTGCCGTGGCCGCCAACGTGCTGGCCACCAGTGCGGCAACGCTACGCAGGCGAAAGCGACTGAAGTTTTTGTTCATCTGTGAATTGATCCGGCGCGGAAAGGGCCGGCAAGATAGTTAACCAAAGAGCCGCGATGTGTCGTTGAACAAGGCAATCGACATCATGACCAGGAGCAGGGCAACGCCACCGCGCTGAAGCCAGTCCATCCAGACGTCGGAGACGCTTTTACCGGTCAGGCCCTCCCAAAGATAATACATCAGGTGCCCCCCATCGAGGACCGGCAGCGGGAGCAGATTGAGCACGCCCAGGCTCACGCTGATGAGTGCGAGGAACACCAGGTACTGCGTGAGCCCCAGGCTGGCGGACTTGCCGGCGTAGTCGGCGATGGTGATCGGGCCGCTGAGATTCTTGATCGAGGCCTGGCCGATGACCATCTTGGCCATCATGCGCACGGTCAGTGCCGAGACCTCCCAGGTACGGACCACGCCGCGCCAGACGCCGTCGACCGGCCCCTGCCGCACGGTCACCATCTCGGGCGGCGCGCCCACGTAGGCACCGATGCGGCCGACCTTCAGGCCGCCCTCGTCGCGCACCTCGGGCACGATCTCGAGGGTCTGGGCACGGCCTTCGCGCTCGATCCGCCACGGCTGCGCCTGCGCCTTGCCGTCCTTGACCGAGGCACGGATCGCCTCGCGCAGCTGCTGGCCATCGACGATGGCGGTGTCGCCGATGGCGCGCACCAGGTCGCCGCGGCGCAGGCCCGAGCGCTCGCCGGCGCCGCCGGCCATCACCTCGCCGATCTCGGGGCGGGTCATGGGCGCGAGCACGCCGATCTTGCGGAACATCTGGGCATCGGCATCCTTGGCCTCGATGCGGCTCAGCGGCAGCACCAGCGTGCGGGCCGGCTGGCCGCCCTGCCCCGCCACCTCGAGCGTCAGGTCGTGGCCGTCGAGCGCGCCGCGGGTCATGCGCCAGCGCAGGTCCTCGAAGGACTGGACCTCGCTCAGATCGTCGCCCTCGAAGCCGGCACGGGCGATGTGCTCGCCGCCGCGCAGCCCGGCCTGCTCGGCCAGCGAGGCCGCCACCGGCCGCGCCAGGGTCGCCACCGGCTCCTGCACGCCGATCCAGTTCACGGCCGTGTAGAGGGCCACCGCCATCAGCAGGTTCGCGATCGGGCCGGCCGCGACGATGGCCGCGCGCGAGCGCAGCGGCTGGGTGTTGAAGGCGCGGTGGCGCTCCTCGGGCGCCACCGGAGCCTCGCGCTCGTCGAGCATCTGGACGTAGCCGCCGAACGGGAACAGGCCGACGGCGAACTCGGTGTCCTGCCCCGGATGCTGGCGCCGCGGCTTCCAGGTGTAGACGGGCTTGCTGATGCGCCAGAGGAAACGGCCGAGCAGCGAGGGGCTGTCCGGGCTGCCGAAGGGCAGCGTGGCCACGCCGAAGCGCTTGACCTTGACGCCGCAGGCCACCGCGACCCGGTAGTGCCCGAACTCGTGCACGGTGATCAGCAGGCCGAGCGCGACGATGAACGCGACGAGGGTGAGCATCCGGAACCTTGCTTCTGGGAATCGGCGACGCGGGTGGGCGTCAGGCGGAAAGGCGCAGCGCCGCGGCATTCGCGGCGGCGCGGGCGCTGGCGTCGATGGCCAGCAGATCGGCCAGCGACGCCGGCTTGGAGGGCGCAACCGCCTCCAAAGTTTCCATGTTGACCGCATGAATGCGGTCGAAGCGCAGCCGGCGCGCCAGGAAGGCCTCGACCGCGACCTCGTTGGCGGCATTGAGCACGGCCGTGGTGCCCGGCACCGCGCGCAGCGCCTGCCAGGCCAGGTCCAGGCCCGGGAAGAGCGCCGCGTCGGGCGCGGCGAAGCTCAGGTCGGCCAGCTGGCGGAAGTCCAGCCGCGTGGCCCCGCTCTCGATGCGCTCGGGCCAGGCCAGGCCGACGGCGATCGGCACCCGCATGTCGGGCGTGCCGAGCTGGGCCAGCACCGAGGCGTCGGTGAACTGCACCATCGAATGGACCACGCTCTGCGGATGGATGACCACCTCGATCTGCTCGGGCGCCACGCCGAACAGGTGCCGCGCCTCGATCACTTCGAGGGCCTTGTTCATCATGGTGGCCGAGTCGACCGAGATCTTGCGCCCCATCACCCAGTTGGGATGGGCGCAGGCCTGCTCGGGCGTGACAGAGCCCAGGGTGTCGGGCGCGCGGGTGCGGAACGGACCGCCCGATGCGGTGAGGATGATCTTGTCGATGCGCCGCGCCCAGGTGGACGAGTCCTCGGGCAGCGACTGGAAGATGGCCGAGTGCTCGCTGTCGATCGGCAGCAGCGTCGCCCCGCCCTCGCGCACCGTGCGCATGAACAGGTCGCCGCCGACCACCAGCGCCTCCTTGTTGGCCAGCAGCAGGCGCTTGCCGGCGCGCGCGGCCGCCAGGCAGGGACCCAGGCCCGCAGCGCCGACGATGGCGGCCATGACGGCATCGACCTCGTCGTGCGATGCTATCTCTTCGATAGCACCAGCGCCAGACAGAACCCGGGTGGGCAGATGGTTCTGCTGCAGCTTTTCGGCCAGCGCGGCCGCATGGGCCTCGCTCGCCATGACCGCGAAGCGTGGGGAGAAGCGCGCGCACTGCGCGAGCATCTCGTCGACCTTGGTGGCGGCCGAGAGCGCGAAGACCTCGAAGCGCTCGGGATGACGCGCGATGACGTCGAGTGTGTTGGCGCCGACCGACCCGGTCGAGCCGAGCACCGTCACGCGTTGTCTGGGGAAAGTGTTCACAGAAAAGCCAGCATCATTGCAATGGGCAGCGTGGGCAAGAGGGCATCCACCCGATCGAGCACCCCGCCATGGCCGGGCAGCAGCCGGCTGCTGTCCTTGGCGCCCGCGCTGCGCTTGATCAGCGATTCGACCAGGTCGCCGACCACACTCATCGCCGCCATGAAGACCACGCCGAGCAGCAGCAGCCACCAGCCGCGCGTCGCCAGCCGGCTGTAGAGGCTGGCCACCGTGGCCTGCGCCGAGGCATCGGCCCAGACCCAGACCAGTGCCAGCACCACCACGCCCGCCATGCCGCCCCAGACGCCTTCCCAGCTCTTGCCGGGACTGATGGCGGGCGCGAGCTTGCGGCGCGTGAACTTGAGACCGAAGGCGCGGCCGGCGAAATAGGCGAAGACGTCGGCGACCCAGACCAGCACCAGGATCGACAGCAGGAAGTTGATGCCGATCAGGCGCGCCTGCACCGCGGCCAGCCAGGCCACCCAGAGCGCGAGCAGCCCGCCCACCAGCCTGATGCCGCGCGGCACCTTGGGCCAGCCCGGAACGGCGGCACGCAGCAGCGCCGCGCCACCGAGCACCCAGGCGGCGCTGGCGACGATCCACAGCGGCAGCAGCGGCTGGGCCAGCAGCCCGAGCCACCACGAGAACGCGCACAGCGCCACCATCTCGAGGCCCAGGAACACGGACACGCGCTGGCCGTAGCCGTTGAGACGCCCCCACTCCCAGGCCGCGGCGCCGATCAGCACCAGCATCACGCAGCCGAAGGGAACGTAGGAAGGATAGAAAAGCGCCGGCAGCAGGATCGCCAACAGGACGATCGCCGTGAGGATGCGTTGCTTGAGCATGCAGCGGGGTCGTCCGGAAAAGAGGGATCAGGCGGTCTGGCGCGATCGGGCGTCGGTCGTGACCTGCGCCGAGGTCTTGCCGAAGCGGCGCTCGCGGTTCTGGAATGCGGCGATGCCCTCGTCGAGCGCGGCCTCGTCGAATTCGGGCCAGAGCTTGTCGCTGAAGAACAGCTCGGCGTAGGCGCTCTGCCAGAGCAGGAAGTTCGACAGCCGCTGCTCGCCGCCGGTGCGGATGAACAGGTCGGGGTCGGGCACGTGGGCCAGCGCCATCGCGCGGTCGAGGCTGAGTTCGGTCAGCGGCTCGCCGCGCGCGGCCAGCTTGGCGGCGGCCTGGGCGATGTCCCAGCGGCCACCGTAGTTGAAGCACACGTTGAGCACCAGGCGGTCGTTGGCCGCCGTGGCGTTCTCGGCGTCGACCAGCCCCTTCACCATCTTCGGCGACAGGCCGCCGCGCTCGCCGACGAAGCGCAGCTGAACGCCGTCGCGGCCGAGCTTGGGCACCTCGCGCGCCAGCGCGCCGACCATCAGGTCCATGAGGCCCGAGACTTCCTCGGGCGGACGGTTCCAGTTCTCCGAGGAGAAGGCGAACACGGTGAGCACCCGCACGCCGCGATCGACGCAGGCCTTGACGCAGCGCCGCAGCGACTCCACGCCCTGCTTGTGCCCCGCCACGCGGGGCAGGAAGCGCCGCGTGGCCCAGCGGCCATTGCCATCCATGACGATGGCGATGTGGTGCGGGATGGTCTGCGGCTTGGAGGCGGCCATGGGCAGCCTCAAACGGCCATGATCTCCGCTTCCTTGGCCGTGATCAGGCGATCGATTTCCGCGATGTGGCGGTCGGTCACTTTCTGGATCTCGGCTTCGGCGCGCTTCTGGTCGTCTTCCGAAGCCAGCTTTTCCTTGACCAGCTTCTTGACCGCCTCGTTGGCGTCGCGGCGCAGGTTGCGCGTCGCGATCTTGGCGCTCTCGCCTTCGTTGCGCACCAGCTTGGTCATCTCGCGGCGGCGCTCTTCGCTCATCGCCGGCAGCGGCACGCGGATCAGCTCGCCCATCGAGGCCGGGTTGAGACCCAGGTCGCTTTCGCGGATGGCCTTCTCGATCTTGGCGCCCATGCCCTTTTCCCAGGGCTGCACGCTCAGCGTGCGCGAGTCGAGCACCGACACGTTGGCCACCTGGCTCAGCGGCACCTGCGAGCCGTAGTACTCGACATGGATCGAGTCGAGCAGCGCGGCGTTGGCACGGCCGGTGCGGATCTTGGTGAGGTTGTTCTGGAAGGCAGCGATCGACTGGTTCATCTTCGCGTCGGTCGTGCTGCGGATATCGGCAATGGTCATTCTCAAATACTCCTAGGCATGCACCAGCGTGCCCTCGTCCTCGCCCATGACGACGCGCTTGAGCGCGCCGTTCTTGAAGATCGAGAACACCTTGATCGGCAGCTTCTGGTCGCGGCACAGCGCGAAGGCCGCCGCGTCCATGATGCCGAGATTCTGCGCGATGGCCTGGTCGAAGGTCAGGCTGGCGTAGCGCGTCGCGTCGGGATGGGTCTTCGGATCGGCGCTGTAGACGCCGTCGACCTTGGTCGCCTTGAGCACCAGCTCGGCGCCGATCTCGGCGCCGCGCAGCGCGGCGGCGGTGTCGGTGGTGAAGAAGGGGTTGCCGGTGCCGGCAGCGAACACCACGACCTTGCCTTCCTCGAGGTACTGCAGCGCCTTGGGCCGCACGTAGGGCTCGACCACCTGCTCGATGGCGATGGCGGACATCACGCGCGCCACCAGCCCCTGCTTGTTCATGGCATCGGCCAGCGCCAGCGAGTTCATCACCGTGGCCAGCATGCCCATGTAGTCGGCCGTGGCGCGGTCCATGCCGACCGAGCCGCCCGCGACGCCGCGGAAGATGTTGCCGCCGCCGATCACGACCGCCACCTCGACGCCCATGTTCACGACCTCGGCCACTTCCGCGACCATGCGCACGATGGTGGCGCGGTTGATGCCGAAGGCATCGTCGCCCATCAGTGCCTCTCCCGACAGCTTCAACAAGATTCGCTTGTGGGCTGGGCGGGGATCAGACATGGGCAATTTCCTTTGAGAGTGAGCGGGGGCGAGTGTAGGGCTTGGCGGTGAAAAGGCGACAGCATGCACCGGCACGCTGTCGCCTTCTGGCGGGAACGGTCTCAGGCAGCGGCCTTGGCGGCGGCGACCTGGGCCGCGACTTCGGCGGCGAAGTCGTCGACCTTCTTCTCGATGCCTTCGCCGACCACGTACAGGGTGAAGCCCTTGACGGTGGTGTTGACGGCCTTGAGCATCTGTTCGACGGTCTGCTTGTCGTTCTTCACGAAGGGCTGGTTGTGCAGCGAGACTTCCTTGAGGAACTTCTGCACGCCGCCCTCGATGCGCTTGGCAACGATGTCGGCGGGCTGCGGCTTCTTGCCTTCGGCTTCGGCGGTCTTGCGGTCTTCTTCCGCCTTGCCCGCTGCCACGGCGCGTTCCTTCTCGATCAGCTCGGCCGGGACGTCCGAGGCGGCGACCGACACGGGCTTCATGGCGGCGATGTGCATCGCGACGTCCTTGGCGGCGGTGTCGTCACCCTCGAACTCGACCATCACGCCGATGCGCGTGCCGTGCAGGTACGAAGCCAGCTTGCCGTTGCCGGCGAAGCGCTTGAAGCGGCGGAAGCTCATGTTCTCGCCGATCTTGCCGACCAGACCCTTGCGCACGTCTTCGAGCGTGGGGCCGAAGCCGTCCTGCTCGTAGGCCAGCGCGCCCAGCGCGGCGATATCGGCCGGGTTGTTCTGCGCGACCAGCTTGGCGGCGGCATTGGCCAAGGCCAGGAAGCTGTCGTTCTTGGTGACGAAGTCGGTTTCGCAGTTGATCTCGATCATCGCGCCGGCGGCGTCGTCGACATAGGCGGCCACCACGCCTTCGGCGGTGATGCGGCTCGATGCCTTGCCGGCCTTGTTGCCGAGCTTGATGCGCAGCAGCTCTTCGGCCTTTTCCATGTTGCCGTCGGCCTCGGTCAGAGCCTTCTTGCACTCCATCATCGGCGCGTCGGTCTTGGCGCGCAGTTCGCCGACCATGCTTGCGGTGATTGCAACCATTGTTTCTCTCCGTATTCAGAAAATCAGATTAAAAAAAAAGGGGCAACGAAGCCCCTTCTTCAGGCGCGGGGACGCGCAGCTCAGGCCGAAGCGCTTTCTTCGACTTCGACGAATTCGTCGCTACCTTCGGCGATGGCCTTGACCACGTCGCTGGTCGCGCTGTTGCGGCCTTCGATGATCGCGTCGGCGATGCCACGGGCGTACAGCGTGACGGCCTTCGACGAGTCGTCGTTGCCGGGGATCACGTAGTCGATGCCTTCGGGCGAGTGGTTGGAGTCCACCACGCCGATCAGCGGAATGCCGAGCTTCTTGGCTTCGGCCACGGCGATCTTGTGGAAGCCCACGTCGATCACGAAGATGGCGTCGGGCAGCGCGGTCATGTCCTGGATGCCGCCAATGTCCTTCTCGAGCTTCTCGATTTCACGGGTGAAGGTGAGCTGCTCTTTCTTGCTCAGGCTGTCGAGGCCGGCTTCCTGCTGGGCCTTCATGTCCTTCAGACGCTTGATCGAGGTCTTGACGGTCTTGAAGTTGGTCAGCATGCCGCCGAGCCAGCGGGTGTCGACGAAGGGCACGCCGGCGCGGCGGGCTTCGGTGGCGACGATTTCGCGTGCCTGGCGCTTCGTGCCGACCATCAGGATCGTGCCGCGGTTGGCCGTGAGCTGCTTGGCGTACTTGGCCGCCTCCTGGAACATCGGGAGCGACTTTTCCAGGTTGATGATGTGGATCTTGTTGCGATGACCGAAGATGAACGGGGCCATCTTGGGGTTCCAGAAGCGGGTTTGGTGGCCGAAATGGACACCGGCTTCCAGCATTTCGCGCATGGTGACGGACATTGAAATTACTCCGAAGGTTGGGTCTAAAATCCAGCCCGTTTTTGCACTCCGCCGGACGCTGCAAACCGGCCTGGCCGGCCACGCTGCATCAGCGAAGTCGCAACACCTTGATTGGGCTGGTTTGCGAATGTGTTTCCTCTGCGTGGCGCTCGTCCCTTACAGGCAAAGTACCGCGTGAGCGAAACCCAAAGAGTATAGCACGCGCCTCAGACACCCCCCTGCCCCGCCCGCCTTGCCAGCCCCTGAAGCTCCTTCGTCCCGTCATCCGTCGCGAACCGCGCGGCGGACACGCACGCTCGATGCCCCGTCCCGCACCCGGGAAACGCCCTGCGAGGCCAATGCTCTGGCATGCTGCACCGCACGACGAGACGGCACTGCTGCTTCAAAAACAATAGCTGCAGGCCCTCGTCAGATGGGCGTCAGCTCTCTTTTTTATTCTGAATCTCAATGAAAATCGCGATCGTGGGCGCCGGCATCATCGGTGTCACCACCGCCTGGGAGTTGGCGTCCGACGGCCATGAAGTGGCCGTTTTCGAACGCCGGGGCGCCGCCGCCGAGGAGGCCAGCTTCGCCAATGCCGGCGTGGTCGCGCCCGGCTATGTCACGCCCTGGGCGGCGCCCGGCATGCGCCTGAAGGTGCTGCGCTCGCTGCTGTCGTCGCACGGCGCCATCAAGCTGCGCTGGCCGCTGTCCTCGCGCGACCTGGGCTGGATGTCGCGCTGGCAGAAGGCCTGCAAGCTCGAAACCTACCTCGCGAACCGAGCGCGCATGCAGCGCTTGGCCTTCTACAGCCGCACCCGGCTGCACGAGGTGAGTGAAGCCCGCGAACTCAGCTACGAACGCAGCGACGGCTACCTGGTGCTGCTGCGTTCCAAGCGCGAGCGCAAGCTGGTCCAGCCCGGCCTCGAGGTGCTGCGCGGCGCGGGCAGCGTGTTCCGCGAAGTCGATGCCGACGAGGCCCGGCTGATCGAGCCCGCCCTCAATCCCGACACCGCGCTGGCCGGCGCGATCTACCTGCCCGAGGACGAGGTCGCCAATTGCCGCCAGTTCGCACTGTTGCTCAAGTGGGAGGCCGAGGCACTCGGCGCGCAGTTCCATTTCAACTGCGACATCGCGCCGCTGAGCCGGGCCGCGCCCACTTCGGTGTCGCTGGCGAGCGGCTCCGATGCGCTGCGCTTCGATGCGGTGGTGGTCTGCGCCGGGCTCGGCTCGGCCTCGCTGCTGCGCCCGCTCGGCCTGCGGATCCCGATGGCCCCGGTCTACGGGCACTCGGTGAGCGCGCCGGTGCGCGAGCCGCTCAATGCGCCGCGCAGCGCGATCATGGACGAGCGCTACAAGGTCGCGATCTCGCGCCTCGGCCAGCGCGTGCGCGTGGCCGGCAGCGCCGAGATCGGCGGCTCGGCCGACACGCTGAGCCAACCCGCGATCCTCACGCTCTACAAGGTGCTGCAGGACTGGTTCCCGGGCGCGGCGACCTTGCAGTCGGGTGTGCAGCAGTGGAAAGGCGCACGGCCGATGCTGCCCGACGGGCCGCCGGTGCTCGGCGCGAGCGGCATTCCGGGCGTGTGGCTCAACCTGGGCCATGGCTCCAGCGGCTGGGCCCTGTCGTGCGGCAGCGCGCGCGTGGTGGCCGACCTGATCGCCGGGCAGGACCCGGGTGTGGACCTCGAAGGCCTGGGCGTCGAGCGGCTCGGAAGCTGAGGCTCAGGCCTCGTCCGTCGGCCCCCAGTGGCGCGGATGCGTGGCCGGCTTCTCGACCGGCAAGGGTGGCGGCTCCGGCGGCCGCAGGCGACGGGCCAGCCAGGCCAGCAACCCGGGCACGACCAGCACGCACAGGACCAGGTTCAACAGGTCGGTGGCCATCAGCAGCCAGCGCCAGGCGCCCGCGGCGCCGTCGACCATGGGGTCGAGCCAGCGGATCAGCCCGAAGCCCCAGCCCACGCTCGCGGCCCAGGCCAGGTCGCGCAGCGGCACCCAGCGCAGCGATTCGGCCAGCAGGAACACGCCCCAGACGGCGGCCAGCCATCCCAGCGCCCAGCCCAGGCCCTTGTCCAGCACCATGCCCGTGACGACGAAGGCCGCGAACCACGCGAACAGCAGCGCGATCAGCCAGCCGAGGAGTCCGAGGCGTTTCATCGCGCGATCATAGGCAGGGGCAGAATCGCCCGATGCATCGCATCACCGCCGCCACCGCCGCCGACCTGTTCGACCTCGCCGCCACG